>JGI20166J26741_10364448_pt1 | contig 16226 bp, 10 predicted proteins | sample TergutCu122P5_FD_26741 | JGI IMG/M metagenome (IMG submission 26741)
GGGGTGGGGTGTTTTCCTGAAATCCTTTTTCAGTTTATCCGTTGTGACATTCTTACGATTAGCGCTCCCCGAGCAGGAGCGAACGTAATTACGTAAGATTGCAGCAAAGATACGACATTTTTTTGCAAATTCCAAATATTTTTGATAAAAATTCTCTAAAGAACGCAAATGACACAAACAACACAAATCAACGCAAATTTATATTTTGATTAATGTTTCGCACCTCTTACAATGACGGCACACTTGCAGCCGCCATCATGCTTTACCTGATGCGGAGGCTCGCATGGTCTGAACCGTGATTTTATTAAGATTTACAGGATTGCCATGATTTTTTGGTAATTCTGTAAATTTTCTTAAGCATCATTTACAATTATTGTATTTTAAATTTTGAAATACAAAATATTTATCTTACCTTTGTGATAAAAAATAAATGAGAATTATTACACACACAGCAATCAAGCAATATTCCAACTTACATCCCGATGCAAAATTGGCATTAGATGAATGGTACATAAAAACGGAAAAAAGTCAATGGAATTGTTTTGCTGATGTAAAACAAACATTCAACAGTGTAGAATATGAAGCCATTATGGCACGAGTGGACGAACTTGTGGAAATCGTAGATGATAATACGCCTCCCACTGATAAGAATTATATTGAACTGGATTTTCTTACCGACTTGGTTGTCGCATACGAAAAAGAACATTTTCCTATAGGAAAACCTGTTTTGACGGAAGTTCTCAAGTTGCGAATGTATGAAATGAATTTAACTCAAAAATCATTGGCAGAAATTCTTGAAATAAGCGCTCCTCGCGTAAGCGAATATCTTACAGGCAAATCAGAGCCAACTTTACAAATAGCCCGCAGGATACGTGAAAAATTAAATATAGATGCAGAGGTTATTCTTGGCGCTGTGTAATCCATTTACACTTTCTTTGCAGGCGCTCCCCTGAAAACGGCGTTGGCAGGCAGGGTTTCGCTTTTCATCAATACGGACAGGGGTTCAAGAACGGATTGGTCTTCCATCACCGAGTCGTATAAAACGACAGCCATGCCTCCTACGCTGCATCCTTTGCCAATATTCACGTCCGACATTTTCATCACGCGGTCTTCAAACAAATGCGTTTGCAGGGTGCAGTTGTCGTTCACTACGCTGTCGTCTCCGAGATGAACAAGGTCGAATTCGGTTATTTGCGTGGTGAAAAGGCAAGCGCGTTTGCCAATCTTGCATCCCAACAGCCGGAGCGGATATTTAATAAAGGGCGTTCCCGAAAGCATATTGAGGAAAAACAGGACGAGAAAGTTTTCATACAGACCGGTTACCAATTCGCTTCGCCACACAAAATTGCTCCATAAAGGTTTTTTGGAAGGCTTATATTTACCGACTATCAGCCATTTCATTATAGCCGTAATGAGCGTGGCGAGAACGCCTGCGCCAAGGTAGAACAAGGGAAATAACAGCAGAAGTTCGCCAAGCGACTTTTCGACCTGCAAATAAGATACAACGTTGTTTATTAGCGCCGCCAGCAGGATGAATAATGTGGCGGGCAGCACAACGCGGAAAAACTCGATGCCATAGCGCAAGGCGAAAAGTTTACGCGTGGGTTTGTAGGTTCTTTCAATGGAAAAATCGTGATTGATGTCCCGATTGGGTAAATAAACCGCAGGAGAGCCAAACCACGAAGTCCCGTCCCTGACGGGCAAATCTTCTTTTTTCATTTTCGACAACACACCAACCAGCGCATCGTTGCCAAGCGTTGTTCCCGGACTTATCACGGCGCTGTTGCCGACAAAGGTGCGATTGCCAATGTAGGTCTTTGCGATGGTGATATAACCGTTTCTGACATGCGAAGCGCCCACCGAAACCGAATCGGCGATAAAACATTCGTCTCCTGTAACGAGTAAATCGGGAGAAATAAACTCAACAGTCGATATTTCTACCCGTTTCCCCATCTTTACCCCCAGAATCTTAAACCATTTCTGAAGATAAAGCGTAGTATATAAAGTGCCAATCACTTGCAGGCTCAGCTTCATCAATTGGTCGAAAAACCATTTTTTATAATAAAAAAGGCTGTTAACCGGATATTTTCCTTCCTTGATATTCCCCAGCAGCGCCCATTTGATTACAGAAATAATCAGGGTGAGCAGTAATATAAATGAAGCGCCCACAGCGATTGTAAGCCAGAGGAAAGTGTAATTCTCAGTGGAATAATCGACATGCGTGATAAGCATCATACCCGGAAAATAAGCAACCATTGTGACGAGCGGGATAATAAAGATACTGACAAGAAATAGAAATCCATATCCGATACTCCACAGTTTTCTTCTTTCTGATTTTTCATTGACACCCATTTTTACGGCAGGCGCGCCTCCCCAATTTTCGTTTGCCGGAATTACAGTATTTTCAGGAACAGAAGTCAAATCTTCGATAGACGAATTTTGTTCCATCCTGCAATTGTAAGACAGGTTGCAGCGCGTGCCTACAAACACATTGTCTTCAAGTTCAATGTTGCCAATATGCAAATAGCCGTCCGAAATGTTGTAACCTTTGGCATGGGTATCTGTACAGATGCTTACATTATTACCAATAGTCAACAGGTCATATACCGAAATAGATGAAGTATTGATATAAGTATCCCTGCCTATTTTGGCGCCCAGCAAGCGGAGGAAAATGTTCATCAGCGGCGTTCCCGTAAAATAGATGACAGGGCAAATATGAATGATTTTATCCGTCAGCCAAAACCTGAAATAGCAGGCGCCCCACAGTTTATATTTCCCCGGTTTTACTTTACCAATAACTAACCATTTGAATACGATTGCGAAGGCAGACATTGCAGGCAGCAGGGCAAAATACGTCAAGAGCATCATGCTTAACGACAGAAAGATTTCACTGTCTGCCTGATAATAATAGGAATAGACAAAGAACGGTCCCAACCATTCCAGTCCAAACAGGAATGCGACCAGCAGCATGGCTATTCCCTGAAAAAACGTGCAGGTATAATAACTCCGGTTGGAAGGCGCATAGATGTCTCTTTCTTTTTTAACAGATTCCACCTTTTTCTCAGAATATCGTTTTTCCAATTCTTTTGCCAAATCGGAAAGAACAGGGTGTTTATACATATCCACTACCGACATATCTTCAAATACAGGGTTTTCACGCAGTCGAGAAGTGATAATTGCCGCCAGCAGCGAATGTCCTCCCAAATCGCTAAAGAAATTATCGTCCATCGAAATATCGTTCCTGCCAATATGTTCGCCGATGACTTTCACTATGTTGCGGGCAATATCGGTAGAAGGCGGGATGATATTTTTTTGCGAAGAAAAAGCCAAAGGCGTTTCGGGCTTGGGCAAACGCTTTCTGTCGATTTTCTGGCTCAGAGTCATCGGCAGTTCGGCGATGACATCAAGCGTGGAAGGGATCATATAATAAGGAAGCTGCGAGCGGAGAAGATGGGCGATTGCTTCCCTGTCGATATTCTTATCGGGAGCAACCACGTATGCTGCCAACTGTTGAGTATCTGCATCGAGATTCACTGCGGCTGCCTGCACGTCTTGGCAGGTTAGCAATAATCCTTCAATCTCGGCAAGTTCCACACGGAATCCTCTCACTTTCACCTGGGCGTCGGCTCTGCCGATAAATACAATTTCGCCTGCGGAATTGTATTTTGCAAGGTCGCCTGTTCGATAATATCTCTTTTTTGTTCCGTCAAACTGAGCGGTCTCAATGAATTTTCTGTCAGTAAGTTCGGGTTGATGCAGGTATCCGCGAGCGATGCTTTCTCCGCCTATCAGGATTTCGCCTGTTTCATTTTCTTTTACGGGATTTAAATTTTCATCAACGATTAACACATCGTATCCGGGCAGCGGGCGTCCGATTGTAACTTCCTTTGAAGGATTCAGTATCGAATAAGTAGCTTCCACCGCAGCTTCCGTCGGACCGTAGGTATTAAATACAGTTCGTCCTTCCCTGCACCAGCGATGCGCTAAATCTGTCGGGCACACTTCGCCTCCAAAGATAAGTATTTTCAGTCCGGGAATATCTTCTTTTACCATTGAGAGCAAAGTAGGCGCACAGGACAGGAAGTTTATCATCAAATTATTAAGAATAGACGAAAACCGGTCGCCCGAACGCATGATTTCAAAAGTTCCGACCACCAATGCAGCGCCTGCCGCTAATGTTACCCAGATTTCTTCAACTGAGGCGTCGAAAGAAATGGAGAATCCTTGCAATGACCTGAATGTATGGTCAATTGGGTATATTTTCAGCACATTGCGGATATAATTCGCCGCATTGCGATGTTCAATCAAAACTCCCTTTGGTTTTCCTGTCGTGCCCGAAGTATAAATAATATAGCACAAATCGTTGGGAGAGCGGTTGGGAACTTTCGGTCGGGTAGGGGGGTATTTGTCTAATTCGCTTAATTGATTATCAATATTAAACAGTTCGTAATTGTTTAATTGAGGGGCTATGCGCTCCAGAATTTCGCCGGCGGTGATAATCAGTTTGGCGCCCGAATCTTCCATAATAAAATTCACCCTTTCGGCAGGAATTTCGGGGTCGAGCGGGATATAAGCTCCGCCTGCTTTTAATATGCCGAGCATGGCAATATATACTTCCGCACAGCGGGGAAGCAGTATCGCCACTTTTTCTTCGGGAGCCATTCCTTTCTCTCGCAGACAGTGCGCCAATTTATTTGACAGTATGCTTGCTTCCGAATACGTATAAACTTTCGCACCCTGTTCGATAGCCGTCGAATCGGGATATTTCTTTGCTGATGCTTCAAAGAAATCGTCGAGAAATAATAAGGATTCCATAAGTTCTTATTAAAAAACCCGCAAAAGTACAAAATTAAATTGTACTCCCGCAACAAAAGATGTTTTTTGATTATCATTATTTTTTGTACCTTTGACCATTATTAAAATAAATATTATACATCGTTTGTTTATGCAACTCAATGATTTGAAACCTGCATTATTATGGGACTTTTTTGATCAAATCACGAAAGTGCCCCGCCCCTCGAAAAAAGAGGGAAAAATAGTTCGCTTCCTGCTTGATTTTGCCGAGCAATATGGACTGGAAGCCGTTAAAGATGAAGCGGACAACGTATTGATCCGAAAACCGGCAACTCCGGGTAAGGAAAATCTAAAAACCGTTATTTTGCAATCGCATGTGGACATGGTCTGTGAAAAAAACAGCGACGTCCGGTTTAATTTTGAAACCGACCCGATTCAGACGCGGATAGAAAACGGATGGGTAAAAGCAACCGGAACTACTCTGGGCGCCGACGACGGCATTGGCGTGGCAGCCGCAATGGCAATTTTAACTTCGCCCGAAGTGGAACACGGGCCCATTGTCTGTCTTTTTACGACAGACGAAGAAACCGGTTTGACCGGAGCCAATGCCTTGCATAAAGAATTTCTTGCCGGCGATATTTTGATTAACCTCGACAGTGAAGAATGGGGCGAATTTTGTATCGGCTGCGCAGGCGGGAAAAACACGGAGGCTGCGTTCGCTTACCGGAAAACAGCCGTTCCCGCCGACTACTTTTGGTTTGAAGTGAAAGTAAGCGGTTTGAACGGCGGTCATTCGGGCAGCGAGATTCATCTGGGATTAGGAAACGCCAACCAGATTCTTACCCGCTATTTATGGTCGTTGTTGCAGGAATGTCATTTGCTTATAGCATCCATCGACGGAGGAAATCTGCACAATGCCATAGCGCGCGAAGCCAAAGCGCTCGCAGGAGTTCCGGCTGCTTTCAAAGAGCAAACCATTGTCAAGCTCAATCTGTTGCAAGCGCAGGTATCGGCTGAGTTAACCAAAGTCGATCCCAATGTCCGACTTGCTATCGAATCGTCAGATGCGCCTCGCAGCTGCATCGATTTTGAAACAGGAAAAGCATTGATTTATTCGCTTTATGCCTTGCCGCATGGCGTGATGGGAATGAGCCATGAAATTGCTGATTTGGTTGAAACTTCCACCAACCTGGCATCGGTGAAAATGAAAGACAACGACCGGATTGTTGTGACCACCAGTCAACGCAGCTCGACCGACTCTCTAAAGACAGACATTGGCAATAAAGTGATGTCGGTGTTTCGCTTATCAGGTGCGGAAGCAAAGGCGACCGACGGTTATCCGGGATGGAAACCGAATCCCGATTCCGATGTGCTGTTTATTTCAAAAGCCATTTATGAAATAATGTTCCATCAGGAGCCGAAAGTATATGCTATTCATGCAGGCTTGGAATGTGGTTTATTTTTTGAAAAAAATCCTTCCTTAGACATGATTTCATGCGGTCCGACTATTTATGGCGCACATTCGCCTGATGAACGCCTTGAAATTGCTACGGTCGAAAAATGGTGGCAGTTTTTAGTTGAATTATTAAAAACGATTCCGCCAAAATAAATGTTCCCCGCAGTCGCAATGCCGAAATGCCAATATAATAATTAAGGTAAAACCTCGTTTAAAAGTTTGTTAAATATAAAATACATGCAGAAACCGTATCGGTTTTTTTATCTGTTATTCATTTTATTATCGACAAACTTTTTTGCCTGTAAGAATGATTTTGAGAATTATTCCAATAATCCTCAGGATATTCTTTTGTTTTCCATAGATACGCTTTCCTTCGATACAGTACTGACTACGGTAAATTCTCCTTACCTTGCTTTTCGCGTCTATAACAAGAATGCAAAGCCGTTGCTTATTTCGTCTGTTCGTCTGGCAGAAGGGGAAAACAGCAATTTCAAAATCAATGTGGACGGAATGGCAGGTACGCTTTTCGAAAATGTAGAAATTCCGGCAAAAGACAGCTTGCTTGTTTTAGTAAATGTTAAACCGAAAGAAACCGGAGAAAATACGCCGGCGCACTTTAATGATTATATTCTTTTTGAAACGAACGGCATTCAACAGCAGGTTGTTCTGGAAGCCGCCGGACAGGATGTTTATACATGCAGAGGCGTCATTATATCTACTGATTCCGTATTGGATAACCAAAAACCCTATTTGATTTACGACAGCCTCGTTATCGAAAATGGAGCGACGGTTGAAATTGATGAAGGCAGTGTTTTTTATATGTATAACAATGCGCAGTTGATTGTTAAAGGAACGGTTAAAATAAAAGGTTCTATTGAGAAACCTGTTGTTTTTCGAGGAAACCGCACCGATTATATGGTGAGCATCCCCTACGATATGATACCGGGGCAGTGGGGCGGTATTCGCTTTGCATCGGAAAGTTACGGAAATGAAATGGTGAATGTGCGAATACGAAACGGTCAATACGGGATAGATTTGGAAAAATGCGATGACCCTTTTCGAGATAAACTCTATCTGAAGAATGTCGTACTCACGAATGTTTCCGGCGCTTTGCTTCAATCGGTCAATTGCCGTATTATCGCAGAAAACTGTGAATTTTCAAACGCAAAGGATGCACTGCTGTATCTGGTGGGAGGGTCATACAGTTTTACTCACTGTACGATTGCCAACTACTATCCCTCCCGTTCTGATCTGGGGTGGGGAAATTCTGAAAATGAAACGCTTATTCTCACCGATAATGTTTCGACGGGCGTTGATTCCACCGATAACCGTTTTCCTGTGATTGGCGCTGAGTTTTTCAATTCCATTATCTGGAGCGGACAAAACTCTTCCTCCTCTGCAATTAGAATAGTAAAAAGTAATGCGGATACCGATATTCCTTATTTATTTAAAAACTGTCTGGTTCCAAATGCACAAACAGATGACGCCCGTTTTGTCGATTGCCTTTTTCAAGTCGATCCGCTGTTCAGGAAAACTGATCCGAGCGATAATGAAAAAAAACTGTGGTATCCGTCTTTTGACTTCAGTTTGCAGAAGGAGTCGCCGGCTAAAGATGCAGCCGATATCGAAATCGCCGCTCGGCTTCCCTACGACATAAAGGGTATTAGCCGGCTTGCCGATGGACATCCCGATTTAGGAGTATATGAATACCAGGAAAACAATTAACAAATACGAAATATAAATTAATATGAAACCAAAACTTCGATTTATTATTATTCTTGCCCTGCTTTCTTTCCCTGTTTATGGTCAAAGCAATTTTAGAGTGATGTTCTACAATACAGAAAATTTATTTGACACCATTGACGAGCCGAAGAAAAATGATAACGAGTTTCTTCCGGAAGGAGTGATGCACTGGACGCAGGGACGCTACTACAACAAACTGAACAACATTGCCAAAGTAATCTCTTCTGCCGGTGAATGGGATACTCCCGCTCTGGTTGGAATGTGCGAAGTGGAAAATGAAAAAGTGATGAACGACTTAACCCAGTATTCGCCTTTAAGGAAGATGAATTACCGGTATATCATTACCAACTCGCCCGATACGCGGGGGATCAATGTTGCCCTGTTATATCAGCGCGACAAGTTCAAATACTTGGAGCATAAGAGCTATACGATTCGTTTTCCTCATAATCTCCAAAAATACACGCGGGATATTTTGCACGTCACCGGTCAAATATCATCTCTGGATACATTGGATGTTTTTATCTGTCATTTCCCTTCCCGCAGGGGCGGGGAGAAAGACTCGGAGCCTGACAGGTTTTATGTTGCATCGGTTCTTAAAGCCAAATCCGACAGTCTGATGCAAATTAGAAACAATGCAAATATATTAATTATGGGCGACTTTAATGATGAACCTTCCAGTCAGAGCATTTCCCAAATACTATATGCTCAACCGGTTTCAAAAGATGCTGCCGGCAGGAATCTGTACAATCTTTTCTCTTCTTTTGAAAAAAGAGAAAATACCGGCAGCTATAAGTTCAGGGAACAATGGAATATGCTGGACCAAATCATCGTTTCGGGCAATCTGATTGCAGGCAATCGGTCTATTCGGGTTCTTCCGTACACGGCAAGTATATTTTATCGAAATTTTATGCAAACCGACGACAAAGTACACGGTGGAAAACGTCCAAAAAAGACGTATAACGGTCGAAAGCATGAAGGCGGTTACAGCGACCACTTTCCTGTTGCAGTCAATTTCGAAGTGAAAAATCCATAATCTGCCATTAGTCGAATCGAATTTCTTTAAATAATTATTAAAATCCCTTAATTGTAAAAATATTTTACTACTTTTGTCACTCCATACATATAAAACCGGAATTTTACAGATGAAAACGACTTGTTATATCTATTTTTTGTTGCTTGTCTTCGCAATTACGTCCTGCGAAGATAAAAATTCGTATATACTAAAAGGAAATATCAAAGGCTTGCGCAGTTCGGAGATATACATAGTATCAGGCTCTGAATTGCACCTTGATTCAGTAAAAGCCAAATCGGGTAAATTCACTTATCGCGGCGTCTCTCCGACGATTGAGCCATTACGAATTTATCTTGAAAATGGATGCACCTGGATAACTATATGGGTGCAAAATGGTGAAAAGTTTATCCTGACCGGCGATGCAAACTATCCTGAAATGATGATGGTTAAAGGCGGTGAAATTAATAGGTTGCTGTCTGAATTTAAGCAGGATAATTCATCTACTCTTAAACAGAAGTGCGAGCTGATAGATAAAATGTCTGCACATTTGAAACTCTCAGCAAGCTCGAACATGAATATTAATGATTCACAACTTTCTTCTCAACTAAAAAATGTGGACCAGATATTGAAAATGCGGGCGAAAGATTTTGTAGAAGCTCACCCTTCATCCATAGCCTCTTTGGTTATGATTCACGACTATATCCTGGATTTTGAAAATGCGTCAAACATTCAACCTTTTTTAAACCTTCTCACCGATGAAGTAAAAGCCAATCCTTTATACGCCAAATTACAGGCGCGCAGTTCGAAAGACTTGAAAACGAAAGCAGGTCAGCCGGCGCTGAATTTCAGTATCAGGACTACGAAAAACGATACGGTTAATTTGGAAACATTCAAAGACAAATACCTTATATTGACATTTGCTACATCCCAATGTGAATTTTGCAAACCGGAATATGCCGAATTGCTTGCTATTCGGGATTCCTTTTCTACGAAAGACTTGGCAATATTCACAGTTTCCTTAGATGAAAACAGGGAAAACTGGAAACAACTGGCAGAAGAGGAAGGCATCAACTGGACGCAGGCAATTGACAGTACGGGTTGGGCTTCCAAAATGGCTTCGCAGTACAATGTCATGTCAGTCCCCTGCAATTATCTGATTGATAATAAAGGAATGATTATCGGATCAAAACTGCGTGTTGACAGTATTCAATCCCTTTTAAAGTCAAAAATCAAGATTCAAAAACCAAAGAAAAAATAATAGTAATCATATTACAAATAATAATTCAAACCTGTAACTATGTTAGTAAAAGCGTATGCAGCAGCTATTCAAGGCGTCAGCGCCAACATTATCACCATTGAAGTCAATTGCAGCAAAGGAATCAAATTCTTTCTGGTAGGACTTCCCGACGTCAGCATCAAGGAATCGCACGAGCGAATCACGTCAGCTTTAAACGTCAACGGATACAAATTTCCCCGTAACCAAATTGTTGTTAATATGGCTCCTGCCGATATTCGAAAAGAAGGAGCCGCTTATGATTTGCCGTTGGCAATCGGAATTATGGCAGGCGCCGAGAAAATCAAATGCGAAAAGATTGGAGATTACCTTATGGTTGGCGAATTATCATTGGATGGGAGTCTGAAATCGGTGAAAGGAGTTTTGCCAATTGCCATAAAAGCAAAAGAAAGCGGTTTCAAAGGCGTCATACTTCCCATGTCGAACACAAGGGAAGCGGCGGTTGTCAACGGATTGGAAGTATATGGCGCGGAAAACATTGTTGACGTGATTCAATTTTTTAATGAAGAAAAAGAATTGGAACGGGTGATTATTGATCCGCGACAGGAATTTTACGCCAATCAATCGCGAATGGAATGGGACTTTTCGGAAGTGAAAGGGCAGGAACAGGTGAAAAGAGCCATTGAAGTAGCTTGCGCCGGTGGTCACAACATCATTCTCGTAGGCAGTCCGGGCGCAGGGAAAAGTATGCTGGCAAAGCGAATTCCTTCGATTCTTCCGCCGCTTACTTTGAACGAAAGTCTGGAGACAACAAAAATTCATTCGGTTGCAGGAAAAATAAATCACAACGGCTCGCTGATAGCGCTTCGTCCTTTCCGAAGTCCGCATCATTCCATCTCAATGGTTGCCATGGTTGGCGGAGGCTCTTATCCACAGCCGGGAGAAATAAGCCTTGCACACAACGGCGTACTGTTTTTAGACGAAATTGCAGAATTTGGCAGGAATGTTCTCGAAGTGTTGCGGCAACCGCTCGAAGACCGGAAAATAACTATTTCCCGAGCGAAATCGTCCGTTGAATATCCGGCGGGATTCATGCTGGTTGCTTCCATGAATCCCTGTCCTTGCGGGAACTACAATAATCCGCACAAAGCCTGCGTCTGTGCCTCAATGCAAGTTAAAAAATATCTGAACCGTATCTCCGGTCCTTTAATGGACAGGATTGATATTCAAGTCGAAATTGTTCCTGTTCCATTTGAAGATATTTCGGATATTCGTCCGGCAGAATCCAGCGAAAGCATTCGAAGCCGTGTGATAAAAGCCCGTCAAATACAGGAATCAAGATTCGCTGATGAAGAAGGAATTTATTGTAATGCTCAAATGCACACCCGCTTGCTGCATAAACATGCACAACCCGATCAGGCTGGCTTGATGAAATTGAAAGATGCCATGGAGCGCTTGAGCTTGTCTGCCAGGGCTTATGACCGCATACTGCGTGTGGCGCGAACCATTGCCGATTTGGAAGAATCGGATAAAGTTCAAGTCAGCCACATTGCCGAAGCAATCAGCTACCGGAATTTAGACAGAGAAAACTGGGCGGGGTAGGGTAGAAGAAGATTCAAAATTAGGAATACGATAGATATGAAACATTATATTAGAGACTTTTCATCATTGTTGCTGACTGCAAAAAAGATCTATACCGAAATGGGGTATGGACAAAATCAGCCCGAAGAACCGGTCGCTGCACTGACGGAATTATTGTTGAATGAAATACAGACTATTGCTGTTCCCGAATATACTTACAAACTGTATAGCGGCAGTATAAATGGCGACACGGTGTGTTTGGACGGGATTGCCTGTCTGCAGACAGGAACCGTTTTATCGTCATTACTGCAAGGGTCGGAGTGTTTTGCTCTGTTTGCCGCAACGGCAGGCAATACTTTTCAACACTATCAGGATAAGTTGAAACAAGAAAATGATATGTTGAAAAGCTATATTGCCGACGCCATTGGCAGTTGCATTGCCGAAGGAACCGGCGATTATATGCAAAACAGGCTGAAAAAGGAAATTGGAGAATTGCGGCACACCAATCGTTTCAGTCCCGGATATTGCGGATGGCATTTATCGGAACAAAAGGAAATATTCCAATTGTTGGGTGGGAATCCCTGCGGCATAACGTTATCCGATGTTTGTTTGATGATGCCTGTAAAATCAATCAGCGGCATCATAGGCATCGGCAGAAACGTAAAAGAAAACAGTTATGGCTGTCATTTTTGTGAATTGGAAACTTGTTATAAACGAAAGAAATAATGAAATTTCATTCAAAATATATACGATTTATCTGATTTATGCGTTTTATGTATAAAACAATGCTTTCGTAAATACATAACAGATAATAGAATGAAATTAAAAATTTTGATTATCCTTATCTTTCCTGCTTTCTTTTTTTCCTGTATGACTGTGCCTAAAAATGTCGCTTATTTTCAGGATATAAATAAATATGAACAGAGTATTCGATTGGGAAATGATTCGGCAGCATACGAACCAATCATCAAGAAGTTCGATGAACTGCTGATTAATGTTTCAGCCCCTACGCTTACTCAAGAAATTGTCGCTCAGTTTAACCTTCCCATGACGGCTTATTTAATGCCGAGTGAAACCGGAACAGTTAATGTTCAGCAGTCTCCTATTATTCAAACCTATATTGTTGATCATGATGGAAATATCAATTATCCGGTTATCGGACAGATATCTCTGGCCGGATTGACCAAATCGCAAGCAATAACACACATAAGGGAATTGGTTGCTAATTATATCAAAGATCCGGTGATTAACATGAAAATAATGTCATTTAAAGTTACTGTTTTAGGCGAAGTTATGCGACCGGGAACTATCCCTGTCAGTCAGGAAAAAATTACCATTTTGGATGCAATTGGAGCAGCAAATGATTTGACTATTTATGGAGATCGAAAAAATGTGTTACTGATTAGAGAAAATAATGATGGCACCTTTGATCGCGTCCGGTTTGATTTGACTAAATCCGATTTATTTTCTTCACCTTATTATTATCTACAACAAAACGATAAAATATATGTGGAACCAAACAGAACAAGACAATTAGACAGTAAATACGGAGTTGCAGATGGCTACAGATTTTCCATCTACTCCATGATATTCAGCGCTATTTCCATCATTGCTTCAACAACCGTTGCAATCATCTCATTAAATAAAAAGTAATAGTATCATTATGATAATACAAGAGAATAAAAGTGAATTTGAACAGGTAAAAGACACCTTTTTCCTTTGGTTGAAACACTGGTACTATTTTGTTATCAGTATGATAATCTGTCTAATCCTTGCTTTTGTTTATATAAAAATAAAAACTCCTGTAATGACCGTATCGGCGCAGGTCAGTCTTCGGCACGACGAATCGTTGGCGGGTGGTACCTCGTTGTCGAGAAGCCAGTCTGTATTGAGCGCTTTTGGATTGGGCGGAGGTTCTCAAAATATTGAAGATGAATCGATCAAAATGGGCTCGCAAGGTTATTTGAGAAAAATGGTTCGCAAATTTGCGCTTAACTTTGATTATAGGGAATCCAAATTTTGGGGATTGGTAAAAAAAGAATTATATGACCGGTCGCCGCTTGTTTTGAGTGTTGATGAAGCGGTTTCAGATACCATTGCCGCTCCTGTATTGTTTACTTTGAATGTGGAAAAAGGTCGGAGCGCTATAACTATGAACTACCTTAAAAAAGTAATTGGGAAATACGAAGTAACAACTTTCCCTTCTGTTCTGGAAACGCCTTTGGGCGCATTTACAATTTCTAAATCGGATTATTTCGACATGTATGAAAAACCAATAAAAATAAAGGTTCTTTATACCAATTTCGATTATATAACTCAAATTTACCAAACAGCAATCAAAGTAGATTTCGTAAAAAAGAATTCGGATTTGATTACGCTGAATATGAACACGGAAAATGTTGTGCAGGCAAAAAAATTCCTGAACGAAATAATTGGAATTTACAATGCTGAATGGGACTCCGACAAAGATATGGTAACGAATAAAACCTTAGCTTTTATCAATGACCGATTGAAATTAGTTGATGGAGAACTGCTGCAAGCTGACAAAGCCATTCAAACTTTTAAAGACCGGTACAAATTAACGGATATAGAAGCTGATGTAAAATATAACCTTACGCTTAGCGGAGAGCTGCAGCCGAAGTTGTTAGAAGCGCAATCCCAATTAAAAATGGCTGATTTGGTTGCTGACTTTGTTAAGGATGAAAAAAATAAATATTCACTTTTCCCTCTTGCTCCCAATTTAGCTGCGCCGGCTATGGTGGAAATAATCGGGAAATACAATGAAGCGCTTGTCAAAAGGAATGAAATGTATAAAACAGGGTCTCAAAGCGCTTTGGTAAAAGAATATGATACACAGGTGGAATTGCAGCGGGAAGCGCTTTTAAGAACTGTTGACAATGTCAAAAAGGGATTGCAGATTGCTGTTAATGATCTGAAGAGCAAAGAATCGGAAATAAAAGCTAAAATTGGAGAAATTCCGACAATAGAAAAAGATTACCTCCGGTTAAAAAGAGAACAGGAACTTCAACAAACCATTTACATATTCCTGTTGGAAATGCGGGAACAAACCGGGGTAAAAGGGGTTTCGTTATTACCCAAATTGAAAGTGATAGATGCGCCTTATGTTGTTAACAAGCCGGTAGAACCCAATCTTATGAAAGTCGCAATTACCACCCTGTTTTTCGGCGCCATTGTTTTTCCTTTGTTAGCGATTTACGGATTTCCTGTGGTTAACAATTATATACGGAAAAGAAAAAAGTAATGATTCTAATCAGCCATGATTTTCATTATATTAGTCGTTTTTGCCATTGGATTGTATATCCGGGATTATAAAGTTCCGGCGCTAATTATTTTTTTCTTTTTCATAACCTCCGGATTTAATCTGATCCCGGAAGAAATAATGACAAACAAGTTGTTTTCCAAAGGAATGGATTATGCCATTCTTATAATTGGCGGTATAGTTATTGTTGATAGTTTTTGTATTAAAAGCTACTTAAAACCGGATAAGCTGTTTTGGTTTATTTTTGTTTTTTATATGTTTTTAGCAATATGCGTAATTTATAATAAGTATGTCATTGGCGTAGGCTGGAAAGAAATTATTCGTACTGCCCGTTACAATGTGTTGTGGATTGCCTACCTTGTTTTTCGAAATTTACCCAAAGAGAAGTTGCACCTTTTGCTGAAATGGTTATTTTCGATTACTGTCTTCTGCTCAACATTATTTCTACTTCAAATAATTTTGAATACACGAATTTTAAATGATGCAATGAAAGTCTATATTCAGTTGTTTGGAATGAAGATTCCACGATTTTACAATCAACCGGATATGTTGCAAATTTTCACATTTATGGCAATTTATTTCAATCCGTATAAAGGGAAAATAAAAATAATAACTGCAATCATTTTGATTCTTGCATTACTGGGAGCATTTCATAGAAGTTTAGTCATTGCCTTTTTTGCCGCTATTTCGATTGGTTATGTGATTTGCTTACCTCGTATAAAACGGGTTGTAATTTTAACCTCCGTTGCAATAATTGGATTGTTTTTCATTGTTTTTTGGGGATACCAATTTGCAAATTCGCGGACAATCAAAGACATTGCCATAGTTACATCGGGTAATGTAGCTGCTATTGATGACTTAGAGATAGATATGGATGATTTACAAAACTCTACATTTACCTTTCGCATCGCCCATCTATTAGAGAGAAATCAATATATTCTTGATCACCCAAAATCTATGCTGTTTGGAGTAGGATTGATGACGGAAGATTCCAAGTTGACCGATAAAATGTTTGATTTTCATATTGGATTGATTGAAGAAACATTGGGGGGGAAAATCGCTCAGTTGGATACCGGCGATATTTCCTATTCCATTTTATTCATGCGTTATGGTTATTTAGGCGCTC
>JGI20166J26741_10365559_pt1 | contig 16220 bp, 8 predicted proteins | sample TergutCu122P5_FD_26741 | JGI IMG/M metagenome (IMG submission 26741)
TTGCTACTACATGCCTCTCATGTAGCCCTCCCGACTTAAATTTCCTAGTTACTTTTTTTCATATTTTTGTACATGTAAAATAACCACTGCCACCGGGTGATAGTCCAATTGCAGTTAATAAATATTATATATATTATAAAAGTTACCACGCACGGAGGGACAGCTAGAGATCTGTTCCGCGGCTGGAATGTCAGGCAGGATTTATTGGTTCCATTTGTAAGAATGAACAACTCACTTAGTATTTTTGAGGGATCGCAAATTTTCTATTGTTTTGACGTCACTGTTGCGGCCCAAACATGGCTGCCTTCCTCTATGAATAACAAATTCTACAGAAGTGCATGTGGTCAGGATTTTTCCCTATGAAACCTCGTTCATCTACATAATATTCAAAGATTCATATTTTGCTGCACAGAATACACACCACGATGCCTTTAAAACGAAAAATCATTTAATGCCATGCAGGGAATTTACATTTAGCCTATCCAAATTAGATGTGTATGTAAGTACAGTGTGTGGGGCCAAACTACGGTGGTACGCTATAGTAGCCGCTGTTTTTGAAGGCTTAAATTTTTAATTGATGATCTCGATCATATTATTGATAATTACTTAAGGATAGAAGAAAGAGAGGGGATTCGGTAGAGAGGAAGGAGGCGATTATGATGATATGAAGAAAATGAATCAGAAATCAGAGTGAAAATGAGAAGCAGAGGAATAGGACGGAAATATAGAGCAGAAGGAGGAGGAGGAGAAGGAAGGGAAGGAGGAATAAGAAGGGAAGGTAGAAGGAATTTTCAAGTGAGACATCCCCGTTGTGTTGGAATGCTAAAATTATAATATTAATATATACGATATAGTAGTACACAACGTTATATTTATTAGATTATAGAGGTTATAATTCAGCTACATGTTTCGGCTTAATTACAAGGCCATCTTCAGGCTGATCTTTGAGTAGGTGTGGTGTACAAGTGAATATGCTTTCAGTTGAAAGCATATTAACTTGTACACTACACCTACTCAAAGATCAGCCTGAAGATGGCCTTGTAATTAGGCAGAAACATGTAGCTGAATTATAACCTCTATAATCTAATAAATATAACGTTGCATATGACTATATCATACATATTTATATTATAATTTAAGATAGAAAGAAGCCTAATAGCTTCGAAGAAGAGCAAGAAGCAAATCGTTAAGGGCCGGGAAGTATATGGACGAAGAGGGGGTGGGGTAGACAGGAGGGGAGGTGGAGAATTGAAGAATAGAACTGAAGAAATGAAACAGAATGAATTCGAAGGAATGAGAATACAAGGGTAGAAGAGAAGAAGTAAAAGAAGGAGGCAGGAAAGACGAAAGAAAGGACTTCATGTCCATAGTCTACCGAAAAGAGAGCAGGATTGGTTTGCCTCCAGTCCTAAAGAAGCGGCGACTTCTCCAAATTTGCTGTCGCGGTGTACAGAGCTTATGGTCGAAAACCTCCCCTTTAAAAAGCCTGGCAGTACGATCCCACATTCACCCCTCTCCAGCTGCTTTCTTTATTTGTGTGAAAGCTTCCCTTATATTTCCCACGTGGCTTCACTTGTTTTATATAACAACTCATCTGAGAAGTTTCAAAGTTAAGCCCTGCTGTACTGATGTGATTGTACTTGTTTTCACTTGGAGTGCCCAAGTTCTATGCAGTGATCCATAGCCGTACAGGCATTCTGAGGTATTCTACTCTGTAATTAGTTAGGTTACTGTATTCTGAGACATCACAAACTTTTGGAGATACGTATGAACATTTGGAGGAACCGGCTACGGAAATTTTCAAGGTAGGAGATATAGGCAGGAATTTCCTCTAAAATAATGGTGTCTGTCCAACAAAATACACGGCACCACATCCTAGAAACTATGATCTATATTATAATTGTTAGTAGATTTTATTTTATTTAATACAGAGATTAAACCTATGTATGTATTTGAGAGTTTCCTGCTTCGAATTTCAGCCTGCACACCTGCTCTACTGATGTTTTCGAGCTTTACCTCATTCCTTCTATATAAATAATAGGGTAGTACCTCGACTGTGCTACGAACGCTTCTTTCCGCCTCCTTCCCAATTCATTATTCACTACTCATCCTACCATTCGCCGCTATACTTGATGAGACGCTGATAACGTCTTTAGCACACCAAAACAGTGATTCGATTTGTTGTTTTTTCGATTGGTGATCCACTGCAATCTGAACGTACTGGGTATTTAGAAAGGCGTATTTCTATTCCTAATAAAATAACACAAATAGTAAATCATTGAGAAGAACTGGTCATCATGAAGTATTTTGCCACAAGTCTTTTAACAAATTTAGATTCATACTTCGAGCATTATGATTCAAGACGAATCTGAGCTGAACAACAGGGAAGTTATAATTCGTCTGAGTATCTGATATTGTAGGTCTAGGACTCTACATCGGCCTAAAATCGTTGTAATTAGATTAGTGTTATCACCAAGGAAGTATTCACACTGAATGCTTAAATGTGTAGGTCTGCAAAATTCAGTACAAAATAGCAATTTTTGTACAAAAAATGATTGTCGTTAAAGGAGTGGCTGTTCAAAAAATGTGGATTTATTCCCATGATAATTGCTAGGTAATTTCGACAGCTGTAGATAAGAGAGTAAAAAACTAGTGCAGCATAGTATTCAAAATTAAAACCTTTCTTATTGAGTATGAGAATACAATGCTTTAGAAGTCGGAAGTAGGTAGTGGTAAAGAACATGAGGTATTTGAAAGAGTATATACGTTAAAACTGGAAGAGAAAACTAATGCTAATTATGAAGGAAGCCAGAGTGGAGGTGAAACAGCATTTGTAACTGGATGTTTAAAATTTAGTTTAATGGCACTGGCTATAACAGAGTACATTTTTCCGTAGTGTAGGACAAGGTATTTGTCAGGAAATTATCGTAACTGGATCTGTACAAATTGAAATTCTAGAACTATTTTTGCTGTTTATGGCTTTAGAGGCCGAAGCGTGTAGTAAGTTTTTGAGAAATAAATAATTTATAATTTTAATGAATTGTTTTATTTGTAATAGACGGCCTTTCTTCTCCCTTATTTGAGATTCTTGCATAGAATACGAAAACTGAATAGTAGCTCTAGCTTCTTAGAGAGGGATCCTCAAATATCAAATCATATTAAGGTGCCGTGACATTTCTAAGGTCGAGACTGAGATGACTAATGTGTAAAAAGTTGGGCCGTAACTTTCAATAGAAAAACATATGTATGTTATGAAGTTCATTCAACAATTTTTTTTAGGAAGTGTAATCTCTGCGTTCTGAACATCATTTTCAATTAACACATTATCTGTTGGGGTGATATTTTGAAACTGTTAACGTTAAACCCCGTGGATTACATGTTTCCCGCTGCCCAAGAGAGGGTTAATATATTATATCTTACAAGAAGAAATTGTTTGGTTTCAGTAATGTGCAAAGATGCAAGACGTGGAAGGAAATGCATAAACGAGACTGTAAAAGCTGAAGGTTTTGGAAAACCTCCTATGTACTGTAACGATTTGCAGAATTGAATTTATCTACTTATCCTTAAAAAAACAGTAGTTGCCTCACTTAAATCAATATCAATGTACATCATAAGAACGCCGTTAATATTGTATAGAAAAATGACTTTATTGTGTTAACAATTAGATAAACACGTGGCAAGATGACATTGCCAGTGTCAAATCAGATTATATATGTATATGTGTGTGTGTGTGTGTGTGTGTGTGTGTGTGGTTTAAGGGATTAGCAATATTGAAATACATAAAGAAAACGTAAATTGTTGGGCGTTGTATACGAATTCCTGTCGTTAATTCTTCCAAGTTTGTGACACATCTGCATTACCCGCAAGAAGAAGCATGTTGAAAGGCTACTTTGTGTTGCAGAAGCCAAGCCACCGACTGTGCTGTCGCACGGCGCATCGAGCGCATTGAATTAGTGAAGACATGACAAAGCCAGCACAACCACATGTCACTGCAATATTTCGTTACTGCGTCGTTTGGACCCTACCTTCAGAATAGTCTGTTTCCATTAAGATCTGTTCTACAGTAATAGACACGTTCCTCACAAACCCAATGGCTTGTTTCTTATGTAGAATGTAACGGAATCGAACCTCAGATCACAGAACACTGCGTTGTTTTACTGAAGTGATCTAATTTGAGGACAATGTATGTGTAAAACTTGGAAATGCGTTTTAAATTATGGTCTCAAAAATTGAGGGGGCTCATACTTAAGTCAACCCAAAATTAGGTTGGAGGCCGTGTTGAAATATATTTTGAGCAAACAATGAGTTGTGTGTAGCCTACATTGAACTACATCTCAATAAAGGTAAAGCAGGCAAGGGATAGCCCTGGGTGCTTTCTTGGATATAGAAGGGGCTTTCAACAATAACTGCTATGACACTATGTGTGATGCTCTTGTCAGGCATGGTAGTGAATACACCACCGTGCGATGGATCAAGGCCAACCTGGACGGCCGCGTGGCTGTTGCGACCCTTAATGACATTTCCCTGAGTTTCACGATATCCAAGGGTTAACCTCAGGGAGATGTGTTGTCACCACTCCTATGGTGTCTGGTAGTAAATGACGTACGTGGCAGGCTCAGTGGAGGCGGTGTTTTTATCAAAGGATACGTAGATGACATGTCTTCTCGCAGTTGGTAAATTCCCAAACACTGTATCAGGATTCATGCAGTGGGCCCTCTCAACTGTAGAGATATGGTGCAACGAGGTCTGACTGGTAGTCAACCCTGATAAGAATGGGATCGTTGCATTTACCAGGAAGAGGAAACGCCAGGGGTTCTTTGAACCAGAGCTTTTTGGAGTTAAATCAAGTTTCTTTGGGTCGGTCAAGTATCTGGGTGTTATTCTGGATTCTCGAATAACCTAGAGAGAACATGTAGAGTTTAAAGTGAGGAAGGCTCATAATTTGCTGTGAGCCTGTAGGAGATCGTGTGGAGTGGGGTGGGGTGGGGCCTGAGACCCAAGGTGGTTCACTGGCTGTATGTCTCCATCGTCCGGCCGACCATCTCTTACGCATCCTTAGTATGGTGGCCCGGATGTCAAACGGCCAGTACTAAGAATAAGCTAAGCAAAGTACAGAGACTGGCTTGCTTAGGAATAACGGGAGATTTTCGTCCAACTCCTACTGGTGCTATGGAGGTGCTCGTTGGCCTCACTCCGCTGGATCTGGTGATACAGGGGGAGACGAGGTCGGCGGCACATCGCCTCTGGAGCTTGGGGTGTTGGTCTTACCTTCACCCCTAACAAGAACACAGTTGCATATTGACTCGACTCCAGAAGTCAGGTCCCATTTTTAATATGAGGTTCGACATCATGAAGACGGTCTTTAATCTAGAACCAAAATATAGGGTCACTATGCTAGCCAGAGAAAAATGGACCAGAGACGCCTGGGCTCCTCCTATGTTTAAAGGGCTCGTCTGGTTTACAGGTGGGTCCAGGACTGCGGAAGGGACCGGGTCGAGGGTCTATGGGCAATCGGTAAATAGAAAGCTCAGTATCCCTCTAGGTAAACATTCCACAGTCTTTCAGGCTGAGGTTTGTGCGATATTAGCCTGTGTTCATGAAACTGAAACTCAGGAACCGCCAGAGAAATACATTCGTATTTGCTCTGATAGTCAGGCGGCTCTGAAAGACCTTCAGGCTGCTAAACCAACGTCTCCTTTGGTACGACAGTGCCAGCAGGCATTAAATAATATCTCTACACGGCATGCCGTGAGGCTGTATTGGGTCCCTGGTCATGCCGGAGTGAGAGGAAATGAAATCGCTGACAAGGTCGCAAGAAGTGCTTCTGGTCAGTGGTTTATTGGGCCTGGGACCTATTTGGGGGTCTCCAGGCAGAATATAAGAAGAAAAATGAAAGGCTGGATCGAAATACAGCATCCGGTATTGTGGCGTGGTCCCTGCGATACACAGAGGCAGGCTCGGGAATTAATATTTGGCCCTGTCCTGGCTACAGGGGCCCGATTACTCTCCTTCAATAGGACACAATCCATGGTTGTTATTGATCTGCTCACCGGATATAACACCTTGAGAAGACATGTACATGTAATGGGGCTAAGTAATAACCCCACCTGTAGGAAGTGTGATACTGAGGAGGAAACCTCAGCACATATTTTAGGCGAGTGTGAGGCCTTAGCCTCACTCAGGCATAGGTGTCTGGGTTCCTTCTTTTTGGATCCGGAGGACATCAGGAGGCTAGGAGTGGGGGCCATCTCGAACTTTGCTAAAGGAACAGGGCTCCTCTGTCTCCTCTAACGATTCAGCGCGGATAGTTTTTCTGCTGGCCGGATGTCGCTCTGTTGTATGTCGTAGATACATTGGTATAAGTGGTCTTCCATCATCTTGTGCTTCTCACGGCGCTCGGCTTCCACCCTGCACAAGAATTGTCGAAGTTGTTTTTTGACATAACGGTTCCAACATGTATTCACATCGGGGTAGTATGGTTTATGCGTCCTCCACATCTCCCACTTCTGGCGGATCTGGGTCTTGAGTCCGGCGTCCTGAATCAGTATGGGGTCCATCTTCCACATCGCTCGGCTCCTCCTTGCAACCGGCTCGTCCATCGCGAGGCGCAGCACTACGGCATTGTGGTCCGTAAAGGGGGCAGGTAATATTTCTTCTCCCTTAACTTGTAATTTTCCTGTGCCCGTCGCTGGCTTCGGCCGGTGGGTCTCCTCCACTTTCCCGGAGGCACTCCCTGCCTCCATCGATTTGGGATGCTGCGGTCCGACGGTGGATTCGTTGCTGCGATTCCTGGTCATCCGCGGTTCTCCCCCATCAATGCTCGGGGTCGAGGCCATTTGAGACGTGTGATGTTCAGGGTTTTGAGCATAGGTATCCGTTTCGTGTATCATATGCTCCACCACATGTCCCACTTCGAAGTGCGGTTCACCTTGTGCTTAATTCCCCGGGGGTTCCCCGGATGGGGGGGGGTTGCGGTGGCTTAACGGCTGCGTATGTTGAGGGTATATCGTTGGTCGGTACTTGCGCCCGTCTTCTCATCCTGGGGCACGACTGATACAAATGGCCGGTGTCGCCACATCCATAACAGGTGGCGGGCTGACCCTCGTAGGATCGAAGCACCCTTTGCCCGGCGATCGTCAAATGCGACGGTTTGTGTTGAGTGAGCAGCACGGTGACTTGCCGAATGCCGTTGGCTACAGCGTACCGGTAGATTCTCGCCCACATCTCTTCCTTAATATCCAAAACTTTTCCAAATGGCGCGAGGGTGGTCCTCGGTGTTTCTTCAGGCACTTCGGGCGGCAGATTTGCTATCCTTATTTTCTTGTATCCCAACGCTGCCACCGCAATTAACACGATTGAAAACTCCCCGGTAGTGTGTTTGTATTCTCCGTGCCCACCAGTCTCTCTTGTGATGGCTAGCATGTACTCCTTGTCCGTCATTTTTATAAACACTTACCGTTTTGGGCCATCTATTTGAATCATGCTTACCTTCTGTTCGGAGATGCGTAATGTCTCGTGAATCCATTCATGGATATCAAAGGCGGAGATTCGCGGGCTGGTTGGGTCGAATGTACAGACGATCGTATTTTGACACGCGGCCATTTTACTACTCCACCCTAGCTCCTTGCTCGTATGCGCTCTGTTTGTTTCACTCGCACTCTCTCGCTCAGCAACTTTCACTTCCGTCAGGAGGTCACTCGCTCCACACACACAACCTTCTTTCTCGGAAGTTTTCAGCTGACTGGAATCGAACCCGCGACCTACCGGTTTGTAGGGTAATGCCTTAGCCCCTACGTCACTGCGCGCCCCAACTACATCTTAGTAGCGCAGCCAAATAGCGTTGAAGTTACGGGAAAATTAGTCCGGTAATTGAAGGTCGATTTCCTTCATGGACATGGACTTTTCTCCACAGCGCTCAGACAGGCTGTGACGCCACACAGCCTACTTTCAAGTCAGTCGCCCTCTCTGAGGAAGTTTCTCTGCAGATAAACGGGGAGGGTTCTGAATCTGACCACTCAGCTGCGTCTAGTGCCAAGGTTAGGAATGCGTCCACCCACGTAAGTCTTCGTGGTGTTGTGCTTAATTAAGTCCACGGACGTTAAATTTAATTCAGGAAAAAGTGAATGACATTTTGGGTGTTGTAATGGTGTGGAATTTGTTTAGTTTAGCTCAGCAGTTGTTTATATCAGAAGTAGTATTGCTCCGTGGAGGTGTTTTGTTAACTAGTGACATGGATCTTGGCCAAATGTGTGGTGAAGATGGGATTGCTTGGAACTGGCTAATGATAGTGACTAATAAATATTAGTGGTTCTCAAATTTAGGGAACTTTTGTTACAGTTTTGCTTAGTAAAATGTATCTTAGGAAAATACCTTGTGAGGATGGAGGTGGAAAACTGACTCAGGGTAGTGACCAATAGATGTCCAAGAAATTATGGAGTTGAAACTTCTGGTTCTGCTACTACGTGATATGTTAATTAGTAAAATGGATCTTAGGGAAATAGGTTGCGAGGGTGGGGGTGGATGTAACTGCCTGAGGACCGTAACCAGTAGCAGGCTTTGACATTTGGGTGTTGAACCTTATGATTCTGCTGCTAAAATCGATTTGAGTGAAATAGGCAGTAGGCATGGGAGGTGGTAGGAACCGGTTCAGGATCGTGCCTGATGGTGAGGTTTCGTATTGGCGATGTTGAAAATTCCAGGTCTGCTACCAGAGGGGTTGTAACTTGACTGCATCTTATCGTAGTTCAGCTGAAGCACGTATTGAAAATAATTCGGTTAAAGAGGCTGAGTGACCGCATTTTCAGTCACGTTCTTAGAGTCCTCTCTATTGTTGTTGCTATTACGTGTCCTGTAATTAATTACACTTCCTTTATCTATATTTAAGGAAATTTGTCCTTAAGCTGTATTTATTTGCAAGGGTTTTATCGGTACTGAAATATCACTCTAATGTTCATGTCTTTGCCGGTATTATGCTGTCTGCCATCCAGTTTTTCCTCTCTGCAGGATTAGGGACAAAGGGATGAAATGAAACCTAGGGACAGCTGACAGCAAGCCGAGAGACATGGCACTCAGCGGAGCGACAAGTCTTTTGTTTCTAGCCAGAATTCCGAGAAGAAAAACAGCCTTATTGATGCTGCATGTGTCGGAGTGTTTGGTTTAACTTATCAAATGCTCTGCTTCTGAAATTGGGTGTGAATGTCATTTTGTGTCCCACAGACGTAGACTTTTTTAAAATTCCGCTTATCAACAATAATAATGCAGCGACAGTTTGAAATTTTGTTATGGAATTATACATATTAATGCAATTTGCTGCAATGGTTCTAAAAATTTGTACGTGGACGTAAGTATAAAAAATAGGTTTCTGTGTTCATTAAATTTTGTTATGGTATGCAAAATAACAGGGGGCACACGGTGGCGCAGATGGTTGAGGCACTGGGCTACAAGCCGGAAGGTCGCGGGTTCTATTCACGATGGAGTCATAATCCTTCCTGCTGCATTATGGCCCTCGCGTCAAATCAGTGTCTAACAGAAATGAGTACCAGGAGTATTTCCTGGGGGGGGGGTAAAGGCGGCCGGTGTGTAGGGCTAACAATCTTGCCACTTATGTGAGCCGACTGTCTTGAAATCTGAGAGCCTCAAGCTCCTTGAACCGTCAGGGCCTCTCCAGACTTGTACAGGTTTTGTTTTAAATTTAACCTTTACCTTTATGTGAAATAACTTATTAAATTATCGCAAGACTTTTGAATCTTTATTATTTGGAAGTTTTAAAATTGAATAAAGGTCAATATTTTTTTTTATTTAACGCAGTGCAATCTGGAGAATGTTTACCATATTTTCGGAAATATTTGCTGCATTAGTCGGTATATTCCACCCTGAAAACTGCACAGCTACGTCTTCCAAACCTTCAGACGTCTACTAACATACACGGTTTTCTATAAATTACCAGAAGTTCTCAGACCATCACATGATGTGTCCGTGTTTCGGTCAATGTGGTAATTCCTTGGCCTGGTGCGCAGTAACGGAATGGTGAGCTACCGGTGAAAATGAATGCAAAATTTATTTTGAAAATCGTATGCATGCGAACATATCTCATTACTTCATAATTTTTTCTGTATTAAATATTTACAGAGAGCTTTAACAACGTACACCATCTTTTCGCACTTCAACAACTCGAAAGTTTACCCACACTGGGTATCTAAGTGTTCTGCCAGGTTCTCGCGAAAAGGTTCGATATTTTCCGTAAACGTTAGCCGAAGATGTATGTAAGAAAGATGTGTTACTCTTTATAATGTTCGAAATGTGTTTTTAAATGTTTGCTGTTTAGACGGCTTTACAAAAAATATGAGCATTGCCAGTTGCCTTTTTAGGCGCGTTCCCAAAATTTCGAAGAGAATATTAGCACCGTCATGTCTGTCTGTCCTTCCGACTGTCTGTGTGACTCTGCGTCCGAATGAAACAAAAACGCGACATATTTTCGTGAAATCTGGTATCTGAGTATTTTTCGAAAATCGGTCCGAACAAGTTTCATTGAGATCTGACAAGAAAAACGGGTACTTTACATGAAGACCTGTGTAAATCTATGATATCAACGCCTAGTTCTTAGAATAAAATATGTTTTAGTTATTTAAAAGTTGTAGAGAAAATCAAAACACATTTTATTTTCAACAACCTTTTTTTTTCTCTGAAAATCTTTGCCCTTTGTGAGGTAATGGAGAAAAAATGTGTATATCTAGGCAGGCCACAGATGGCAATATAGTATGGCGTATGCGCATTGCACACTGGAAAACAAAGGCTACAGACACACACTCAGAATCTGTAGTACTCACTGCTTTTCCACGGCAACAATGTTTATGCGAACGCGCCTCAGTGTTACGTTTTACTTTACAATGCCTGTCTTGTTAGAGTAAATTCCGGTCTCCTTATGTTATAGGAGAACGTAGTGTATCTTTCCCCACATTTCACAATTAAAGCTCTTCCCTAGAATATTTACATCTGTCGTATTCAATCCGAGCATAAGATTTAAGAACTAAATGATTTCTTCCGTTAAATCTCGAATTGCAGAAGATTTAGAATACAAGAAAAATTGTTTTCTGGTCTTTAATCATCACAAGATTAAGACGTATGGTTGAGTGAAGATTTAGCTTTCCGCATTTTTAATCACTTTTGTAGATGGAAATGAGTGGTCAAGCGTTACCCCCTCCGGTGCCTTGTCCATGGGAAATAGCCATCGGCCCCCGTTAACAGGAGACTCTTCCGGGCGGTGTCGAGAAGGGAGAAATCTTTTGCCATGCTAGAGATCGGATCTCCAAACTCCCAGTCGTAGCCTGATGATTGTACTGACTAAACAATTAGACTTCTGTTGTAACCAAAAGTTATAAGCCGTGTTGTTCCTAATGCTGTCTAGGCTCTAACCCTATTTCACTGACCCGAATTTTTTAGGTTTATTGTGGTTTATGTCTCGTCTTTCAAAGCTAATTCTAGGACAAATTCATACCTACGACGTCCTTCTAACTCCATTATTCATTACGGCAATCTCCAAAGCTATATGAAATGTGCAGTCGGTGAATCATTGTTAAATATACGGATGAACTGATATATTTTTATAAAAAGCGTTTTGGGTAATGTAAACCCTCATATATTTTGTTTCTTCTTTTTTCCTTTATTCCAACCTATCTCCTTTTTCTTTCTTCTACAGTTTTTTTGCCTTTCTTCTGCTCCCCCTCTGTTGTTTCTTGTAATTCAGTTCTTTCACCGCGGAGCCAGACTGCGTGGTATGAAACTCGAATATCAACCTTGTTATGGAAGCTGATTATCTGGAGTCGATAGATCGCGAGATGTAATCGATGAAGTCCAACTTGTTGCTTATTGATCTTATCGAACGACCCGCAAAGTCGTTCAAGTGCCACGCACGGGTATTAGCTTTAAGCCGCTGCAAGTTTCAGGGGCGAAAAGTTGTACTGTAATCGGGTTACAGACCACAAGAACATAGCCTGCTCCCCCACCCAAGTCGATAGTTCATTTTTATGTGAACCTTGTTAGCGCGAGACTTTAAGGAGCTGCAGTTTCTCTTACGCAGGACTCAGAGCAAAATATTCGGCAATAGAAATATCTTTGTTGTTAATGTTTGAGTTTATGGTGTTTGAGGGCAGAGATTATGTGTTCCAACCCTTGATTAAAGAAGAATGATCTGTCTTTTTACGTTTAAATTTCTCCAGCGAGGCAGCTTTACCCTTCATTTGAATTTGGATTTGGTAAGCCGCTGCAAAAGAGAAGAAGGCTGAGGTAGAAATCAATCTTCAGAATTAAAAGAGGTGGAAGAGAATAAGGACCTAAAGTGTAGTACAAATCAAACCAATAGGGGAAGAACGTGAAGTTTTCCTTGTGTTAAACTGAGCAAAATCCCACGAAGGGACGGAGGTATATTTTAACTAGCTGGAGGAGAAAAATTTCACGTTCTGCGAAGGAGTCCGCATAGCACGTGGTTTAGGACTATGTGGGCGTCAGAGCAAATCTTTTTTCTTTCGAAAATGAAAGCTCCATTCCCCGGTCTTGAAGCCTGTAGCCTGAATCCTACACTAATTGAGCTATTCTGGCTTGGCATATACGAAGGAAAAATGTGAATTAGAAAGGCAAAATAAGGTAAAAAAGTTTAATTAAAATAAATGTAGTAGTACTAGAATGAAATAGAAAAAGACAATAGAGCTGAAAAATTAAAGAAAAGAAGAAAGAAAGGATAGAATAAACAAGAAGAGGGGAACATAATTGATAGAAGGGCAGCAGAATGAGATGACAGTAAGAATAAGAAAATATGTTGAATTCTGAGAAAGGGATATGCAAGGCCTATGGGATAAAATATAGAGATTGAAGAGTAAAATTAAGGTAAATGAAACAACGGATGAAAGTATGTAGATAAAAGTGTAGAGATAAAATGTTACGAGACAGGCAGAATGGGGACTTCGAGTGAGAGGCTATGGTTAATTCGTGTCTAATCCGTAATAATTTAGAAGATAATGTTACAAAATTAAGGAAGTTACATTTTACCCACAAAGTTTATATAATTCTCGCAACAAACATCTATTATTTCCCTAAATAGCATTAACTGGTTGCTTTCGTAATTTTGATTGTGATTATTCACTGTCAGATGGGAATTTTTAGGTACATTTCGGGCTTCAGAGTGTGACGGCACTTCATTCACAGTTTTTTATGTTATTCGACAACATACGTATAATCTCCATAGTTGATATGCCATAGTGCAATACCAAAGTTTCTTCCTTATGTTTAATTTCTATTATGTTCTTGTGATTTCATCTTACATTGTAGGTCCAGAATTTAATCTGCCGTGCCGTCGTGTGAGATCTGTGATTCAAGCCCCGCAGTGTTTTTTAAAAGAAATGATCTTTGAACGTTCGAGACAGTTCTGTGTAGCTGCCTCTTTGCTTAAATGTGTAGGGATTCCTTATCATTCCGTAAGGATGCATAAACGATAGTATCTCGCTGTATAATTTCTGAGAACTTCAGAAGTTCAGGCATCTAGACGCCAAATTTTCGGATCAAGCCTTGACCATTTCTAGAAAATGATGGGTTCTAAATCTTCTTCATCCGATGCTAAACAAAACTTCTGCGAATGACTACATAGTCTGAGCTGTGGGGATTTCACATTTGTAAAGATTTATATTTTGGTCTTCCGGGATATAACTCCGTGTGTATGTGTGAGCCGGCTTTTCTGAAAAACACTGTCTTCGTCTTGAAACGTAACGATGGAAATGAAGAAAGAAATATGTACCTTCGAAAACCAGCTAATCATATACGAGACCAAATGTCATCTGCGTAACCTGTAGGACCAGAGTACGATCTTTAACGCTGTGAAAATTTGAAATACAAACCGACAGTCTAAATGCTCCTGCACAATTAGTATTTGAATTTGTGAGAAGTTATTTCTAAAGCCGTTTTACAATATTCTGGGTTTTGAGGCAGGGTGTCCTTATATCGAGTAGGATGGGGCAAAGTTGAACTAGTCTATTGGTGTCGGGAAGCCACAAGCGCCGGCTTATTAACTGCAGCAGCAAAAGTTGGTTATACAACTAAACAGCGGCTGGCTGCACGCACAGTGAAATGGGGGATCGAAATTTAGGGTCAAAGGAATTAAAATTCCTTTTAGTACTTGAGGAGCAGACAGTGTTTCAAGTTTGGGGTGTATTATCGACTGATCTGGCATTTCCTTTTAACCAGATATACTGCCTGACTCTGTTCCCACCGCCTCGTTCCTAGAAATGTTTTAAACAATGCGAAGGTAATACTTGTATTTGTACCAACTTGAGGAGAGTAAAATACATATTTTACACCTTACATCACGTCTACATACAATATGAAATACGTATGTATGTTATCTGCGAAAAAGGAAGAACTTATAACATTTTTAAAATAATGGGTTCTTATCTCACATCACATCTCCATTTAAAAATAAATTGGGTAATGTTTAAGGAAAACAGTTCATAAACTATACACCCTGACTTGATTTTTATCTATATATTTTATTACCGACACATATCACGATAATAGTGGTACTGTTATATTAACCTGAAGTCTTAATCATGACATTTCAACGTTTATACTACGAAAAAAATGGTGTTACTTTTCTGCCAAACCTTAGTATAGTTATAACTTTCTAAACGGCTCACTAGACCCTAATCTGTTATGTGGCGACTTCTCATTGAATATAAGCCGAAATTACAATACGCTGAAGAGTAAGGTGCCAAGGTCGTTTCTACGTTACTCCTTATTTTTGAAATATTAAAATTACCCAAATTTATAGAAAAATATCTCTGAGAATTTGTATGAATACGTTTGTAATAACTGAAGCATGAGATTGCTACGATAGTGAATATGATGTCTACTGTCGTCTGGGTTGTCACTGTGACACATATACTTTTATACCCTGATGATGGAAACAGCACGTTCATAGCCACCCACCTAACTACACGATGTCACGTGGCTAGAAGATGGTAATCTTTATGTTATACTCTGCTCCGTCTCGTGAGCAGACCTTACGTTTGCGAGGTTTGAGATTATACAGCGGTGATGGTGAGCATTTAAGTCTTCAAGGATGTTAACGTTGTGTAGACTCTAAATTAGTTACCGAGGTTTTCGAGTAACTTAACGCCTCCATCTTCGGAGTCAAAAGTCTAGTCGACTTTGAGATAAAGGCACTGTGCTTTGCAGAAAAGTCGGAAATAACTGATAAGGCTTCATGGTGTAAAATACCAGAAGACTTGAATCTTGACTTTCTTTGTCTATTTTGTGATTTTACCGGGTTTTCAATAACCCAGGCCCTGTGGGGGGCGAATGTTAGGATGATTTATGATTGTTAAATTGGAATGCGTATGGAAGTCAGTGGTGATGTGCTAATTCAGTTAATGGCCGTAAATGTTTGCTGTGAGGGACGGAAGAAAGCTGGTCAAACCTTTAACTGCTTACCCAAGGAAGCGGAGGAGTTTAGATATAGACATCTCCTTGACAGAAGTCTAGGGCCCTGCAGCTATGCCAGAGAGCTGGTGTCTATTTCATTTTCATTTTTGTGTGTTACAATCGTCCGTTAGAGGGCTCAGATGGAAATGTCAAGTGTGAGTATATTGGCGGCTGTTGCTGTAGTAACTGACAGGGAAAGAGCCGAAAGATTGAAGGAAGAACAAACAACAACAAAAAATGAAAGCAACATAGAAGAGAAGAAGACACAGACGACGAACACTGTGTGAAGAAGAGTAAGAACAGCAAGCGGGAAGATAGTAAGAATAAAAACTTTCCTTCCAAAGTCATCTGAAGCCAGGAACTTTTAAAAGGAAACCTTACGGTTCTGTCTTATGTTTTAAAACTTCTTTCTCCCGAAGTATTCTAAAGTTTGCTTCTTGTACATGTCATGCAGTCGTGTCCATGACTAAGCGTGTTTGTGACGTTTTGCATTTTAAATTTCCGAGGCTGATAAACTGTTGTGTTAAAGCCAGTTCGCATCCGGGCGGTTCAAGCGGCTCATTTTATTTACAATAAAAATACTTTAACAATTCCAAGCACGAAATTGCTATATACACGCACGCCACGTGCTATGACTGTGCATTTTGCCCACACACTGTGTTATTTATGTTTAGCTCTTGGAATAAACAGAGATTATTTACGTGAACACCATTACCCGGTTAATGTTCCACTGGAGAAAGTATACTGTGCTGCTA
>JGI20166J26741_10366671_pt1 | contig 16216 bp, 13 predicted proteins | sample TergutCu122P5_FD_26741 | JGI IMG/M metagenome (IMG submission 26741)
TTCGATCAACGAGCGTCGGATCACCGACAGGTGGTTGGTGTAATTGCATTCCATGAACATATGGGGCGACCAGTCGGGCTTGAAGAACGGCGTCTGGCGCTTCATGCCATCGTCACTCAGCACGTCCTCGTCCGAATACAGGATGTCGATTGCCGGGTCGTCGGTAACCCGCGCCGCCACCTCGTTCAGGGCATGTGGGCTGGTCATGTCGTCGTGGTCGACGAAGGCGACGTATTCGCCCTTTGAGTGCCCGAGCGCAGCGTTGGTGTTGCCTGAAATGCCGAGGTTTTCTTCGAGGCGTACATAATGCAACCGGGGGTCGGACACGCAAGCGTGTTCGATCGCTGCGGCTCGCGCGGCGTCGGTGGAGGCATCGGCTACGATCACCTCGAAATCGCCGAACGTCTGGTTTACCAGCGAATCGAGCAGCGGATGCAGGTAGGCGTCCGGGGTGTTGAACAGGGGAATCACGACGCTGATCAGCGGTTCGCCAGGCACAGGTGTTCGCGAAACGAGCGGCGCCCAATGCTGCGGTTCCACCTGCGTGACGTACCGACGATATCCACTGACCAGCCCCGACGTCAGGGGCTCGGGTACCAGATGCCGAATGAACCGGCCACGGACACTGTGCGAAGGAAAGGCCTTCGTGGCAGCGGCTGCGATGGTGTGCAGAGATAGGCTCATGGTTTCCCCATTCGGCTATTCGTCATTCACGGCAGGCAGTAGCTTCAGCGGGGCGGGGCTTCTGGCATCGTCACCGAAGGTGATCTCGGCAGGGGAGTACAACAGTCCAGAGGTGCGCTTGTCGTTGCGAGCGCAGAGCAGCGCGGCCTGTCGGATTTCATCGACCAGCTTGCCGTCACCGTCGACTAGCTTGACGCTGACGGCATGCTCACCATCGGAGAGATTCAAATCGGGCAGCGTCAGCGTCCAGGGAAGGTTGCCATGCACAGCCGGGGTCTCGCGGTGCAGGTTTTCGGAGCTGCTGACGGTAAGTTCATTCTGACCAACGCCCGTCTCGATAGCGACTTGCAAGGCCCAGCCAGCCGGTAAGTCGTCGGCCTCTATATCGCCGTGCACCTGCACCGTGGCCCCTGGTCCGGGGACGATGTGGTACTGCCCTTCGTTGCCGGTCGGCGGGTTGTCGGTGAGGAAGACTTGTCCGAGCTTCGCCTTCAAAGGCGATTGCTGGCTGGTGTCCGCCTGGTGGTTCGCCGTGATCGCGTCCTGGTAGTCGCGCTTCAGGCGGCCGAGTGCCACCACCGGTACGTCATCCTCGACTACCTTGCCGTGCTCAAGCACGATCGCTCGGCTACACACGTTGACCACTTGGTTGGAGGAGTGTGAGACGAAGACAATGGTGCGCCCCTCCTGCTGGAATTGGCGGATCTTGGCCATGCACTTCTCTTGGTAGGGCTCGTCACCGACGGCAAGAACCTCGTCGACCAGCAGGATGTCTGGGTCGACGTGTACGGCTACGGCAAACGCAAGACGCACATACATGCCGGACGAATAGAACTTCACCTGAGTGTCAATGAAGTTCGGGATGCCCGAGAACTCGACGATGTCGTCGAAATGCCTGGCAGTCTCGGCCTTGGTGAGTCCGAGAATGGAGGCGTTCAGAAAGATGTTTTCGCGGCCTGTTAGGTCGGGGTGGAAACCGGTGCCCAACTCAAGCAAAGCCGCAATGCGTCCACGCGTAAGAATCCGCCCGGAACTGGGAGCGATGATGCCGCCTACTATCTTCAGCAGAGTTGATTTGCCCGACCCGTTCGGACCGACCAGCCCGACGCTCTGCCCCATGGGGATGTCGATTGAGACGTGCTCCAGTGCGTCGAATTCCCTATCGAAAAGCCGTCCTCGCCTGCCGTTGAGAAGACGCTCCTTGACTGACTTTGTGGTGCGAATCGTGAAATGTTTCGTCACGTCCATAACACGAATAACATCTGTTGTCATCACATCTCCTGCGCAAAGTTTCGTTGGAGACGGTTGAACACGCGCTGTGAGACGAACAGGGCGAGCAGGCCTATGCCCAGAGAGACGAGGAGCCGGATTCCGAGGTGCGTCGGGTCGGGGGCGGTACCTTGGTCGTTCCAGACGAAGCGCCGGAAGCTCAGCACCCCAAGCGTGATCGGATTTGCCAAGTATATATTCGCCACAACCGTGCCGAGGGTTCCGTTCCGATTACCCCAATCGCTGACCATCGACCACGAGTAGACAACGGGCGACATCCAGAAACCTATCTGCAGCAGCACCTCGATCAAGAATTGCATGTCGCGAAGGTAGACGTTGACGGCCGCCAAGAACATGCCTAACGCGAGGCCCCAGACCGTGATCAGCAGCAGTGATGAAGGCAGGTAGAGCCAGTCCAGCCCAGTCAGGTTCTTGTGAATGCCGCCGGCGACGAAGATCACCGCAAGAGTAAGAATGACCAGTTGGACGAGCAGGTTGAACAGGGCCGACCCGGCGGAGGCCATCGGGAATACTTCGCATGGCAACTTCGTCTTCTTGACGATGCCGGCGTTGTTGGTGATCGACTGGGTGCCACCGTTGACGATCTCGCTGAACAGGCCCCAGGTGGTCAGGCCGGCAAAGACGTAGATGGCGAAGTTAGGCAGCCCGCGCGCAGCCCCCAGGAACTGCCCGATCACCAGGTAGTAGATCAGCAATTGCACCAGTGGTCGCGCCAGGCTCCAAAGCAGACCAAGCGCAGAGTTCTTGTACTTGGCTTTGACCTCGCGCTGCGTGAGTAAGAACAACAACTGGCGGTGTGACACGATGTTCCGTACACTGGTCCAGGCTCCTTTGAAGAAGCCAACAGGCGGGCTCATGTCGACGAAGGGAGCAGCATCTAGGCGTTGCTCTCGCTCAATGACTACGTCCGTCATGCTGCTCCTTCAAGCTGGTCTACCCAGTATACAAGTCACCCCTATGCGGCACTTAGTGCCTAAACCACATCTTCAGATACCGCGTCATCACACTGACGAAGTCAGGAGGCCAGGAGCCAATCGTCAGTTGAGCTTGTTGGAACCACGAGTGACTAGCAGTGACGCAGGTTCCGACGGGCTCGATCAGCGTTGGTCATCGCTTCGTTAAGCGGGCTGGTCCTCGATCAGGCCGCGTAATCTGGAGATGAAAGCAATGACGTCCGGGTCGATGCGAAGCTCCTTCAGCGTCGCATGACGGCGCGTGAAGTCGATGGCCTGGTCGAAGATGACACGGCCGGGCCGGGGGCTGAACAGAATGACGCGGGTGGCCAGCAGCGCCGCCTCCTCGATCGAGTGCGTGACGAACAGCACCGTCTTGGTCTCCTGCAGCCAGATGGCGCGCAACTGCTCCTGCAGCAGCTCGCGGGTGAACGAGTCGAGGGCCGAGAACGGCTCGTCCAGTAGCAGCACTTCGGGGTCGGCGGCCAGCGCCCGGGCTATCTGGGTGCGCTGCTGCATGCCGCCGGACAGCTCGTACACCTTCCACCCGGCGAAGTCCGACAGGCCGACGCGGGCGAGCTCATGGGCGACTCGCGCCTTGCGCTCCGCTTTGGGCATGTGTGCCAGCTCCAACGGGAGGCTGACGTTGCCCGCCACTGTGCGCCAAGGCAGTAGCGAGGTGGACTGCTGGAAGACGACACCACGCCGCCGGCCCGGGCCGACCACCTCGGACCCACCCAGCAGTACCTTGCCAGTCGTCGGTCGGCGGAGCCCGGCGACGATCTCCAGCAGTGTCGTTTTACCGCAACCGGAATGCCCAACCAGCGCGACGAACTCCCCGGCATGGACGGTGAGATCGATCGTCGTCAGTGCATCGAGCGCCGGTGCCCCAATACTACGATACGTGTGGCTGACCCCGTCCAGCACAAGGTCGCTGCCGGGGGAGTTCTTCGCCTGTTGCGGATCAGTCATGTCCTCATTCACTTGACTGCGGAAGCGTAGGTTGTGACGACGGCTTTCTGATAGACGGACTGATCCGGCAGCGTGGTGATCTGGCCCAGTCCGTGGAAGAAGGACGCCTGCGCGAACAGCGCCTCGCCAACTGCCTTCCCGAGGTAACCGTCGCCTATCTGGTCTGCGGTGCTGACGTAGACCAAGCCGCCTGTTTGCTTCTTTGCTTCGTCGATCGTGATTCCTGCTTCAGCCGCGATTGAGGCGTAGGCCTTCTCGTCACCGGTGAGCAGTTGCTGGACGGCGGCCGCTTCCTGATTGATCCACACCTCCACCGCCGCCGGATACTTGGCTGCGAAGTCGTCCGTCACAACGTTAAGGTCGTACGTGGCATGGCCCTTGTCTGCCATGTCGGAACTGGTCAACAGGACCGTTCCGCCATCCGCAATAACCTCTGACAGCACTGGATCCCACACGTACGTTGCGTCGATCTTCCCGGTTTTCCAGGCTGCCAGGGTGGAGGTGGGGTCGGAATCGATGATATTGACATCAGATGCTGCGACGCCGGCGTCCTTCAGCGCGGCAAGCAGCGAGTAGTGGCTGGGGCTGGAAAATGCCACTGCGATCGTCTTGCCCCTGAGATCTTGAACCGAATTAATGCCGGGCTTCACCACAAGTGATTCGTTTGACCCGATGACGTCGGTGACCCAGAGAACTTTGTACTTGAGCCCGCTGGCGATGCCGCGAGAGGTTGGCGCTGAGCCCATGTTACCGATGTCGATCGACCCCCCAGCGATAGCTTGGTTGATGGCTGCCCCCGAGTCGAAGAGGTGCCATTCAATCGTGACCCCGGGGCCGAAGGCTTTCTCCAACAACTTCTGGTTCTTCATTACAAGGTCGCCGTTGATCAGGATTTGATATCCAATGCGGATGGTGGTCGGCAAGCCGTTACCGAAACCGTCAGTGGATGACGTCTTCGGGCTGCAGGCCGTCAACGCGGAAACGGCGACCAGCATTGTGGTCGCGGCGGCGATGAAGCGTATTGGATGGGAACGCATGGTTACCTCTCTGTTGACTCTCTGAGCAGAGTCTGATGCCGGATGTATCTGTGGGTGACTGTTCTACATGACCTGCACAGTCTACCCCCGCGCGCCATCAGGCTCTACCCTTCCATGGGGCGACACGGTGCTCGAGACCTCGGAGAAGGCCGTCGCATGTGACAGCCGTGACGCCGATCACGATGATGGACAGGATGGCGATGTCAGCACGCAACTCCTTCTGCGAAGCCCACGCCAGGCCGCCGAGGCCCGGCAAGCCGTTCACGGTTTCGGAGGCGACGATCGTGGTCCACGCGAATCCAGACGCGACGCGCACGCCGGTGATGATATCGGCCATCACCGACGGCAGCACGACGGTACGCACCATGGCGAACGGGGTGGCGCCGAGCACGAGGGCGGCGTTCACGCGTTCCGTGCGCACGCCCGTCACGCCGGCTGCGGTGGCAATGGTGATCGGGGCGAAGCTGGCCAGCGACAGCAGCCAGACCTTGGCCGAGTCGCCGATACCGAACCAGAGGATCAGCAGGGGGAAGTAGCCCAGCGGGGGCAGCGCCCGCAGGAAGTCGACGATGGGCCCGAGCAGGCGGTCGGCGATGCGCGACAGGCCGATGGCCAGGCCCAGCGGGATACCGAGGACGATACCCCACCCGAGGCCGATCAGTACCCGACGCAGGCTGGCCCACAGGTGAACCCACAGGTACGACCCGAGAATGCCATTCTGGCCGTCACGCGAGGTCACGGATTGGACGAAAGCGGCGAACACCTGGCTGGGGGACGGTAGCAACAACGCGGGGAAACGTCCAGTGGCTGATAGCAGCCACCAGATACCGATGACGATGACTCCGGTGAACAGCCCCCAGTACCAGCGGCGATTACTCTCGCCCGTTTCAGCCGCCTCGATGCGGCGGTCTAGCCAGCTAACCCGGCGGCCCTCGATCGGACTGACTGGCGAAGTTTTGGCACTCATCTTGGTTCCGCCTTCGTGCTTCATTGTCTGTGGCCGAGTAAATCGCGGCCCAGTCGCAAGGGAGCAGTGATTGCCCTGCCGGCCTTGAAACTCCACGATTGGTTGACGTCCTTCAGCATGCTTTTCAGCAGCCTGATCTCGGCGTCGCGGTCGCGGATGCCGCGGCGCTGGACATCGATCAGCCAGTCCATCGCCGACAGGCTCATGTGTCGGGGGCTCTCGAAGCGGACAAACGAGCATTCGCGCAGATTGTCTTCGAACAGATAGCCGACGTCAAGGCCATGTTTCCACAACACGTATGTGAAGCTGAGCTGGTCGCGGAAAGAGTAATGATCAACCCACCACCACCATTCCGACATGGCGTCGACACATTGCTGCAAATGATGGCGCCGCAGCATCACGTTGGTTTCGAAGAAACGGTCTCCGTAGTAAATGCCATCGAACCCGCGGCGATGGATTTCCTCCTGCTCGAGATCGAGCAGGGCACGGTCGTCTTTGCTGAGCCCGCGGTTCGCGTCGTATTCGGCGTCCAAGTTGTTGCGTTCGGGGTGCCGTGCGACTCGCATCGCCTCGCCCTGCCCCAGCGGCTTCATTTTGGTGAAGAACTCCGGGCTAGTGATATTGATATTGCCATCGATCCAGATACTCTCGTCGATTTCAGGGAACAAAATGTCGGGATGCAGCTTGTGCCAGCGGGCGTTGCGCGTGTTGTCCAGCTCGTCGAATTGTAACGGTCGAAACTCCCACAGCGGGTTTGAGAACTGACTGACGTCATCGACGAAACACACGTAGCAGTAATCGCGATCCATGTATTCGTATTTCAGCGGTTGGTCGTAATTGCCGGTAATGCACGTGTAAATAACCTTCTTGCCTGTGTTCATCGCTACGCTTTCCTGGTAACTGTCGTCGATCACCATTACACCTTAGCACAGACGTCCAACGACGGTTCACTATCAACATCGAACATGTCCTGCAGAAGAAACCGGGCAATCCTCGCGAATGATCTTGTGATGCGCGAGTCTGGTTTGACAAGACAGATAAGATGAGCCGATGATAGTACTCGCACAGACTTTGAAGCCTTCCATTTTGCAGTGCCACAGAAGTCTGACAGAAAAACGAGGAGGACGCCATCATGGGAGACCTGCTATGCACTGGTAATGTATCCAATGTGCTTGACCAGATCAACCTCGAGCAAGCGCTTGTCGACGCAGAACTTGCTAACCGCCGAGTGATTGAGCTTACAGCTCGGCTCTATGAAGTCGAAGCAGAGTTGGCCAATGTGAAGCACCAACTGCAACAACGCAGATCACTCGCACGCCGAATCTTATCGCGTGCAAAGAGATTGATATTCGGCGCCACAGATTTGATCGACAAACCGCACTGAAGAGCTGTGACTTGATGCCTGACAAACCAAGAGTGCTCTGCTGTATTACTGTCTACAATGGCAAAGGCTTCGTAGAACGCGCGCTTGAATCCGCTTTCCGTTTCGAGCGAAATGCTGCAGAAGTCGATATCCTAGTGCTCGATGATTGTTCTCCAGCTCCGGGATGGAGCGAAGAATTGGGTGCAATCTGCTCAAGACTGGAATTCGCCTACTACCGGTCACCGCATAATATCGGCATCCCGCGCAACGTGAATCTCGGGCTCAGGGCGGGAGTTGACCTTGGATATGATTACGTCATCATCAGTAACTCTGACGTAATCTATCCTTCGAACCTGGTGAATCAACTAGTCAATGCCGCAGTAAATGGAGGCGACCAGATCGGCTCGATCACCGCACTAACAAATAGTGGCGGTCCATATTCATTACCCAATCAAGATCCCGACCGATTCCTGACGGATCAAGACTTTGTGGATTGGATCTCCAACACACTGGTCGAGATTGAAGGAGAAAACCTTATCCAATTGCCAACTGGAGTCTCCTATTGCATGCTCATTCCGACTGATGTTATCCGTCAAGTAGGTCTGATGGACCCTATTTATGGGCGGGGATACTGCGAGGAAAGTGACTGGTCTTGCCGTTGTTATGGATACGGCAAGCTATCATACCTTATGACTGGTGTGTATCTTTATCATATGGGGCGAGCATCAACCATCGCGGCAGGTGTCTTAAAGCCCGATGTTACTGGTACAGTGCCAGAGAATGAAGCAATCCTGGCCAGTCGCTACCCAGACTTGCAGAAGATCGTAACCGAATTCCGGGAATCCCATATAATGGATGAGACAGTCTTAAGAGCGTCGAGAGGAATAGTTCTCGCAGCAATAGAACAATTTGGCTACGAGATGGAATCTGCATCACATTCAGCCGATGCATCGACTGTTCGTCCGCTGTTAACCATTCAGCCAGATAAGCCTAATACTATCCAAGTTCAGTTCCGGGGTTTCCGAACAACCTTCCATGCCCCAACAGATCGCCCTGTCGACCAGGTTCTTCAAGACCTGCTCAGTGGGCTTCCGATGAGCATCCCGATCTGCAATCGACGACTGACGGCATATCAGTTGTTCACATTGCCGGATGCATCCCAACTATACCTCTACCCAACGTCATTACGATAGCTGCAATTGGGAGTGTAACATTGGTTTGCTCAGAAGACGATGGCGGAATGGTGAAGCGATTGCCAGTGTCGGATCAGCAATCTACTTCCCTCACGACAGATACCGACACGCAGCGCATAAGACAGAAACTTGAGCATCGCGTTGATATTCAATGGATGCGCGCTTTGGCAGTGGGCTTGGTTCTCTTATACCACCTCTGGCCGAAGCGTCTTCCAGGTGGATTCGTAGGAGTGGACGTGTTCCTTGTGATATCTGGGTTCTTGATAACATCACATCTGTTGTCCAACCCTCCAAGTGGACCACGCGACTTGGCCGTGTTCTGGGGACGCCGTATCCGACGACTACTCCCAGCTTCGTTCTTCGTAATTGTCATTACAGTCATACTTGTAGCAATCTTCGAGCCAGTCACATCATGGCGGGTCAACTCGATCTCGGCCATCACGTCATCTCTCTACGTGGTCAATTGGAACCTCGCGCTAATGTCAGTAGACTACCTAGCACCCGCCAACGCGGCGAGCGCCCTACAGCACTATTGGTCATTATCAGTCGAAGAGCAGTTCTATCTGGTGTGGCCGATAATAGTGGGCGCTACCTTTCTGGTGGCACGAAGGTGGCATGCCAGATTCCGGATGATTGCTGGATTAACCATGTTGATTGTGACCCTGGTGTCGCTTACGTGGTCAGGTTACTATACGGGGGCGCATCCTGCACCAGCGTATTTCGTCACAACAACGCGGATGTGGGAACTCGGCATGGGTGCCTTGTTGTCAGCCATTTATCCAACAGTAAAATCGCGGCTCGCCAAGCTAGTGCCACTGCGGCTTATACTCGTCGCCATCGGAGGAATATCAATTATTACGGCTGCGGCATTTTTCACAGGAGAGGCATTTCCAGGTGTTATCGCCCTTGTACCAGTTCTCGGCGCATGCATGATCATTTGCGCGGGGCCAATGGACGACCGGCCCTCCTTCGACAGTATTCTCGGGCTTTACCCGCTTAGGATACTTGGAGATATCTCTTACTCCGTATATCTATGGCACTGGCCCCTCATTGCGATCGCCGTCTCTGTTTGGGGAGCAGCCTTGCGCTGGCCGACTAAACTAGGGCTGATAGCAGTAACACTCTGTCTTTCCTGGGCGACGAAGAGGTTTGTGGAAGACAGATTTCGCGGTATGCACCCGCTTGGTGTCCCCTTACGCAGGACTTTCGTCTTTCTAGTAATTGGAATGATGGCGGCTACAGGATCGGGAATCGGTCTCCTGGTAGCTCACAGAGTCATTGCCGGGCCTTCCGGCCCGCCGATCATCCCAGTGGGATCCAAATGTGTCGGCGCAGCAAACCGCATCGATTTAACATGCAGAGCAAACGATCCCCATGGGGATCATGCTTACATGACGCCGTATCAAGCCGCAGCCGATCAAGGTCGCGTCTGGGCAGACAATTGCTTCTGGAAGAAAGACTCACCATTTGAGTGGCCGATTTGTACGTACGGTAGCACAAATGCCTCCGCCCCCAAAATCGCATTATTCGGCAACTCTCACGCCGGTCCTTATGCGGAGCCTTTGGCAGAGCTCTCGACTGAGAATGGCTGGGGTCTGCGTACCTATCTTGCGACGAACTGCTTCCCGTCAACGATTTCTGAAGTCTTTCCGACTCAAGCGATGATCGAAGGATGCAAGAAATTCTCGGCACTGGCAATGCAAGATATGGTCCTGCAAAGAGTCAAGACGGTGGTTCTGTCTTCGAGAACCTGGGGATATTTGCTCGAGGGCTACCCAGTGGACGACCAACAGCGAGCTCAAAAGGACATGTTCACCAGTCTTATTGATGAATTTGTTTTCAGCGGTATCTCGGTGATTGTGATACGTGACGTTCCATTGTCGGCAATAGATATCCAAGGATGTCTTGCCAAGAACAAACAGAATGTATCTGCTTGCGATGAAGTGAGGGATGTTGTGCTTAAGCCAGACCCACTCTTCGATGCGGCCGTCTCTGCATCGAGCCCGTTAGTCTCAACTGTTGACTTCACGGAAGCACTGTGTAACGATACGAAATGTTGGAACATGGTGGGTGGCGTCGTGGTCTACTTTGATAATGGTGGCCACCTAACCAACACGTTCGCTAAGACGCTTAAGCCGTACTTGGAGCAGGTAGTGGGTCAGGCAATGGCGGCTTGATTGCCAGACAGTTGCATCCCCAGGTCGAGATATCACTCACTGGAACAGCAGGAATACGATTGCCTCGATGGTGTCTGGTTGCTCATCTGCCTGGCAGATTGTCGACGACAAGTTTTCCAAGTCGAATCCCATTCCGTTCAATAATTGCATGCAGGAATGTTGCAAGAGTGACAATCAATACTGCAAGTACAAGATAAGAGACTACGAGACCGATGTCGCCACTGATGAAGGGGAGATATTGTGTTAGTTTCCGGGCAGCCACGTATATGAGTAACGCATTCAGTAGATACCCCGAGTACGACACCAGTCCAACTCTCTTAAGAATAGTAAAATTGGATTTCGTTCGCTGCAGGACTACGAAAATCGATGCCATACCCAGCGCGGAAACGAAAGGAACAGGAATGAATGGCTGCCAAGTGGCACCGTTTCTAAAGAAGAACACGACGCCGGCGCAGTTCAGAACAGCAGCTCCGATGACAGCCTGCCAGACCTTAATGCGTTGGAATTCCCCACGTGTGTAGAGAAACCAGAGTGACATACCCACGAGGAATACAGGGAGTTGATTAAAGATGCTGAAATACGAGAAGCTATTGTTTGCGATCAGCAGTAAGGGATGCCAACTCCCCAGGGATGATGGGAAGAGATAGAGAACACGGATAAGCGAATAGAAGGCGCCGAGATAGATGGGCGGAACGAGGTAGTACCATATCTTGCAGCGAATCTTCAAATATCCCGAATACAGAAGCGGAAACAAGAGGTAGAATAATACCTCCGTCCCGATCGACCATCCACCAGGCACAACTTGGTTATTCGCGCCAGTTGGAGTAAGGCCGTTCACAAGGAGAATATTTGACAAAATGTTGGGCAATGTGTGTGATCCACGTTGGAAGCCAGTTATTGCCCCCACGATCAAGTAAAGGATGATTCCGAAGTAATAGCCTGGCGCGATTCTGAAGTATCGGCGGATCCAAAACCTTGCCATCATGTGAGGTTTACCGCGGTCATATGCATAGGAATTGCAAAGGGTGAATGCTGATGCGACAAAGAACAGTTGGACTCCCATTTGTCCGTACATAGCGATGCGAGCGTAGGAGGAAGTTCCTGGAATAACCTGATGAACATGTACCGCAATGACCAGCAGGATAGCCAGCCCTCGCATCATGTCAATGGAAGTGAAGTTCTCACGCGATCGAATAGTTTCAGTCAATCTTATCCCTATCCTGTAAAGATAAACTCGCAATTGTCGTAGAAAGGAATGTCGGGCTGCAGCATATGCCGACGAGCATTGCGGGCAGTGTCGTGCAGATAGCCTTCCCACCTACGTTAATCATCACGCTTTCCTAGTGCTGCAACCACAAATCAACGGTACACCTTAGTACGGAAATATGACGAATGGTTAGATGATAGGCTAGAATCAAGTGTCATGAAGATCGTCGTCGTTGGAGCTGGATACGTGGGGCTGGCGAATGCCGTACTGCTGGCCGCCCACAGCGAGGTGATTCTACTGGACATCGACGCAGATCGTGTGGCCGCGATCAATCATGGGCTATCACCGATCGTCGATGCAGAGTTGGAGCGTCGTCTGGCAGATGGCGTGCCATCAATGACGGCAACGGTGAGCCGGGAGGACGCCTATCGCGGCGCCGGTCTTGTCATGGTTGCCACGCCCACCGACTACGACCCGAAGACCGATTTCTTCGACACGTCGACGGTCGAGGCGACGATCGACGCCGCGCTCTCGGTCGATCAATGCATACCCGTGGTGATCAAGTCGACCGTACCGGTGGGATTCACCAATCGCATGCGGCAGGCGCACCCAGGAGCGACAATCATGTTCTCGCCCGAGTTCCTGCGCGAGGGCTCAGCCCTGTACGACTGCCTGCATCCGTCGCGCATCGTCGTGGGGGACACGTCGGATGCGGCTTGTCTGTTCGCCGAGTTGATGTCAGAGGCGTCGCTAGACCAGGACGTGCCCGTCCGATTCACAGGCTCCTCCGAGGCGGAGGCCATCAAATTGTTCGCCAATACGTACCTGGCTCTGCGAGTGTCGTATTTCAATGAGCTCGACACGTACGCGATGGCGCACGGCCTCGATACGGCCCAGATCATCGATGGCGTCTGCCTCGACTCCAGGATCGGCCAGAATTACAACAATCCGTCATTCGGATATGGCGGGTATTGCCTGCCCAAGGATTCCAAACAGCTACTGGCGAATTACGCTGATGTTCCCCAGGCGTTGATTTCCGCAGTCGTAGAGGCAAACAGAACCCGCAAAGATTTCATAGCGGATGACATCCTTGGCAAGGCGCCACACGTAGTCGGCGTTTACCGACTGGTGATGAAGGCGTCGTCCGACAACTTCCGCCACTCGGCTATCCAGGGCATCATGAAGCGGATCAAGGCCAAGGGTGTGACCGTCATCGTCTACGAGCCAAGCCTGCACGCCGACACATTCTTCGGCTCCGAGGTCGTCGGCGATTTAGCAGACTTCAAGGCGCGTTCCGACGTGGTCGTTGCCAACCGCTACTCCGAAGAACTGGACGATGTGCGTGCAAAAGTGTATACGCGCGACCTCTTCCGTACCGGCTAGTGTCGCAACCGAGTATATCGAGCACTCATCGACTGTGGTACTGTATCGAAGGTGCCGTGAGGCGCTACTGATATGACGGAAGGACCCACTCATGAAACCAACTGTCCGCTCAATTGCTGGAAAGATATTTCCGGCCCCGGCCCGCACGACGCACGAGCTTCGTAGCCAGGTGGCGGCTATGTCGGAAAGGCTTGACACGCTGGAGCGGACGTTGGCTTATGTCAAAGACTACGAATACTACAAGAACCTGCACCCCGCCCAATACCGCCGGGCGCTGGAAGAATGGTACCAGACGCACACCGGCCGCGTCCTCGATCTGGACAACCCGCAAACGTACTGCGAGAAGATGCAGTGGCTGAAGCTGTACGACAGCACCCCCTTGAAAACCAGGTTGGCGGACAAGTATCTGGTGCGCCAATGGGTCGAGGAGATGGTTGGCAGCAAGTACCTGGTGCCACTGATGGGTGTGTGGAACAGCTTCAATGAGATCGACTTCGCGGCCCTGCCTGATCAGTTCGTGCTGAAGTGCACGCATGCCAGCGGGTTCAACGCGATCGTGCGCGGCAAGGCGTCGATGGACTTAAGGTCGATGGAATCGTTATTCAAACAGTGGCTGAATATCAACTACGCGTTCTGGCAGGGCCTGGAGCTGCATTACAAGGACATCACACCTCGGATACTGGCTGAGGAATACCTGGTAAACCAGGGCACTCATCTGCATGATTACCGGGTTTATTGTTTCGGCGGGAAGCCCGAGTTTGTGCAGTACGTTACAGGAAGGGCGAATATTCTACCGGAGGAAGCGGTGTTTGACTCCGATTGGGTACGACAGCCACTGCTGATATTCAACCCGCCAGTTGAAGGTACGGTACCTCGGCCTGAGAGGCTCGAGGAGTTGCTGAGCGTGGCCTCGAAACTAAGCGAAGATTTCTGCGCCGTACGTGTAGACTTCTACATACTGGACGACGGTTCTATCAAGTTCAGCGAAATGACGTTCACGCCGCTTGTGGGAGTGCCCAATTTCGATCCGCCGGAATACGACGCCATCCTAGGTGCCAAGATCAAACTCCCTTCTGCAGCAGCTCTCTGACAATTCTGCCCGTTATTCCGGCTGCCCTGCTACGTTTCTTGGTCCCCCTGCCGAATGTAGCAACTCCACACCAACGTCGATTCGGCCAACCCCCCCGACCTCTATGAGATACCGGTATGGTAAGCTTAACTCACGGCGACAGGCAGGGTGGCCGGTCGTGCACACTGATTGCGCCGCAATGACAACAGGCGGTCAGGTTTCACTCAGGCGGGACGAGTATGCATTGACCGGGTAGCCAATAAGGTGAATATCATGAGACTGCGCATCCCGCTGGTAGCGGCGAGGTTTTTGCCGGCACAAGCCCGCGCGACGAGCGACCTGATCGCACGAGTGTCAGCGATGGTGCAACGTGTGGACGAGTTGACGGTCGAGCAATCAACGTATCAGTTCTACGAGTACTGCCAGAGCCTTTGCCCTTCCCAATATCGCAGAGCGCTGGAGGAGTGGTATGAGACGTATTCCGGGCGTGCACTCGACCTTGACAATCCAAAGACGTTTTGCGAGAAGCTGCAGTGGCTGAAGCTATACGACTCCACTCCGCTGAAGACTCGTTTGGCAGACAAATACCTTGTGCGACAGTGGGTCGAGAACAGGATAGGAGTGCGATATCTGATTCCAATATTGGGGGTGTGGGACTCTTTTACCGACATTGATTTCGCAGCGCTGCCGAATCAGTTCATTCTCAAATGCACGCATAGCAGTGGCTTCAATGAGATCATTCGCGACAAGGCATCGATGGACCTACTGTCTGTGAGAGCGCGGTTTGACCAATGGCTTCACATCAACTACGCCTATTGGCAAGGCTTCGAGCTGCACTACAGTGATATTAGGCCAAGGATACTGGCGGAGCGATACATCATCAACGGGCATGGTGAATTGAATGACTACAAGGTTTGGTGTTTCAACGGTGTTCCCCATTTCATTCAATACCTGAATCATGAGGATGATGTGCGGCACGCATCGATATTTGATACCAACTGGGTGCTGCAACCGTTCTCTCTGAACCGCCCCCGCCACATCGATGCCATCGGGCGCCCGGCTGCACTGCCCGAGTTGCTCAGGTGTGCTGCAGTACTAAGCCAGGGCTTGACATTCGTCCGGGTAGACTTCTACATCACTGAGGGCGGCGATCTCAAGTTTGGCGAGATGACCTTCAGTCCCAGGTCTGGGCTCATGTTCTTCGATCCCCCGATATTTGACCGCGTCGTGGGTGACCTCATCGATCTTTCGTCGGCCGGGCACTGACCAGGGACGGCGGCCAACAGTAGTAACATGCATCAATGACATCTAGGTATTGCGGCACTGTGTGATTTGCAATATGTTAGTGGCTGATTCTATCCCGGGTACTTCTGGTTCGTCTCGCGAGCCGGGCTGGTATCCCCAACACCTTCCTGATAGCGTGCTTTACCACGGAATTTCTTTGGGATGCTCTGCCTTGTTTGTATCTTTTCAATGATTCTGGAGGGAACCTCCACGAGAGCCCTTCTTCAATGGTGTATTTACATGGATTGCAGGTTCCGCAAGGTTTCCCGTCTACCGGAGTGAAGCAGAACCACGTCAGGTCTACGATGTCCTCACATCCAAGTCGTGCATACTCATCTTTCATTCGACGCTTGGTGTATTGATATAAAGGGAAATGGAAATTCCTAAACAGTGTGACAATATCTCGGTCCGACTTTGTTTCGTCGATCACAAATAAGTCGCCGATGGTATCATCAATTATTTTGCGGAAGGCCCCATGTTTGTTGATCAGTATTACGGCTTTGTCATCCTGGTGAACTGACAGTTCAATTCCTGGGTGTATTTCAGAAAACCACCCGAGCCATTCATATTGGGAGCCAAAGAAATCGTGTTCCAGTAATCTCGTGAACGCTGCACTGGTTGCAGGGAACTCTATCCG
>JGI20166J26741_10367782_pt1 | contig 16215 bp, 13 predicted proteins | sample TergutCu122P5_FD_26741 | JGI IMG/M metagenome (IMG submission 26741)
ATTCACTGAACTATCAGGTAAAGGTATTGTTGTTCCTGTGCAGGTTATGAAGGTACATGGGGGTGGAGGGGCAGCTTCCCCTCACTGCTATTCATGGCTTCACTTTCATGCCCCAGCCACTTCTTCCTGTATCCATTGAATGGGAGGTTTCCATACTTCTCTCAGTATTAGATCATCAATCTGTCTGGAAAGAACTGTTGTGTAAAACAGGGAACACGAAATATTTCTGTAAATTTAAGATATTTACAATATGACAGTGTGTTAAAACATAAAATGCAGATATTTAGATTGCAGCATAATAATTATCATGATATTCTATTCTAGGCATACTGTCGTGGTTATCTTGTGCGACAGACATTGAAGGAGAAGTCCCAGGTAAGCCATTTAGTATGTAATTCTCCAACATTTGTTGTACTTATAGAATTTTTATACACTTGGGAAGTAAATTGGTGACAATTACAAGAGAACAAGAGAAAATGTAACAAGGAAAAAAAAAATTTTTTTTTGTCATTTAATTAGCAATACACTGTAGAATTGGGAAGTGCCAAAGATATGAAAAACAAGTTTAAAAACTACTACATGTCCACAGTAATGTACAAAGTGAAACATGGACATGGACTGAGGGAGATGTAAATAGAGTAATGGCGGCTGAGATGAGTTTTTTTAAGAAATATGGAATGAAAATCCAGAAGAGAGTGAATAACAAATGACTGGGATCACCACATGAACAGTGGGTTAGGAAGGATATCATGCAGCAGGAAGATAGAACATGGAAGGAAATGAGGAGGAGCTGTGGGATTGCAGAGAGAGACAGAGAGCCTTGGTTACTAAGTGATCCATGTAATAGCAGAAATTTTAAAGGAAGAAGATTGATAATGATGATGATGATGGTGACAATGATGATGGTGACATAATGCACCAAAGAAGGACAAGGATGATGATAATAATTTATTATCATTATTACTATTAGTAGTGGTAGTAGTAGTAGTAGTAGCAGCAGCAGCAGCAGTAATTTTGTCATCCTGTATGGATCTACGGAAGGAAAATAAATGATGATGATGATGATGACATACATATTTACTGGAACATAACAATAATGTTTGTATTGTCTTTGCTAAAGACAGTGGGTGTACTGCATATTCATTATTATATTTTTAGTGATTTAAAGCTTTTCTGGTGCTACCGTTGAAAGCAAATGATAAAACTTTGGTTTTTTAATTTTTCTATTGTGTGTTTTGACTTGTGGATATGGTGTATTGTGAAATAGACAGTTTTGTGTGTTTTGTGAAAAGCTGAAACTTGTGGATGGTAGGTGAATTTTTAATCTTAGTTTATATTGTCAGTCAAGATGAAGGAAAACACTCTACAGACATATATGTATGCTTGCACACATCACAATATCCTATTCTCAAATTTCTTCTGTTCCTCCATCTCTGGTCTGGTTGCATGGTGGCAGCTATTGCAGATGCCATCTGTCCAATCTTGTTCTATTTTTTGCCAAACGTCTAACATACATGTAATGTGATAACTGTGCAGTACCACAGCAGTAAATAATGGGACATTGGTTAGAAGACACATAAAATATGCCCATAAGAATGTTGTGATAAGTAAACAGTTTTGTTATTTAACTATGGTTCTCTGCTTGAGTAGAATGACAGTCCTGTTTGAAGAGTGTGTTACACATGTATAATTATAAGCTGGAATATTTATTATTCTGTACTCTCAGTTTCATCAATAGTCATTACATGAAAGCAATAATGCAGAATACACTCATGTAGACAGATAGGTTAGCAAACATAGTGGTTCTATTAAACTGACAGATTGGCTCTTTGTAGACATAAATTATTATTTTGCATTTTTTGGGAAGATATAAATGTTTTGTGTTTTCATACGTCCTTGATGAAAGTAACTGTTACCGTTGTTCAGAAAGAGATTACTCCAGAATATCACTTAAGTGGAAACAAATATCTCGCAGCCATTTATTGCTGAAGGTTCATAAGGTGTGTCTAACCAAATTTTTAACATAATTTACTTATGACACTTTTTTTGTTGTAGTTCAGAAAGAGAAAAGTTCAAGAACTTCTCCAGCAGAGGAAAAAGGAAGAAGCAGACCTCAAGAAAGCTGGGCACAAGAACTACAAAGAAATTGCAGAAGAAAATTATAAGGTAACTCTAATTCCTATGGGCGTGACAGAACAGCTGTTGACTGTCATCAGGTGGCATACTCAGTGGTCTGGGAACTGTATTTATATGTTACAAAGGGTGGAACCAACTGCCTAAATTGAATCAGACTTGTGGCATTTCACTATACCCTTGAGCAGGATTTGTTATTAGGGCACAAACAGTTAAACTGTGGAACTTACACATTTGGTTTGCATTATTGTGTGTTCACATCCCTCATCTGACATGGATATTTGTGATTTCCATTACTGCTAAACACAGTGTTTTGAAATTTACGTGCAGGTGTTTTAAATTTGTATTTTCATTTAAGAAAGCAATATGAATAAATTCCCAAGAACCATTGCACTGGATTACAGGTATGTCCTGATTCTAGATTAGATGCGTTTCCAGACAGCACCTATTATCACTGTGCAGATAATTTAAACTTACAGATTTTGTATTAAATAATTAGTTTATGTTACAAAAATTGTGTACCTGTAAAGTTTTCCCTGTGTGTACCTTGATGGCATGTGGGGGAGTGGAAGTATAACTCTGCTCGTTCTTAAGCTCAGTGCTTAGCTGGAGGTGAGGGGTCAGCTTCACATTCCAGTAACTTTTTCCTTAGCAAAGGGCTTCCAGTACCCTCTGAATAGGAGGCTGGGTGGGCCCCCAAAGATATCCTGCATGCTTTGGAAAAGAGATAAATCTCTTCCCCCTGCTGGGCATTGAACCACAGTTCCTCAGTTGTCCAATCCATAGCCTAGTCACCAAGTTAAGGCGTGTGTGGGTATTTCATTAGTACTTCTCTTATTTGACAGAAACGTCTTCTTGAACTGGACAAGGAGGTCAAGGACTTTGCACCTGAAAGCATCACTGACGTGGAATATGAAACTCCAGACGTTGATGCATTGTTTGATTTCCTTGATCCAAAAACAAGTGACAGAGGTCGTGTTCTTCCAAGCACCAATGTGTATGGGGTAAGTTTCCTAAGTTTTTTTTAAGGCGTGGTATCTACATTGTGCTTCTAGAATACATAATAAAAGATGAAAAATTATACTGTTGCTACTAGTACTTATATTGTTTAATGCATTCCTTTACCTGTATTTTGATGCCAGATCCAGTATATCACGTGATTAATTTATCATAACCTTCCCTGAGGTATACCGTCTGTTAGTTGTCACTCATCCTTAATGACACAACATGTTTCGAACCAGTTGGTTTACTTCCAATGGTTCCGCGAATTTAGAGAAGTGAAACATTGGAACTAAGATGATGAACTTCAGACCTTAAGTTGAATCTAAGTTGTAATTTCATAAGTTTCAACAGTGACAGTGGATGTATTTGTTGCTCCATTGACCAGCATCATTATTAAACCAAATTACTATACTTGATTATTCAGTTTCTCTTTATATGCCTTGAACAGATTATGGATACTGGGATACCTGACCAGGAGGTCATAGGCCTGCCACAAACTCAAGACAACATAGAAAACTTGTCTGAATTTAACTTCAGGAAGTATGCGGCAATGTACTTCTGTGGAAATGTCAATTATCAGTATTCCAGGAAGCCTATCAGACGTTCACTTCTTGATCTTCCACTCCCAGCTGACCAATTGGTAAGTCATGTGTAATGGGATAGTACTTGGTACGTGCATGATCCCTGGTAACAAAGGTACACTGAAGCAGATTTTAATAGTTTTTCCACTTCCACTATAATTCTTTCTAGCATCCTCACTGCATACACCTTATACTTTTGGTAGATGATGCAGCTTTGTTAAATAGTGATTCGTCCAATGAATAAGACCATGAAAGTACAGAATATTTTTAAAAATCTAGATGAAATTTGATAAAGTCATGTGAAATTTCATTTAATGGTAATTAATGTGGTAGCTGGACGCAGTGCTTTTACTTCTGTGGTAAGTGTCATGACAGTTAACGTTCACATTTTGATTTTTAAAGAATATGGAATTTATTGTTACAGGGGACCTACATTTGACATTCCTGTTCTTATCTTCTTCTTCTTCCATATACCAGTTAGTTGCAGTAATCCCAAGTCAATAACCTCAGAGTTAGACTTCCTCCATTTAAGATTTTCCTCAGTTTAGTGTTAAAATATACCGCTTTCCAAAGTGTAACCCTATCAAGAACTGTGAGGTCATACATAACTTGCAGAATCTAAAATTTGGTGAAGTAGTTTATTTCCTACATCTGTTTTACATTCATGTACCTTTCATTCCCTGTGTCCTCCACATATGGAAATTTACAAGGCTGGGATTTTAGGGTGATGGTAGAATGTGGAGCTATGGGCATTTGAAATTTCTGTTTGGTGTGCATGCCAAACCGTCATGGACATTTTCATGCTGTAATGACACCAACTTAGTTGCATGTAAATCATTCTTGAAATTCAAATACCCACAGTTTTGTAACAGTGCAGATCCAGATTCATATTGCCTTCTGACCTATGGAATAAGCACCTGAAGTAATAACACTCTGTATAACAGTGAATTCTTTACTTTTGTCAAACAGTTTTTTTTGCAGTTGTAAGAAGAAATGTAATGTTACAATTATTAAAGAATAATTGTATGTTGGAATAATTTCTCTTATTGTGTTTGTTGTTGGGTGAGAAATGTTATTGTTTATAAAATTGCTTGAAATATGTGTTTGCTGTTTATAAAGAATTATCAGAGTTCTGACTTTGCTGTTATTCGTGCATGGAAATAAGGTACAGTGTCAGAAGCAGTGAGTGTTGATGCAGGGAGCGTTAGTGAAAAGAGATGGGTTCTTAAGGATCTGCAGTACTCCTAGAATGCACCTGACAGTGAGCCTACAGGTGTATTTGATGTTGTTTTATGTTAAAATTATCGTGTTTATTTCATTATTGCAGGCTGCTAAAGCTCTTTGGGTTACCATTCTTCGGTTTATGGGTGACCTTCCAGAACCACGGTATGCTACTGAAAATCCAGACAACACTCCGGTAATGACAAAGATAAATAAAACACTGAGCAGGAATTTTGTTAACAGCAAGGAATATAAGGATGCTGAAAGAGAGATACAGGTGAGTGAAACTGTATAGTATACTGTGTGGCAAATGTGACAAAAATTTAACTACTTTTCCTGTTATAATGTTATTTACTACAGATTTACTATTTACTATAGATTCTCTTTACATGGTTTAAACTTAAAAGTGATTTTGTATGTCTTTCATTTGAATAGTGCATACTGGTAAGTGAATAAAGAGGAACATAATATGAAATTTGAGGTTCTCACTGCAGTGACTGCAGATAACCACGCTTTGTGATCAGTGGCAGGAGATTTCTCTGAGACATTAATGCATGTCACCCAGACTACATAGTTTCACATTCCAGAGTACAGTTTTGATCACAAACACACTTTGTGTTTCAAAGTACAGCTTGTCATGATGTTCAGCGTGGATCAGAACCTAGCAGTTCTCACAAGTAATTGGTGATATAAAACACTGAGACCTGAAAACTGGAGTGTTTTCAAGTGAGTGTCTGGTGTACTGAATCAAACCCTTTCTTATAATAATTACAGTTTAGTAAGTTGTTAGCACTTACACTGTGGATTTAAATCACCAGCAGGACAAGGTTTATTTCCAGACATTCAAATGTTTTGTGTAAACTTTTATAATAACATTATTATATCAGGAACTGTTGTATTTACTCAACAAAATAGCAAACACCTGTCTTTAAGCCAGAAGAATAAAATAACAAGGTCATAATCTACAGAATTAATATCCTGTGTGTGAACACTGAAGTTGAACTAAGATTTATATATATATTTTTAAAAAAATAAAAAATAAATAAAAAACACAAACACACTTTATATTTCTTACTCCTGTTTATTTTAAAAATTACTATATATGAATCTTCATGGCTTACTGTCTCGGTTTGCCTCTAATCCTGTAGGCAGCAAGTACGCAGATAGTACTTTGACATTTTTTGTCTGCTGCTTTCCAGACATCTGTAGAGATCACTGTGCCTTATCTCTTGATATTACAAAAACTCTGCAGTTGATGAAACATCACTGAATTACATATGATAAATGTTTGTTGAGGACCTTTGCCTTTGTATTTATGCAAGTGCTTTATTTTTTCAGCTAGAAGAAATGGCACTGCAAAAGATGTCTGCGGCAGAGAGACGTAAATTGATCTCCATGACTCTTAAACGCAAGAACAAGCTGAATGAAAATGTGCAGGGTCTACTGCAAGATGAGTCCGCTGTTAGTAGCTACACTCTGTGGCTAGAGGGTCGCCGCACCACTAACCTGGAGAAGATCCACTTCATCATAGGACATGGCATTCTAAGACCTGAGCTCAGGTGAATTACCTGTAAAATGAAATTAGGTGTTTTTGTGTATATCTGTCTGTGGCAGCCGTAATTCATAAGGAAATAGAGGTAGGTGCCTGGAATTTTGATAGTAGTTTTAGAGTGACTTTGGTATGTTCCAGGTTATATATAACCAAAATCTGTCCATGGGGTCAGGGCATGTCCCCTATATATAATACCTAAGTGCCATGCTTACTGGGTTGTGGGAGAAAGAGTTGAGCATTTCACGCAAAATGGCACAACCTGATAGCAGCACTCTTATAGATGACATTAAGCTTGGGTTGCTCAAAGAATACAGAAAGGATCAAGAAAAGAGGCCATGGAATAGCATGTGGTGATAATAATCAACAATAATTGACATTAAGTGTTAGTGCTCAATAACAATAGCTCAACCATGGAGTAGCACATGTCAGTAATGTTTTACAGTAATTGATTCATTTGCTTAAACAGTTTTAGACTTATTGAAGAATTTGTAGTTGTATTCAAAGTGTGATTTGATGCTAGCCTGGGTGAAGATCGGGCACATGGCTAGTGTTCAGTATATGGGATTTAGACACTGTCAACAACACCACTAGCCAAGACCTTAAACGTAAAAATTAATTTATAATGTTACATGTCCTTTTATTTGGTTGTGTGAAACTTGGTTCCTAGTCTAAGGAATGAACAAAGGTTGAGGGATTAATTGTTCTGTATTGTAAGAAGCTCTGACTGACAACTGGATGTTGAGAATAATATTATGACCAAGGAATGGAATTAACATGAGGATGGAAAAACTATATAATTGAGAATTTTATTATTTCTAGTGTCCATCTATTAATGCTAATATGACTACATGAAGAAGGGAGGTGTGAGTAGTAAGTGTGACATGCTTGCATACAGAGTTTTAGTAAGAAAATGTAAATAGATGAGACCACTTGAGAGACATAGACATAGTTGAGGGCATAATATTAAAATCAGAAGTATATTGTAGCTCTGAATCATTGTTATTACAGGGATGAGATCTACTGCCAGATTTGCAAGCAGCTGACAAACAATCCAACACAATCGTCTCATGCCCGTGGTTGGATTTTGCTGTCTCTGTGTGTTGGCTGTTTTCCACCTTCAGAGCAGTTTGTTAATTACCTCAAAAATTTCATTCGTGGAGGTCCACCAGGTTATGCACCTTACTGTGAAGGTCGACTTAATAGGACATTCAAGAATGGTTCTCGAACTCAGCCTCCTTGTTGGATTGAACTTCAGGTTTGTAATAGGACATTTACTTGAACTTACCATGGCATTTTATAATGAATCATGTTTGCAGTTATAATCCCTAGACTGTATACTATTTTATCCTAATTACAATTTGGGAATGAATGAATGAATGATTTTCACTGAGAAAATTGATCGATATGCTCACACATCTACATTTATGTGCCTTCACACACTGAAACATAATCATGTATAAACCTCCCTTTTTGAAAATAAGGAAAAGTAAACATAATGAGAGACTTCATAATTCATATCCTTCATGACATATTGTTAGGATGACTCAGTCAAGAAGATAAGGTGTACGAGACATGTAGCATACATGGAAGTGTTCAGAAATTCATAAAAGATTTTGTTTGGAAAATCTGACTTGCACGTGGAAGACCATGTGTTGATGAGGGAACAGTATTAAAATTGATCTTACACAGAGGCAGGGTGTGAACTGGATTAATTTGTTCCTGTGAAAATGGTATTGAGACTTTGAATTTTGTATTGGCAGACTTAGCTGCAATGAGCTTCTCAGGAATAACTGTGCTCTATGGAGACAGTCACCTGAAATTTTAAATAACACACAACACTTCTGGGATCCTGGAATGTACCTTCTTATGTGGCATGATGTTGCTCTGAAATCTCATTAACTCTTACTTCAACAATGACAGTTGACTACTGTTGTGTTTTAGGCCACCAAGGTAGGGAATCCTACAGTAATCGAGGTTACATTTATGGATGGCACCATGAAGAAACTGACTGCAGATTCAGCTACAACTGCTGAGGAACTGTGCCATCAGCTGTATGACAACATCAATCTTAAGGATTATTTTGGATTTTCTCTCTTCATTACTGTGTTTGATAAGGTAAACACACTCAAAATAATTTATTTGACACTGCCTTAGCACACACTGTCTTTATTGCTACTTGAACTGCTTATGATGTGCACAACACTGACTGGGCTTGGATCTTAATGGGGTAGCATGTTATTAGGAAATAAGCAGTGAATTTGGAATAGTTGGCTAGATTAATTAACATAATATTCATCACACAAGAAGTGTGTTTTATTTTATTACAATCAAACTGTGAGCTGAGATGGTGACTACAATTATCTGTACATTAATGTAATGAAGGTTGCTGTATGTGAGAAATTGGCTTCCCATTATGTGGAATATTAATTCACATTAAAAGGCGAGGATGATGTGTGTTTTGAATTATGAAAGCAAGATGGGTGTTGATGCTATTGCATACAGCTCAAGAACAGTCTCTGATCTGGAAAAAGAAAACCTATTCCACTTTACTTCTTATTATGTGAAAATCCAGATTTGAGGAATCCACTCATCAGTGATGTGACCTTTCGTCATAGCCCTGAAGACCAGAACCCTTGATAACTCAGCTGCGAAAACCGCAAAACTCACACTGAGGTTTAAATGTGGGGCACTGATTGGCTGTCTTTGCATGGTTTATAAAGCCTTCACATTGGTCAAAACAAAAATATATTCTTCAGTCTTGTACCAAGAAGGTAGCATCACCCACACTATGTAAGGTGGTAGGCTGTATGAACTGGTCCTTTGTTGCACTTTTTATAGTGAGGTTAGCCATTGGTCACTGGAAAATCTGTGTATGGCCTTCTTGCCATCAGGCAGCCTTCTACATATTCAATGTACTGGTTCCAGTAATAGAGGGTAACATCTGTGGCTTGAACTGGAGTTATCCAGTTACAAGTGTAAGTGAACATTATATTGTCTTATATCTTGACAGTGATTCTAATATTCTTTGTTTGTGTGCTGACTTTATTATTCAACATAACCCTAAAAAGTGCAGTTTGCTTTTTGCATGAAGATTACTCTGTCTTGGGATGTGACATTGTGTAATCTGGTAGATGTGTACTGATACTGCACAGGAACCTGCTGCTTTGATACAAGGTACCCTACTGATGGAGGCAGCAGCTTCCTCTGGAATGTCAGTGCATGGTGTCACATCCAGCAGACAATATTCACAATCACTGGCATGATAAACTCCAACCCCATTAAATTTTTCACGGTAGTGAATTTGAAAGTGGTTCCATAAGAAAGAACCACAATCAAGCCCTTCCAAATTTCCATTCATAAACAAGTTGCAGTTTTTTATACAGTGCTATCTAACCAATATGGTTGACACAGGGCATCATACAATGCAAAACAGAGACAGCAGAGAGATGAGCTGCCAGTTTTATCAGAACAAGCTATAAAAGTTATCATTGATTTCACTTATTGCAGAGGGTCTGTCCAAATTAGTACAATGTGAACCAGATGTTCCACAAAATAATTGTGTGGCTTCCAAGAAATTAAAAACAAAAAATGTTTCTGGGCAGACATAAATAAGAAAACAGTCATTTCAAGATTTACTCCCTAATATAGAAGTGCTAATAGTGGTTGTAAACTGCCAGTTATAGTGCTGCGCCGATGGAATCGTACTCTTACGTGATGGTTTGTGAGGCTATGGAAGGAGATGTAAGAAAGCGTGTGTATATTTACAGTAAGTTAATGGTTGTTGGAATATCTGTTATATAAATACGTTTTGAATGCCTGAACTTTACAGCTGGTATGAGAGGATTTGTGCATTGTTCATGTAATCTGTATGAGAATTATGTTTGTATTAAAGGTAAAGGTAAAGCAGTCCCGTTACAGGCCTGGAGTGGCCCAGAGGGTTCCAGGAAGTTAAGGTTCCCAAATTTCATGACAACGGCACGGGATGGTGTTAAAATTGTCAGCCTTACGCACCGGCCGCCTTTACCCCCAGTAAATACACCAGGTACTCATTTCTGTTAGAGGCTGAGTTGACCCCAGGGCCATAGTGCAACCGGAAGGATTATGTCACTGAAAAATTTCAGTGACACCAACGGGAATCGAACCTGTGACCTGCCGGTTTGTAGCATAGTGCCTTAACTACTACACCACCGCGCGACCCCATTAGGTTTTTATTATTTAGACTAAATACAGTTAGAAATAAATTATTATTGTTTTATAGGTATCTTCTCTAGGATGCAAAGGTGACCACGTGATGGATGCCATATCCCAATGCGAACAGTATGCTAAGGAACAAGGAGCTCAGGAGAAAAATGCACCCTGGAGATTATTCTTCCGCAAGGAGATATTTACTCCTTGGCATAATCCTGCTGAGGATCAAGTGGCTACAAATCTCATTTATCAGCAAGTAGTTCGAGGAGCCAAGTTTGGTGAATATCGATGTGACAAGGTCAGTTCTGAGCTCAGCATGTCGTGTAGCTTTGAAGAAATACAAACAGTATTTTTTATGTTCACGTGACTGTGCATCGTGACAAGCTTCATATAAAACAACCAACTAGATGCGTCAAATATCCAAAACTTTATTTTGTCATAAAACTCTGCATGTTTCGGGCATCTTCTGTGCCCATCATCAGGAGTTATCTGCTGCATTCCTACCTGACTCTGCTTGGAAGCAGTCACATAACCTGCGTGAAACATACCAATTGCTGTGTGTACAGTAGATAACTCCTGATGATGGGCACAGAAGATGCCCGAAACATGTAGAGTTGTATGACAAAATAAAATTTTGGATATGTGATGCATCTAGTTGATTGTTTTATATGAAGAAATACAAACAGAATATTTCTGGAAATATTATAATCCTTTATGTGCCAGTGATAACCAGCTGTACCACCTGCTTCAATGGAACTTAATCACTCAGACGTTTTGCTGGAAGACCTGTTTTTTTGTGCATAAAATACAGTGCTGTGTCAGTTTATTTTTTGTCAAGTACATATCCTTCTCTTTTTGAATGCTGATAAAGTTTAATTTTAAAATAAAGGATACATCCCATGATCAAAGCTTACAGAGTCATGGATGCTGAGTCACTATAGCACCTGATATCCTGACCGCCAGTATTTTCTGATGTATTAATCTGATACTTCTCTGTGTGCATGTTAAACATTGTAATGTATGCTGCTTTAATTTTATATCTGAGATTTAGATTGCAGCTTTAACTGGTAGTAAAACAGGATACCCTACATCATCTGTTAGTCCTTAAAAAATTGTGGTTAACTAATGGTAATTGCAAATCACCCACAACCAGTCTGAATGTACAATGCACACACTGCTTTAGTCCAAGTTTATTCTTAATGGTGTTTTCTACATGTGTTTGAGTCTTTTTTAGGAAATCAGAACCTGTTAAATTTACCATATGCATGTATGGCAGACTGATACATTATACTGGTTATTCTAGGAATAGCTGTTTTTAGATATCTTTCATCATGATGTGAAATTCTCTACACATGATCTTGGTTTATAATTAACTAACTGACTAACTCATGCCATAGAGCAGAGCCAGTAGCTCCTCAGAGAGTGAAGAAATTCCCTGAATTTCATAGAACCCGAGATTTATAACTATGTTCACCAAAGCTCACCACTTGTCCCTATCTTGAGTAGGAAAATGCTAGCCCCTCACCTAATCCCCAAGCTGGACAAAATCCCTTGCTGACTGTCCATGACTGTTGATTCAGTATATTCACATCTACCCTCCATATCTGGAAATTGTCTCTTCCATCTGTAACCTGAGGATGCACTATATCATGGTGACAGAGACCCACTTGCCATAGTTCCTTGTATAACCACTGTCTAACATATTTCCAAACATTTTTATGTAGTTGGCACCTAGATTTTATAAAAATAAATATGTTGAGGCATGTTTATGATCATGCAGCTTTAATTAACTATTTCATGTATCTAATGCACTGGAATAATGAAAACTGAAACAGTAAGCAGAGAATTATTTTCTTTTAACTCATGTGCCAAAAAGCTACAAGCTTTCAAGTCACTGACAGTGACAGTACTTCTATCATTCCTAGTGTAATTCAGCACTTTTCAGTATAACTAACTCCATGGATCAGAGTCCTCTTTCAGAAGTTAAAGGTCCCTTGGCTATTCAAGAAATTCTCAGTCTTTTATGGTACTCAAAAGTTCATTACTGCTTTCACTAGATCCTGCCACCGGTCCATCTCCCAGGGGAGATGAATCTAGTCCACCCCTTTACAAGCGGTGTCTTAGATCCATTTTAGTATTATCCTCAGATCTAGTCTTATATCTGTCAAGTTTGGCTTCCCTTCAGGTGTCAGACTAAAATTTTGTATGCACTGTTGTCATTTCTGTGAACTGTATGTGACTACAAAATGTTGAAGTTGAAGAACATGGTGTGGTTTCAGGAAAGTGACATTGCCATGATGGCTGCTCAGCAGTATTATGTGGAGAATGGTGCAAATTTGGATCTAAGAACGTTATCCAATCTGCTACCCAATTACATTCCTAACCACTTTTTGAAAAGCGGTGCAGACAAAGGACTCAGCAGATGGGAGAATCTTGTTGCAGATGCCTTCAAGAAGGTAAATTGTAGACTTACATTTTCTCCACTAATGGAACAGCATTTTGGGTCACTGCTGTCATATATGTGCAGTTGTATATGATAATATACTACATTTAATGTGTCACCGTTTTGTTTGGTGTTCACAGAAGTGTAAATAACTACGATTGTACAGGTATCCCCTGTCTTTTACAAATTTCAGGGTTACACAATTTGATATGAATTTTTGGTGAAGGCAAAAAATAATTATTTTTATAAACCAAAAATTTAAAATTCATAAGCTTCTGAAACAAACAACATTGAAGTTAATTGAATTGTATATTTTGCAATGAAAATAAAAGGCAGTGAAACCAAACATAAAAACGTGAATGTCATATTTCAAGTTACATGACCACTCCTGGGAACACACCCACTGTGTATACTGGAGGATATGTGTGAGTCTTAAAAAGTTAAATGTTACATTTCAAACGAACTTATACTTTGTGAATTTTAAAGTTTTGGCAGTAGCATAGCTGAGGATTCAGTTCTTCTGGATATGACACTGTCAGTGGGTAATTAGATCCTGACATTCCCAGGCAATGTAGTGTCCTCATCTTCAAGGGTTGAAATGTCCAGAAGAAAGAAGAAGGATGAGGACACTACACTGCCTCAAAATGTCCAGGTCTGAATACCCACTGACAGTGTGTCATATCCCAAGAGAATGGATATGTGAACTTGAAACAATTTGTGCACTTTGACAGCTGCATGATGTCTAATGGTCCCTGTGGCATTGGATGATTGTATGGGTAAAGTTAAAGGCAAAAGTACCTCTATACTTAAGGCCATTAAAGTGTTTAGATGGGTAGAGATGTGACTGCATGCACTGTAAGTCTCAACACTAGATGGATGTGGGTGGCAACAGCCCTCAGAACCTATTGAATAGGAGGCTGAGTGGGTCCCAGAACTAGTTTGGACAATGGAGAGGAGGAAAATGTCTTGTCACTGCCAGGAATCAAATGAGGATTCCGTGGTCATCAGTCTGTAGCCTAGTCACTAACCATCTGAGCTATTTTGGTTCCTCTTTTATGAGTATGAAATGTTACTGCATAAGAGTCAAAATAATTGTTATAATGGACAACAGATAGCTCATACCAAAGTTTTGTAATGGGTTTGAGGGCTTTTATTTTTACACCTCTGAGTTAATGTTATTCATGAATTTGATATAGAAGTAGTCAAAGAATATACCATTGAAGCGAATTATCAACACAGTGTCCCTAATGTTACAGTTTATCCTAACTTTATAAGCCAGTTTATGTTGTCACTGTATGCATATACAATGCATCACTGTAAAAAATGTTATGTGGTGTTACACCCATATATTATGGAGAAATGTCAACAGCCTATATGTAGTTATAATATTTCACATATGATGTGACTTTTCCAGTTTGTTGTGCCTCTTTGATAAACTGCAGTGAAACATATGAACCCTTTGAGGTTATGAAAAATGCATTAAAATTTTGGAAATGTTGGTAATAGGGAAATATTTGTAATAGGCTTTTTGTGCAAGAGAGAGAGAGAGAGAGAGAGCGAGAGAGAGAATTGTACACATATAATATTATTCTTTTTGTTTTAGTGTGTATTTGGCCAGAAAAAAAAGTATCCTAATCCCCTTCAGACACCACACATTTGTTTCAGTGGTCCTTTCATTGTCTGAAGCACTTTTGGAACAGACTCTTTGGAAAAGCCAACAGCTGCGTCGTTGTGTTTTGCTTTATCTTCTCCATGTCTTGAAACCTATTCTCCTTCAACAGAATTTTCACCTTTGGGAATAGAAAAGAGTCACACAGGGCCATGTAGGTGAACGGGGGGCTGCAGGACTTGTGGGAACTGATGTTTAGCCAGGAAGTTCTGAACAAGGTAGGACAAGCAGGCAGCAGCATTGTCATGGTGCAGCTGCCAGTCACCTCTTTTCCACGACACAGGTCGCTTGCACCGCACTGCATCATGCAGCCAGCAGAGAACTTCAACGAAGTACTCTTGCTGATGGTATGACCATCCGGTGTGTGCTTGTGGTGAATGATGCCTTCGTGATTGAAGAAAACTGTCAACATCACTTACACCTTGCTCCGAACTTGGTGTGTCTTTTCGCCCTCAGAGATCCGGAGTCTTCCATCGAGAAGTCTGGGCTTTTGTTTCCAGGTCATACCCGCAGACCCAAGATTCATCACTGGTAATTATTGTCTTCATGAAGTTTGTGTCTTGATCAGCACATTGCAGCAAATCTCTGGCTACTGCAAGGCAAGTCTCTTTCTGCTTGACTTTTGGCAGTTTTGGGACGAATTTTGCTAAGACATGTTTCATGCCCAAATCTTCTGTCAGAATCATCTGTACCGAACTAAATGAAAGCAAAAACTCGTCAGAGAGCTCTCTAATTGTTATTCTCCAGTTATCCAGCACAGCAGAATGCACTTTAACAATCATCTGTTGGTTCCTGCTCGTGGAGGGCCTCCCTGAACATGCATCACTCTCGACTTATGTACATGCCTGTTTGAACCGCCTAAACCACTCCTTAACTTGTGTACAGCCCAATGTCTCATTCCCAAAAGCCTTCTGAATCATATCATAGGTTTATAAGCATGAATGCCCAAGTTTCTGGCACAACTTGATGCATATGTGCTCCTCAACTTTCTAGGTCATCATCAATGTGACACGCATGACATGCACAACAGGTTTTTGCTGATTGCCAGGGACTCAGCAATCTGAGTAGGAGGCAAAAATTCACACATATGCATGGAGGTCCAAGGCCACAAATGCCCCACTTGTGGCCCCAAGCACCTTCTTGTTAAAAAAAAAAATAGTTGGATACTTTTTGATCAGGCCATGTACCCTCTGTTCAACAAAAATCAAGCGGCCTGAAATTTTCCAAGTCCCGAACTGGAGGTCACGTGACGTACAGTTGCCATCATAATTTGAGTTGTTTTACTTTCCCCATATTTGTGCATTTGTGGCCTTTCTCTCTCTTCAGTTCATTACAATCAATCACGCCGCGTATATATTAACCAAAGACACCAATACGTTCGCTTAATTTGAAGTTAAAACATGAATTAAAGGTCATTAATTTTCCG
>JGI20166J26741_10373337_pt1 | contig 16198 bp, 9 predicted proteins | sample TergutCu122P5_FD_26741 | JGI IMG/M metagenome (IMG submission 26741)
GGCGCGTCAGATTCAGTGTTTCGCCGTCCTGCCAAACATCGGCTGACGTCAGCAAAATCGACCTCTGACCGTTAAAATCGAACTTGTGCAGATCAAGGGACGACCGCTCGTCCAAAACGCAGATTGAAACAGCGCTTCCGTCGGCGAGCGCTATATCGATCCACGCGTCCGCGCCGGGCAGAATTCCCTCGGCAACCCAAAAACCATCTCGGATGGAAACTTTTCCGCTCCGGCTGGCTACGCTGACAATCCCCTCCGCATAAAACGCCAGCTCCGGCAGGATGCCATCCGGCGCGTAAAAGTACCAGACGACGTTTTTCCCGTCCGCGTAATATGTAAGCGGCTGGCATGTGGCGTGGCGCAGCTTTACGCCGCCCAGATCAATATTGAACGGAAAGGCCGCATACTGACCCGAGGGAAACGTGAAGGGAGCGAACGGGAAGACAAAGGGCGATTCCAGACCATCCGCGGCAAGCGCAAACGTAAGCTCCGTCTGCGGCTCCAACGCGGTATGCCGCTGGTATGTGTTCACGAACACGAACCCTGACAGGCCGTCGTGCCTGACTGCCCATCGCAAAGCATGAGTATCTTTTGTATCTTCCGGCGCTCCGCCGGGGATGACGGTGTCTGCCCGCGCCAAAAGATTCCCGAAAGTTTCGATGAACAAATGCATACGCCTGAATTGGTTCAGATGCGGACGGCTTTCCCCGTATTCGGAGAGCGGCGCCTGAAAATCATAAGACTTTACCGGAACATCACAGGGATAACCAGTTTCCTGGGATTCCTGCAAGGTTGACAGAAACCCGTCCGGGTTCGTGCCGCCGTGGTACATGTAATAAGCGGGCAAAATATTTCCGCTACCAAGCATGCAAAACGCGATGGCGGTAATATCACTGGGGCTCAGCGCGTGCCGCCGCTGCCACGTGACTTGGTTGCCCCCTCCGATTTCGCAGGTCATGTACGGCCAATCGGTTCCGATGTCCGCCTCCGGACGCGCATCCTCACCCGGAAGCTCGCTGCCGATGCTGTTGACGTGAAGGCAGGGATGCAAGACATAGCCTTTGTCCGGGTTCGGCTCCTGCGTCTGCTGAACCAGACAGGGGTGGAAGAAGTAACTCTGATCCGGTTCCAGTTCCTGGGCGTGATGCACCCACGGTTGTTCGGGGTACCACGCGAACATCGGAAGCATTTCATCCTCGGGTACAGTGCCGCCCGGCCAGCCTGTGGCGGACCAGAAAGGCGCGTCCATGCCGTGGCTTATTGCCAAAGCTTTTAGTCTCAACATGTGCTCCTTACCCTTGCCGGGCCCCTGTTCGCCGTATTCGTTTTCCAGCTGAATTCCGATGATCGGCCCACCGTCGTCATATGACAGGCCTTCCACCTGACGGGCGATCTCACCGTAAAAACGGTCAACGAAATTGATATATGGTTCGCTGTTTGCGCGCACCTCAGGCAGGGCCTGTATCCAGTCGGGAAAACCCCCGTAGCGGGCCTCTCCGTGGACCCAAGGCCCTATGCGGAGCCAGAAATCGAGTCCGCATGACTTCACCTCTTCCACGAAAGCTCTGAGGTTCCGGCTGCCTCTCCAGTCAAACTGTCCCTGTATCTCTTCGTGATGATTCCAAAAAACATAAGTTGAAATGACGGTAATCCCCGACGCTTTTATTTTGAGCAGTTCTTTGCGCCAGAGTTCGGCGGGATAGCGGCTGAAATGAAACTCCCCCATGACAGGGATAAAGGGCGTCCCATCCCGCACAAAACTTGTGTTATCTATCCACAGCCCCGTTCCGTTCGGATCGCGTCTTCCCATACACATTTTACGGGGGTAGTCTTTATGTCCATTTTGCAGCATACATTGCGCTGTCATCCGGTTATCCTCTCGTCAATTTGAAAATTAAACTCTAATTTGAGCGGGCGCGCAGAACGCGCCCGCTCAACTCAAAACAATGATTACGGTTCTACCCGGAGCTAGTGGTTATTTCCACCAAATTCATCCAGGTAACGCATGAAGATTGTGGCAACCTCGGCACGGGTGGCCTGACCCTGGGGTACGATTGTGTCCGACGTGCGGCCCTGAACAATACCCGCAGCCACAGCCCACTGCATAGCGTCCAGCGCCCACGCGGAGATGTTGTCCTTGTCTGTGTAACCGGCCAAATTGGCCCGAGCGCTGACATCCAGGCCCTTGGCTTCGGCGTAACGGAAGAGCACCGTCACCATCTGCTCACGGGTGATGTTGTCGTCCCCGCCAAAATAGCCCCCGCCATAACCGACCATCAGGCCGTTCTCGTTTGCCCAAAGCACCGCGTCCGCATAATACTTACCGGACACATCGACGAACGGATTTGACGGATCAAAAGTAGGCTCATTGTCCAGGCGATACAGAATCAGCGCCAGCATTCCGCGTGTCAGGTTCATGTCCGGCGCGAAAAGGTTCCCGCCGACGCCATTCATCAGACCGTTCTCTGTGACAAACTTTACCGCGTCATAGAACCAGTCGTTCGCTCTCACGTCAAGATACGGGTTAACCCAATCAGGAGGCGTGGACGGGGACGGCGAAGGCGAAGGCGAAGGAGATGGAGACACCGGCAGCGGAAGTACCGGAGGAAGTACCGGCGGGGGAGTCGGCGTTACCGTGCCTGCGGAAGTAAACCGCGCCTCCAGCGTCCTGTCGGCGTTGGCTGTAAAGACGTAGGTCGCGCCGGCGCCTACTGTTTTCACACCGTTCTCATACCAGCCGTCGAATACATAGCCGCTGTTCGGCGCCGCGGCCAGCGTGACCACTGCGCCATAGACGTAGTTCCCGCCCCCGGTGACGGAGCCGTTTGCGCCCGCTGTTGCAGCGATGGCGTAAACATTGGGGGGCGCGAGCTCAAGCAACCTTTTTTGGGAATCAAAGTTGTAGAAATTCAGGTATCCGGGAGCCGTGATCGGATTATCGAGATCGAGGAAACTGAAAACGATCTGGCCGTCCACCATGAACACGACCTTTGTGCCAGACTCGGTTTGGACAAGACCCACCTGATAGTTCTGAAGAACTCCGTTCTCAATGAACGTGTTGGGAACGACATACATGTATTCCTGCTGGGAGTTTCTCCACCGCTGCAGCTCGATCTGGCCGCTCTTGACGATGATGGCGTAGCCGTCGTTTCCGGTCCAGGTCGGTATGCCGGGCGCATCACTATTGATTAGAATCCCGTAATAGTTCGTGCTGTTGAGGTCGAAGGAGGCTTGGAAACTCATTAGTCCGTTGGGCATGATGCTGTTGTACCCCGCGACGCCTGTTCCCGTAATGTCTAACCCGTCAGCGGTGGCCGCAATCTTGCCGTTGGTGCCATAGTACTGAATGAATGTCCAATTGCCAACATCTTGGATCACGTCGCCGATCCCCAGCGAGTCCGCCGGGACATAGGGGTAGACCGTCAGGGCGCAGGTGTCCGTGACATCGGGGCTGTCATCGGACGCCGCGGTGATCGTAACGGTGCCCACCGCGTGAACCGTGACCAACCCGTTGGCGTCCACCGTGGCAATCGATTCGTCACTGGAGGTCCAGTTCACCGCTTTGTCTGTGGCGGTTGAGGGCGATACCGTTGCGGACAGTTGGACGCTGTCACCTACATTGAGGGAAACCGCAGAGTGATTCACAACTACTGACTCCACGGGAACCCGGGTCAGCGCGTTCATGCGGACCAGCCCGATGTCGTCGATATAGATGTTTCCGCTGCCGGTGGCGTTGTTAATAAATACAGTCAGCGACGTATTGTTTCCGGTGTTGAACTGCATGGTATTGAGCGTCCACTGACCGGAAGCGCAGTCAACAGAGGATTGCGTCCCGTCATTCAGCCTCACGCCCGCGCTGGCGGTGACGCCCGTGTCCGCCTTCAACCACACGCCCAGCTGATAATCGGTGTTCGGGAGCAGATTCGAGATTGTCTGCTGGATACCGCCCAGCCCGTTGGATACCCGAACTCCCCAGTCTGAGGCTCTGGCATTTCCGCCTGTGGTCATCATTCCCGAACCCGTAACAAGCGAAGCCGTGGAGGTCCCGGACGAAGTCCAGGGCGCCATTGAGATGTTCTCAAATCCGCCATTCGTGATCAGGTTCATGTAGACGGTATTTACCTTCGCGAAAACGGGGGACGGAGGATTGTTGAAATCACAGCCGGCAACCCACGGCGTCGCGCCGTATTCATAGGCACCCTGATCCGGCGCGCTGCCGGTGTACACACCGGTGATGCCGGGTATGACGACGCCCGCGTCAATTGCCGGCGAACCTGCCAATAAAGTGAAATTCGCGGCCGCCGCGTTTGCAAACATCGGGTCGGCGCCTTTATTGAGGTTGAAGTCAACCGCCGCCGCGCCCACGACTTGGCAGGCATTTGTAAAGATGTTGTTGTAGAACTGTGTGCCGAGCGTGTCGTTGGCGAACACCCAGCCCCAGTTGTTCTCGACGCTGTTGTCCCCGCCGAGGACAGTGTTGTTATAAACCAGGTTATACTCGCCGGGCAAATTGAGTTTCATTCCCGTATGGGGAATATTATAGATCACGTTGTGGTCGCAAATAAAATTGTGGGTCGAGTTGTCCAGATACAGTCCTACGGAAAGTGACGGTGAGAAGTTGTCGTGTATCTTGTTGTAGCAGATCCGCGTATTTTGACCGTCAGTCGTCACGAAATAGAGAATGCCGCAGTCGTAAGACATATATCCGCAGTTGTAAAAGTCATTGTACTGGATAAGGCTGTTTGTCACCTGCTCGGAATTGATGATGCTACGGCCCGAGTTGTAAGCGGTATTATTGCTGATCAATTGATCCGCGCCCGCCAGATTGATGCTACACGCGTAACCCCCGATATAGTCCGTGTCATGGATCAGGCAATTGATCAGCTTGTTACCGGTACCGTCAATTGAGACGCCACAGCCCGAGCTGTAAGCGATCTCGCTGTTCTTGACGGTGTTATTGGTGCCCTTGAGCATAACACCGGTGTCCGCTGTCTGGGACTGATACCCGTTGACCGCTTTCCAGACGTGGGAAACATACTTGGCAGTCATGGAATCCACCGTACAATTTGTCGTACTCGAATCCATCTTAACGGTGGCACCAAATACATTGATCCCGCTCAGGCTGATGTTTCTCGAACCGCTGAGATCCACCGCCAGGTCGCGGCTTTTCACTTCGACCGTGCCAGACGTTGGATTGACACCCCCCGGCGCGTACAGGTACAACTGGCTCCCGTCATAGAACCATTCTTTTGCGGTGTCCAGCGCCGCGCGTTTCCCGGACAGAATGTAAAAACCGCCCGCCTTGGCGTTATTATAGCTGTCTGGGCTGTTGTTCGCGAACGTCACAGTATGGGTGGCCGCGTTGTACGAGGTAACCGTGCTGGTCCACGTGACCCAGCGGCTGTCGCTGGACACCCAGATCGTCGCGCCGGTCCAGTCAATGTCCTGCATATTGGGGTCAGTGATTGTGGTGCTGGTCGAGCCGGCCCCAATGACGCCCATAACGGGGTGCATCAGATCGCCGGTACCAATATTCGGATAGCGGGCCTCCGTCATCATCTCGCCGTTGTAGAACACCTGGTTGCCCGCGCCGAGGCCCATTGTAACAGGAGCCTTGTAAACGCTGCCTGTATCCAGCGTCCACGGGCCGGACACGAGATCCGTTCCGCTGATCGTGACGGATTCGCCATTATACGCCAGGAATGAGATCGGCTTTGTCACGGTGCCGCTGTTCGCGGGCTTGACCGTCTCGCGATACACGCCCGTGCGGATATTACACGTATCACCCGCCACCATCACACTGGCGGCTTTTGAAATTGTTTGGAATGGGGTCGTTATATCCAGCCCATTGTTGGCGGTGTCGCTGCCATTTGTGCCATCCACCCAATAGGTATTCCCGCCGGTCGTTGTACCTCCGCTGTCCGGCGTCACAAGCGTGAGCGAGAAGTTGTCCACAGCCGCCCACAACCCGGCGGTTTGGGACGCACTGGTACAGTGAACCATCACGCCGATTTCAACTTCGCCGTCGAGAATGGAGATATTGTCGAGCGAGATTTCCTGCCAGTTGCCTTGCGGAACCAAAACGTCCGACTCGCTCATGCCGAGCGGCCTTGCGTATAATGTCACGTCGCCGACAACCCAGTTGTTGAACCAGGCTTTCAGCGAGTATGTTCCGGGGGGAAGGCCGGTGATGTACTGGCTCAGTTTCGCGTCATACGGGCCATATTGCCAGAAAGAGCACTGCACGCTGCCAGCCACACCAGGCCCCCCACCGGGTTCCAAGTAAACATCGTGCGTATTTGACTGTGTCCAGGCGGTGATCGGTATCTTGCCGGCGGTACTGTCCGCGATCAGCCCGTTCGCCTCGAACCCGGGGTTTTGCACGTAATTGGTCGCCACCGGGGTCACGAGCGTGAGCGAAAAATTGTCAACGCCCACCCAAGTGTTGGCAGCGTCTGTGCAGTTGACCAGCACACCAACTTCCGCCGTACCGCCAGTGATGAGGACATTTGCGACTGTCACGGTATTCCAACCGGTACCATATGTGACGGCAGTGCTTGACTCGCTTCCAGCCGCAGGCTTCACATATAACGCCACATTTCCGACGACCCAGTTGTTGAACGAAGCAGTTAACGTGTAATATCCATCCGGAAGGCCGGTAACGTTCTGACTCAGATTCGCGGTGTACGCGGTGTCCGTCCAGAAGTTGGCCGAAGTGCCGTTGGGCGCGCCATTTTGCAGGTAGACCGTCCGTGAGGTATACGGAGTCGCGGTCCAGTTCCAATTGGTGATCGGAGTGCTGTATAAATGACCGGTACTGTCCAATGCGTCCGCCTCGAAACCGGGATTCTGAATGTAATTTGTCGCTACAGGGGCCGCCGAATCCTGCAGCAGCTCCACATCGTCTATCTGAAACCAGCCCGGATTGCTATCACTTGTGTTGGCGGTAAAACCTATTGTGATCGCTCCGCCGTCAGTAACGATACCGCTTAGTACGATTTGCGCCCAATCGGCACCAACAACCGGAGTGAAGTTTTGTTCCTTTATGATTACCGAGCTGGAATTCTTTACGTACATTGTCATGCTGCAGGTGGTATTGTTGTTAACTGAAACCCACGCTTTCATGGTGTATTCGCCCGCTGGAACACCGCTGATTGTTTGATTCAGATCCGCGGCAGTCCCCCAATAACCCATACAGCCTCCGGGCGTGTTGTTTCGGCTAAAAGTCTGCAATGTAAATCCACCGGTAGACCAAGATGTTGCATCACTGAATCCGGGGTTTTGAACATAATTAACGGGTGTGCCAGCCGCCGCTGCCCTTCCGCCTTGTACGCCGATCATCAGGCTGAAAATCATAGACAGCGCCATGATAATTGAAATGGTCTTTTTCAGGCATCTAGAGTTTAACATAGTTACTCTCCTTCCAAGAGTTCCCACAGCTTTTCTGCAGTTTAGGTTTCGCGCGGGTTTTTATCCTCTCATCAGCCGAGGCGCACTGCACCTTGGAGATACTTTGAAAGTATCTCCAAGGCGAGGTGGCTATAAATCCTTACTTGCCGGCCGCCTGTCTCCAGGCGTCGAGCTGTTTCTGGGCGTCGGCGATCACGTCTGCCAAACCGGCCTGCTGCAGCTTCGCGTTGAGCTCCGGAATCGCTGTCGCGGGATCGAGGGTTCCGGTGGCTAGGCCGGGTGTATACTCGGCGATAATCGCGCTGATCTGGGCGTTTTGGGTCTTCATGGCTGTCGGGTCATACTCGAAGCCCAAGATCGGGGAAGCCTGGGCGGACTCGTTCAGCGTCTGTGTCGCTTCCCAGGTGCCGGGGGCCTGGCCCTCTCTGTAGTAGCCGAGGAACTGGTCGCCGAACATCCAGTCCGTGCCCGGATTGTATGCGCTGTTTGGCAGCGCGCGCACCGTGTCGGCGGAAATCTTCTCGTAATGAACGCCTTCAATGCCGTGGCACATGAGGTTATAAAGATCCGCGTCGGTGTACATCAGATTGAAGAACATCATGGCCCTTTCGGGGTTCTTCGAGTTGGCGTTGATCGCCGTGAGCGACGAGGTGACATCCATCGTGCTGATCGTCGGGTCAGTCAGCGGGATATCAACCACCTCATAGCCGAGGGAGGCGAATGTCTCGGCAGCGTTGCCCGGCTTCAGGTTTCCGGCCATAAACGCGCCGTACAGCCCGGATTTCTGCTCAGAATTATAGTCGCTCAGGCTGGCCGCGTCTTTTCTGATGTAGCCTTTCAGGTACCAGTCATGGAGCATGGTGAGCATACTCATCATTTCCGGCGTTTCGTACCTGTTTTTCACCGTAAGGTTCGGGTCCTTCACATCGATGATCAGCGGGTTGGATTCGTTTCCGGTCACATTGTCATAGGTATAGCCGGTGTTCTTGTCAAATGTCACCGGGATGGACAGCGGGGTCGCCAAGTATGGGGTCACGCCGGGCTCGTTCGCCTTGATTTCCGCAAAAAACGGCTCCATGTCCGCCAGCGACTTAACTTGCGTGACATCGAATTTATACTTATCGATTAAGTCTTTCCGCGCGTCGAGGCCGTTCACTTTGCACATGATCTGGTAGTGCGGGATACCATAGAGAACACCGTTGATTTTCGCCGCGTCAAAGTATTTCGCGGGAACCGCCGCCGTGATCCCCTGGCCGTATTGGGCGAGAAGATCGTCCAGCGGGGCAAACGCGCCTTTGGCCACCGCGTTCACGTAGTTGTTTGTCCACGAGGCCGTGTAGCAGAGATCCCAGTCCTCGCCCGAGGTATAGACCAGATTCATCTTGTCGTCGTAGCTGCCCCAGTCAACGGTCTTAATTGTAATCGTGGCGTTGATCTTTGCCTGGGTGATTTTGTTCATCGCGTCGGTCACGGCTTGCAGATCAGGCTGTGCCGACCCGACAATGTACCAGGTCAAGTTCACCGGCGGAAGCTGTGACGCGTCTGTGGCACTCGGCGATGCGGCAGTCGTGGGTGTTGCGGCAGCCGTGCCGCTCGGTGTACTTGTTGCAGGACTGTTCGTCGGAGTGGGGCTGGTTCCGCCGCATCCTGTGAGAACCAGTCCAAAAACGAGAACAGCAGCCAGCAACAAAGCGGTTGCCTTTGAAAAGTAACTCTTCTTCATTTTTTTCCACCTCAATAAAAAATATTTTGTTATCCGGTTTCCCGGTAATAACCTCGTGGTCAGCCTTTCACGGCGCCTACCGTCAGGCCTTTGACAAAAAACCTCTGAAAAAACGGAAATACAAAGAGCATGGGGCCCGCCGCCAGCAGACACATGGCCATCCGGGCCGACTCGCTCGGCAGATTGGCGCCCGCGCCAACCCCGGCGTTGACACCGAGTGAGCTGTTTAGGAATGTTAAATTTGACATGATGCGATACAGCAAAAATTGCAGGGTATAAAGTTTATTATTGTCGATAAACAGCAAGCTGAGCCAATAGTCGTTCCAGAACATGAGTACGGAGAACAATCCCACAGTCGCCAAGCCGGGTTTGTTGATCGGCAGAATAATTCTGAAAAATATTCTGTATTCACTGCAGCCGTCAATTTTCGCGGATTCTATAATAGAAAACGGCGTTGTGGAAAGGAAGCCTTTCATGAGTAAAACAAACCAAGGCGTCACCAGATACGGCACGAAGAGAGCGAAGATTGTATTGCTCATGTGGAATGTACGCGAAATCAATATGTACCACGGCACCAATCCGCCGCTGAACAGCATTGTAAAAAATATATAAAAAGATGTTTTATTCGCAAGCGGATAGTCCTTCCTCGAAATCACATAGGCCAGCATCGAGGAGATCAGCATCGAGAAAAACGTACCGAGAACCGTGACGATGATGGTAATAAAATACGAGTGAATCAATTGACCCGGATTTGCGAAAATCATTTTATAGGCTTCGAAGGAGATGCTTCTCGGCAGCAGCGAATAACCGTCCGCGACGATTCCCTTTTGGCTGGTGATGGATATGGTGATTACGAGCAAAATCGGTAATATACAAAATGCCGCAAATACAGCGAGAATAACGGTTGATATGACGCTGGCTTTTTTGCTTTCCACTGTCTTATCCTCATTTCTTTTCCGCATGTACAGTCTCTATGGGACAACACATCGTGAAACCTTGTTAAAAGAGCGCGTTTTCTGGATTTATTTTTTTAATAATTTTGTTGGTTCCCAAGACCAGAACAAACCCCACAACGGACTGGTAAATTCCGGCCGCCGAGGACATCCCAATATCCCCCATCGTTTTCAGCGAACGGTAGACGAAGGTGTCAACCACGTCTGTTGTGGGATACAGCAAAGCCGAGTTGCGGGTGACATTGAAAATCATATCAAAATTGCCGGTAAAAATTTTACCGATTTGCAGCAGCACCATAATTGAAATAAGCGGGGTCAAAAGCGGCAGCGTAATTCTTCTTATTTGCTGAAGTTTACTGGCACCGTCCAGCTTGGCCGCCTCGTAGAGCTCTTTGTCGATTCCCAAAATCCCGGCGAAATAAATAATCGCGTAATAGCCGGCGTTCTTCCATACATATGTAATTGGCAAAATCACCGGCCAATACTTGGGGTCGTTGTACCACAACACCGGATCCTGTCCGAAAATTTTAAGAATATTGTTCAGCATCCCATGGTTCATATCGAACATTCCAAGGAATACGTAACCGACGACAACCCACGACAGAAAATACGGAAAAAACATTGCCGTCTGAAGAACTTTGACCGTCTTCCGGGCCAGCTCATTGAGCATGATCGCGATGGCGAGGGACACAATGAGCAGAGCAATAATGAAGGTGGCGTTCAGGAGTAGCGTATTTCTGGTGATTCGAATGGCGTTATCGGAATTGAACAGGAATTTGAAGTTCTCAAACCCCACCCACGGACTCTTCCAAAAGCCCAGATTATATTTATAGTCTTTAAACGGAAGGATCAATCCATACATTGGGATGTACGAAAAGATGAACACAAACACAACGGCAGGTAATGACAGGAAAAAAAGCTCCTTATGTTTGAGAAACCGCTTGAAGCGTTTTGAACGGCCCATGTCTGTAGTCTCTCCTTACATCAGATTGCAACGCGCGGAAGGGCGCGAAACGTTTCGTTTCTGTGGTGACATTTACCCTGCTTCTAGAAATGATAGCAACTCCCATTATATTTCATCAAAACATATGGCTACCGGACATTGCAGACGGAATCTCCCAACTCCAACCTTGCCTCCATCACAATAACCTCGGGAGGATAATCTTCTTTCGCCGACAATCTTTTTAACAGCAGCTCTGCGGCAGTCTTTGAAATTGCTTCCATGGGCTGTATGACGATTGTAAGCTTTGGGATAATTACTTTCGCCAGTTCCAGGTTGTCAAATCCGATCACGGAAATTTCCGACCCAATTTTTATGCCCATCTCGTTGATGGCGACAATCGCTCCCAGGGTAAACTCATAATTGGACAAAAATACCGCGGAGGGCGGCGAGACATTCTCCATTAACCGTTTGAATCCATTGTATCCGCCCGTGAGCGTTGCCTCCTCGCGGATGTCCAAACTTTCATCATAGAGAATGCCCACCTCTGAGAGAGCTTCCCTATAGCCGGCCCTTCTCTCATGCATCGTGTAAGTATTTTTAATTCCGGTAATTACGCCAATCCTCCGGTGCCCCATCTGGATGATGTCGGCCACAGCCTTTTTAGAGACAGCCCGGTTGTTGATAATGACCGCGTCTGTTTCGATTTCACTGACCAATCGGTCAATTTGTACGACAGGAATTTTCTCTCTGATGGCCAACGCGAGAACTCTATCCTGTCTTTCGTCAGGAATGGCTAGGAAGCCATCCACCTTTTTATCAATTAAGAATTGCATTGCCTGTCTCTCAAGGGCAATGTCGCTCCTGTAATCGCATACGATTACGCCATATCCGTTGCGACGTAAAATATCCTGCGTATTTACAACCAGCGCCGTGTTAAATGTGGAATTCAGCTCGGGGATCAAAACTCCGATCATATTGGACTTATTCGTTTTTAAACTCCTGGCAAACTGGTTCACCTTAAAGTCCAGATTGCTGACCGCTTCGTCGATGAGTTCCCGGTTCCTGTCCAGCACATGCCCGCCGTTCAAATATTTGGAAATCGTCGAAAGAGAGAGCCCAGTTTTCTTTTGCACATCTTTTATAGTCGGCTTCAAAAATATCTTCCTCTATCTCGTTGACGCTTTCATGTAACGGAGTTCAAGCGGGCCGGCAAGCGCGAATCGTTTTGATTTATGCATTATAACACTATATTGCTCGAATGTCAATACATAAATAGTACAATTTACTAGATTACATATAATTACATTCCACCAAATCTCAACCAGTCGGACACGCGCAATTTTTCGACCGGGTGAAAACAGCGGATTGCAATCCCGTGCGGGATGCAGTATAATGAAAAACATTACACTGAGTTGGGGAGTAAATTTATCATGATAACCGCCATAGAGACTTATCCACCCTTCGGGCGCGCGTTGCGCATGGAGAACAGACACGTCAAGCTTTTTGTGACGCTGGACGTTGGCCCGCGTATCATCCACTTCGGCCGCCCGGATGGAGAAAACCTTTTCTTTGTTGACAGTGAGGGCGTTACGGATCAGCCGCTCTCCGGGCTGACAGAAAAATTTGGGACAGACGCCGTGTACCGTTTTTACGGTGGCCACCGCCTTTGGGTCTGGCCGGAGGAATATGGCTGGACTTACTGCCCGGACAACGCGCCTGTCACAACGGAAGAGAGAGACAGCATCACCTGGTTTACGCCGCCTCCGCAGGCGGAAAACGGACTCCAGTTGTCTTTGGGTGTCCGCCTGAATGACGAGACCGGGCAAGTAACAATTTTCCACAAGGTACAAAACATCGGACGCGAACAAACGACATTGGCCCTTTGGGGAATCACACAGATGGCAAACGGCGGTGTTGAGATCATCCCCCAGTCCAAGCGGGATACGGGGCTCAAGCTGGATCGCACCATTGCCCTCTGGCCCTATACGGATATGGGCGACAGCCGCATAACCTGGGGAGACGACGCCATCCTGCTGCGCGGAGACCGCGCCGCGGAGCGTCCAATTAAATTCGGACTGCGCAACCGGCATGGCTGGGCGGCATATTGCCTGGAGAATTTGACCTTTCTCAAACGCTTCGCGCCCGGCCCGGAGGATCAGAATCCCTTTGCCCTATATCCCGACGAAGGTTGCTCCTTTGAGACGTACACAAACAGCAAATTTGTGGAGATCGAGTCCTTGGGGCCGGTTGTGGAGGCGAGACCAGGAGAGAGCGCCACACTGATCGAGACCTGGTCGCTGCACGACGGAACCCCGGAATTTGAGCAGGGTAACCCATCGTCAGCGCTGGCTTTCGCACAAAAAATCATAAAGGCCGACTAAAAAAGAAAGGTTTGCCGTATGGCAGGTATTTTTGGACTCTTTGACTATACAAAGCCGGGCAAGGGCGTTCCGAAAGACGCCCCTGAAAAACGTCCCTTTTTCCTGTTTTTTGAACTCCTTTGGCGGAAGTTGAGCCAGATCATTCTGCTTAACCTGATCTATTTTATCATCTTGCTCCCGCTGCTCACCGCTGTATATTTTATTGTATACGGTTTTATCTTTTCGCGGCTGCAGCAGGCCGGTGCCGACGCCGTGGCGCAGACTGGCGTTAATTTCTCCGAAGTGACAGTCCCCGCGCTGCCGGGACTGTTGCTGGCCGCGGCGCGGGCCATACCGGCCGTACTGCGTTATGCGCTTCTGGCCGCGTCGGTTGTTCTATACGGACCGGCCAGTTGCGCGCTGGCATTCATGCTCCGAAACTTTGTACAGCAGCAACATGTCTGGATTTCGGACTTCTTTGAAAGGCTCAGGCAAAACTTTAAGCAGGGTTTGGCATTAGGGTTGCTCGACGTCTTTTTACTCGTTCTGCTTATTTTCAATATTACGATCACAGGCGGAACGGGATTCATGGTTTTGACTGTGGTTCAATACATGTCCATGGCGCTGCTCTTTCTCTATCTCTTGATGCGGCACTATCTCTTTATCATGGCGGTTACCTTTGAACTCAAGCTGGGGCAACTGCTGAAAAACGCAATCATTCTCTCCGGCGCGGGTTTCTTACGCAACATTTTGGCACTTGGCATGAATGCCATACTTTTCTTTGTGCCGATTTTTCTATTTCCTGTTGCGGAGCTTTTGGGCATGCCGCTGCTGCTATTTTCTCTCACAGGTTTTGTAACGATGTTCATCTGTTTTCCTGTACTCAAAAAGTATCTGTTGAACCCTCAGGAGGAGATTAAGTCATGCTAAAAAGAATTCCGGCGATTTTACCGCCGGCACTATTGTCAACGCTGTGCGCGATGGGGCACGGCGACGAGATCGTGTTGGCAGACGGGAATTTCCCGGCGGAGAGTCAGGGCATCCCGGTCATCCGCTGTGACGGACATGGTGTCCCGGAACTGCTTCGCGCGATCTTGAAGCTGTTTCCGCTGGACAGCTATGTGGAAGCGCCTGTGGTGCTGATGGACATCGTCGCGGGCGACACATATCAGCCGATCATCTGGGATACATATAAGTCGATCCTCGCCGACAATGGCTGTGCACAGGAGCAGATCACGCATATGGAGCGCTACGCATTTTATGAGCGCGCTAGGAAAGCATTCGCAGTCGTTGCCACGGGTGAGATGTCCCAGTATGCGAACGTGATCTTGAAAAAGGGCATCGTAAAGCCGGAGGATGTGGATTGTTAAAGCACTAAAGCACCATTCACTAGAGTTGTTTTTCCTCTGTCAGTAGGTATTCTTAAACTGGGTTGTTCTTTGCCGGTTCACCGTGGCCTGGGGCTAGGGCCAGCGGTTGCAGGGCAGACTTCCCCCTTGGCGGCAAGATCATTTTTTTCGCAAAGCATGTATGGTAAACGCTTACTTCAGCAGAAAATAACGATTAGACGTCCGGCTCCGGTTACGTTCCCGATAGGCGTCCTCCTTCCGCACGTACCCGGCGTCCACAAGATCACGGATGGCGCGCTTGACCGTGCTGCGGGAAAGAGACAGATCCGTCCCGATCCGCTGGATGCCCGGCCACGCCTTTTTCTCGCCGTCCATCCGGTCGTGAAGATACACATAGACCAGCTTTGCCCGGTTGGGCAGCTCGGCGTCCTCATACAGCAAATCGAAATATGGCATAAACCGATCCCCCTACGTTTTTAGTTTCGGAGCGCCGCACACAGAGCGTCTGCGCGGGATCATCTCCGCTCCGCTGCCATCGGCGTCAGTGTCGGCGGCATCGTCATCCAGCGGCGGAGGTGGCATACGGCGGCGCTCGACAGGCGGCTGGCCTGTTTTTGGCGACGGCGGTGGCGGGAACTTGTCGATGATGGCATCCTCAATTTGCGGCTTGGATACATACGCGACTGGCCGCGTCCCTTTGTCCGGTGCGGCGTATGGATTTTTCTCGTCGAACACAATGCCCCATTTGAAAAACAGTTTCAGCCGTGACACAAAGGGATGCGCGCCGGTTTTCAGCACAATGAACCGGCCTTTTTTCATGGATTTCAGCTCGTCCGGGGTCATGAGGGGCCGTTCGATCATCTGCAGGGATTGGCTGGGGTCGTTTCTGCTCCGGCTGACCGAGCCGGATAGGACGGTGCGGCTGCCCATCGCCTTGCTGATGACCTCCGCGCTTTCGCTGCCCGGCGCGAACCCGCCCGCGATGGTGAGCTGGCAGTTGTCGATGATGATAGCCGCGCCCTCACGCCCGTAGTTCTTTTCAAGCTGCTGGTGGCTTTGGATCACACTCACGATACTCAAACGCCTTGACCGGGAGGCGGAATACATCATTTCCGCGGAGCTGATCGGCGGGAGCGTCCCGAACTCATCGCAGTAGAACATGACGCGGTTGTCCAGCTTGCCGCCGTTTTGGTCGGCCACCGAAAGGATTTCCCGGTATAGCTGTTGGATGATCAGGCTGATCATAAAGAATTTGTTGGGGTCCTCCTCCGGCATGACCACAAACACGGCGGATTTCTCCCGGCAAAACTTCTCGGCGTCGATGGCGGTGTCGAAGCAGAGAATCTGCTCCAGCTCCGAATCGAGGAAGGAGTTCAGCCGCGAGAGCGCCGTGGACATGACGCTCTGCATGGCCTGATCGCCGGTGTTGAGGGCGGCCCCGGCAAACCATTTGGCTTTGT
>JGI20166J26741_10374448_pt1 | contig 16191 bp, 11 predicted proteins | sample TergutCu122P5_FD_26741 | JGI IMG/M metagenome (IMG submission 26741)
CCAGCCCGAATGACCTTGTCACCCAGGTGCTCACCACCTGGCCCGTGTTCGACGGCCACAACGACCTGCCGCATGCCCTGCGGGCGAAGGCCGGCTATTCCGTGGACGGTCTGGACCGCCTCCGTCCGGAGTTCCACACGGACCTGGTGCGGCTGCGCCGGGGCGGGGTCGGGGCGCAGTTCTGGTCCGTGTGGGCGCCGACGGAGCTGTCCGCCGGCGCGGCGGTCCAGGGGACGCTGGAGCAGATCGACGCGGTGCACCGGCTCGTCGCGGCCTACCCGGACGTGCTCGCGTTCGCCCGGACGGGCGACGACGTACGCCGCGCCTGGCGCGACGGCCGGATCGCGTCGCTGATCGGCGTGGAGGGCGGTCATTCGATGGGTCGCGCCCCGGCGGTGCTGCGCATGCTGGCCCGCCTCGGCGTGCGCTACATGACGCTGACGCACTCCGAGAACGTGCCGTGGGCCGACTCGGCGACCGACGAGCCGGCCGCGGGCGGGCTGACCGACGAGGGACGCGCGGTCGTGGCCCTGATGGAGTCCCTGGGCGTGATCGTCGACCTGTCGCACGTCGCGGCGACGACGATGCGGGACGCGGTCGACGTGGCACGCCGCCCGGTGCTGTTCAGCCACTCGTCCGCGTTCGCGGTCACGCCGCACCCGCGCAACGTGCCCGACGACGTGCTGGAGCGGCTGGGCGCGAACGGCGGGGTGGTGCAGGCGACGTTCGTCCCCGGGTTCGTCTCGGAAGCGTACTGGCGCTGGCAGGACGCCGGACGAGAGGCGGTCGCCCCCGGGTCCGGCCCGCTGGGCGGCGGCGAACCGTGGCCGGAGGCCCCGCGCGCGGGGGAGGCGCTGGAGCAGACGATGGCCCGAACGCGGCCGGAGCCGGGCGGGCCGACGGCGTTCGCCGCCTGGGCGGCGGACAACCCGGCACCGCACGTCGGCATCGCCGATGTCGTGGCCCACGTCGAGCACCTGCGTGAGGTCGCGGGCATCGACCACGTCGGCCTGGGCGGCGACTACGACGGCGTGTTCCGGCAACCGGAGGGCCTGGAGGACGTGTCGGGGTATCCGCGCCTGCTCGCGGCGCTCGCCGAGCGCGGCTGGTCCGGGGCCGACCTGGCGAAGCTGACCAGCCAGAACGTGCTGCGCGTCCTCGACGCGAACCCGGTGCCGTGACGCACACTCCCGCGGGAAACCGTCCGCGCCGTGTCGGAGCCGGCGGCTAAGGTGGTGCGGTGACTCAGAGCCTGCACCAGCGCGTCCTGGCGGACGCCGTCGCCGCGATCGGCGGCGAGCCCCGCCCGGGCCAGCAGGCCATGGCCGACGCGGTCGCCCGGGCGCTGCACGAGGGTACCCACCTGCTCGTGCAGGCGGGCACGGGCACGGGCAAGTCGCTGGGGTATCTCGTGCCGCTGCTGGTGTGGGCGCAGGGGAGCGGCAACCGGGCCGTGGTCGCGACGGCGACGTTGGCGCTGCAGCACCAGTTGGCCACGAAGGACATCCCGGCGGCGCTCGACGCGATGGAGCGCGTCACGGGACACCGGCCGGGTGTGGCGGTCGTGAAGGGCCGGTCCAACTACGCATGCCTGCTGCGGGTGCGCGACCGGGTCGGCCTCGACCAGGACACGCTGTTCGGCGGGGCGGAAGCGACGACCGCCGCGCGGGTGTCGGGCGCGGACGCGGAGTCGGTGGTCGGCGCCGAGGTGGTGGCGCTGCGCGAGTGGGTCGATGACCAGGTGCGCACGCACGGACTCGCGGACCGCGACGACGCGCCACCCCACTCGGCTCGCGCCTGGGCCCAGGTGTCCGTGCCGACCCGCGAGTGCGTCGGTGCCGCGACCTGCCCCTACGGCGAGGCGTGTTTCGTGGAGGAATCGCGGGCGCGAGGGCGGCGGGCGGAGCTGGTCGTCACCAACCACGCGCTGCTGGCCGTGGACGCGGCACACGGCTTGAGCGTCCTGCCCGACCACGCCGCCGCCGTGATCGACGAGGCGCACGAGCTCGTGGCCCGGGTCACGAGCTCCGCCACACAGGAGTTGAGTCCGCAGTTGGCCGAGCGCGTCGCCAAGCGGGCGGCGCCCTGGCTGGACGACGACCTGGTCGAGGAGTTCACGAAGGCCGCCGCGTCCCTGGGCGCGGCGCTGGACGCCGTGGAGGCCGGCCGGTGCGAGGATCCGGCCTCGCCGGTGATCGAGGCGTGCTCGGTGCTGGCCGGGGTCGCACGCCGCGCCGCCAGCGGGCTGGATGCCGGGGGCTCCGGTGACCTCGATCGCACGCAGGCCGAGGGCGCGGTCCAGGAGATCTTCGACGTCGCGACCCGGCTGGCCGTCCTGAGCGAGACCGATGTCGTGTGGATCAGCGAACGGGAGCGCTTCGGACGCCAGTTGGTCGTCGCCCCGCTGTCGGTCACCGAGCTGATGCGGGAGCGGGTCTTCGGACAGTGCACCGGCATCCTGACGTCGGCGACCCTGAAGCTCGGCGGCGGTTTCGGCCCGCTCGCGGGCTCGGTCGGGTTCCGGCCGTCCGAGGAACTGCCTGACGAGGCCGTACCCGGGGTCACAGGGGGCATCGAGGTGACGACAAGCGATGATGCCCACGCCGAGGCAGTCCCGGGCGCGTCCCGGGAGGCGGCCGGCGATGATCTGGAGGAGCTTCCCCTGGCACTGGCGTGGCGCGGGCTGGACGTCGGGTCGCCGTTCGACTACCGGGCGCAGGGCATCTGCTACATCGCGCGTCAGCTGCCGCCGCCGTCCCGCGACGGCATCGGGCCGGCCGTGCTGGCGGAGGTGGCCGAGCTGGTGTGGGCGGCGGGCGGGCGCACGCTGGGGCTGTTCGCCTCGCAGCGGGCCGCCGAGGCAGCGGCCCTGCACGTGCGACTGGAGGTCCCAGGGGTGACGGTGCTGTGCCAGGGCGAGGCCAACCTGCCCGACCTGACGCGCCAGTTCCAGGATGAGCCCGCCACGTGCCTGTTCGGCACGATCTCGCTGTGGCAGGGCGTCGACCTGCCCGGCACGACGTGTCAGCTCGTGATCATCGACAAGATCCCGTTCCCACGGCCCGACGACCCGCTGATGCAGGCCCGGCAGCAGGCCGTCGCCCGCGCGGGAGGCAATGGCTTCATGCAGGTCGCGGCGACGCACGCCGGGCTGCTGCTCGCCCAGGGTGCCGGCCGGCTGATCCGCCGCCTCGACGACCGGGGCGTCGTCGCGATCCTGGATCCGCGCCTCGCCACGGCGCGCTACGGGGCGTTCCTGCGGGCGTGCCTGCCGGAGTTCTGGACGACGAACGATCACGAGACCGCGGTCGCAGCCCTGCAGCGCCTCCACGCGCAGGCCAGCGACGCCGAGGCGTCCTCAGGCGGCCACTGAGGCGCCGGTGCGTGCGGGCGGGCGCAGCACCGGCGCGAGCGCGAGGCTGAGCGCGACGGGCACGAGCACGACGAGCAGCGCGTGCCGGTACCCGACGTGGTTGGCCAGCAGGCCGAGCAGCGGCGGGCCGGCGAGGAACGCGGCGTAGCCGATCGTGGACACGACGGACGTGCGGACGGCCGCGCGCGCCGGATCGTCCGCGGCGGCGCTCATGCCCATCGGGAACCCCATCGCCGCCCCGAAACCCCAGATGAGGGCGCCCGCCAGGACGAACGGGATCGCCGGGCCGAGCGCGTACATCGCGAGTCCCACAAGGGAGCACGTCGCGCAGACGACCTGGGTGAACGGGCGTCCCCGGGCGTCGATCAGCCGGGTGCCGAGGGCGCGCATGGTGGTCATCGCCACGAGGAAGCAGGCCAGGCCGAGGATGCCGACCGACTCGCTCACTGCGAAGTCCTCGCCGATGCCGAGGATCAGCCAATCGTTCGCGCTGCCCTCGGCCAGCCCCGCGCCGAGCACGACGAACCCGATGAGGATCGTCCGCGACTCCCGCCAGGCGGACCAGGCCGAGGCCCGCCGGCCGGGGTGGGATGTCCCGCCGTCGGCGGCGCGCAGGTGGGGGAGGAGCCGGACCGCGCCCCACAGCGTCAGCGCCGCCGTGGCCACGATCGTGAGGGCGATGTTGTCCGCGAGGGCGAGGCCGAGTCGTGAGCACGCGACCCCGATCAGGGAGGCTGTGACGGTGCCGAGCGAGAATCCGGCGTGGAACTGCGGCATGACGGCCCGGCCGAGGGCGTGCTCGACGTCCGTCCCGGCGAGGTTCATCGCCACGTCGCACGACCCGATGCCGGCGCCGATGAGGAACAGGCCGACGGCGGTCGGCGCCTGCGCGCCGTGCGTGATGAACCACGTGGCGAGCGCCAGGCCCACGAGGCCGACCGCGACGGTGACGCGGATCACGACCGCGGTGCCCCGCCGCGCGACGAGCGCGCCGATGAACGGCATGACGCACATCGACCCGAGCGACGTGAACAGCAGCAGCACGCCCATGCGGGCGGGCGTCGCGTCCAGGTGCGCCCGCACGACCCACAGCCGCGACGCCAGCGCCGCCATCGTCAGGCCGCTGCCGTAGAACACGGCCATGACGCCCCAGTAGGCGCGGCGGGCGACATGCAGGTTCACCCGAGCGAGTCTATCGGTGCGAAGCTCCCCAACCCCGCGTGACTACGCGGTCTGGGCGCGGAAGAACCAGGCCTGCTTGTCGAGCCCCGCGATGATGCCGATGAGGATGTCCTGGCTGGCCAAGTCGTCGTCCAGTCCGGACAGGTGCCCGGACAAGGTCTTCGAGCAGGCCGCGAGACGGGCGGCGAACGCGGTGAGCACGTCCTCGTCCCGCAGGAAGCCGCCATCGAGCGGGGCGACGGCGCTGGAGGCCGCCACGGTCGCCGCCCGGCCGTCCGGGTTGCCGCCGAGGGCTGCGATGCGCTCGGCGACCTCGTCCTGCCACACGATCAGCTCCTCGACCATGGTGTCGAGTTCGACATGGACGGACTTGAACCGGGGGCCGTACACGTTCCAGTGGGCCTGCTTGCCGAGCCAGCCGAGGTCGAGGAGGTCGACGAGGACGGACTGGAGAATAGTGGTGGAGCTCATGCCGAGGTTCCTTTCTTGTGGGGAGTCACGACCGCGTCCGGTCGTGTCGACGGGCACACCACAAACCGGCACCGGGTTGCCGTGTTCGTGGTTTCGAAGCCTAACACCGGGGGTTCCCGTGGGTGTGGCCTGGGTCGGCCTGGGCGGGCGAGTTCGCGGACGGCGCGCTCCCGCACGCCGTCCAGTGGTCTAGGGTGGCGCCATGGACGAAGCGATCAGCCCGGGCGTGCCCCCTCTGGAGGCGCTGCGCGCCCTCCCACAGCACCAGCAGCCGACGTACCCCGACCCAGCCGCCGAGGCCGCCGTCGTGGCGCGGCTGCGCGCCCTCCCGCCGCTGGTGTTTGCCGGCGAGTGCGACGACCTGCGGGCCGACCTCGCCGAGGTGGGCGCCGGAAGGGCGTTCATCCTGCAGGGCGGCGATTGCGCCGAGACGTTCGACGGGGTCACGGCCAACTCGATCAAGGCCCGGATGCGGGTGTTGCTGTCGATGGCGGTCGTGCTCGGCTACGCCGGCCAGACTCCCGTCGTGACGCTCGGGCGCATCGCCGGCCAGTACGCCAAGCCGCGCAGCAACGACACCGAGACCCGGGAGGGCGTCACCCTGCCCGCCTATCGCGGGGACGCCGTGAACGGGTTCGACTTCACGAAGGAGGCCCGCACGCCCGATCCGGAGCGTCTGGTGCGGATGTACAACGCGTCGGCGTCCACGCTGAACCTGGCGCGTGCGTTCATGGCCGGTGGGTTCGGCGACGTGCGCCAGTCGCACTCGTGGAACGCCCATTTCGTCCGGGACGAGCACGTGTCGGAGCGCTTCGAGGCGCTGGCGGCCGAGATCCAGCGTGCGATCGGCTTCATGGAGGCGTGCGGGCTGCGCGAGTCGTCCCTGCGCGTCGGCGGGTTCTACGCGACGCACGAGGCGCTGCTGCTCGCCTACGAGCACTCGATGACCCGCATCGACTACCGCTCGGGGCAGCCGTACGACACGTCCGGGCACCTCGTGTGGATCGGCGAGCGGACGCGCCAACTGGACGGGGCGCACGTCGAGTTGCTGCGCCACGTCCGCAACCCGCTCGGGGTGAAGCTCGGGCCGTCCACATCACCGGCGGACGCGGTCGCGCTCGCCGAACGGCTTGATCCCGATCAGGAGCCCGGGCGTCTCACGCTGATCACGCGGCTCGGGGCGGCGAAGGTGCGCGACCTGCTGCCCCCGCTGGTCGAGGCCATTGAGGCGACCGGGCGCCGTGTCGCGTGGGTGTGCGACCCGATGCACGGCAATACGGTCAGCACGGCGACGGGCTTCAAGACGCGGCGCTACGCCGATGTCATGGGGGAGCTGGACGGCTTCTTCGATGTGCACGAGGCGCTGGGGACTTGGCCCGGCGGCGTGCACGTGGAGTTGACCGGGGACGACGTCACGGAGTGCGTCGGCGGGTCCTTCGACATCGGCGAGGACGACCTGGCGAGCCACTACGAGAGCCTGTGCGACCCCCGCCTGTCCCGCAACCAGGCCCTCGAACTGGCCTTCCTCGTCGCGGAGCGGCTCTCGCCGATCGCCGCTCGGCGCGCGGCGCCCACCGAGGCCGAGGAGTGGGATCACTGAGCAGGGTCGTGCCAGACTGGGGGCCGTGATCGATCTACGCTCCGACACCATCACCAGGCCCTCGCCCGGCATGCGTGCCGCGATGGCCGCCGCCGAGGTCGGCGACGACGTCTACGGCGAGGACCCCACCGTCAACGCGCTTGAGGCCCGCACCGCGGAGCTGCTGGGCCACGAGGCGGGCCTGTTCGTGCCGAGCGGCACCCTGGGCAACCTGCTCGGCGTCTGGGCGGGCGTGCCGCGCGGCTCGGAGGTGCTCTGCGACGAACAGGCCCACATCGTCCGCGCCGAGTCGGGCGCGCACGCCGCGCTGCACGGCGTCACGGTCCGGACGTGGAGCAGCGGCGGGACGGGCGTCGCCGACCCGGACGTGATCGCGCGCCTGGTTGCCCCGCCGACCCATTTCCTGGTGTCGACGGCGGCCGTCGAGATCGAGAACACGCACAACTTCGCCGGCGGCGTCGTCCAGCCGATCGAGACGCTGCGGACGATCAGCGCCGTGTGCGCGAGCGCCGGCCTGCACCGTCATCTCGACGGCGCGCGCCTGTGGAACGCACACGTCGCAAGCGGTGTGCCGCTGTCCGAATACGGGCGCCTGTTCGACACCGTGAACCTGTGCTACGCCAAGGGTCTCGGCGCGCCGGTCGGCTCCGTGCTCGCCTCCGATAAGGAGACGATCGAGCGGGCCCGCGTGCAGCGCAAGCTGCTGGGTGCCGGCTGGCGCCAGGCCGGCGTGCTCGCCGCGGCCGCGCTCTGGGCCCTCGACCACAACGTCGGCCGCCTCGCCGACGACCACGCCGCCGCCGCCGCGATAGCCCGTCTCGTCGCCGACGCCGCCCCGGACGCCGTGCCGCACCCGCCGCAAACGAACATCGTCGTGTTCGACACGGGGGAGCGGGCCGCCGACGACGTGGTGCAGGCCGCCGCGGCCCGGGGCGTGCTCGTGTCCGGCCTCGGGGCCCACGTCGTGCGCGCCGTGACGCACCTGGATGTGACCTACGACGAGTGCGTCCGTGCCGGTGAGGTGTTGGCCAGGGTGTTCGCGGCCTGACGAGATCCCGGGGTCGTGGGGTTCCGGCCGTGCGATAGTGGACGCATGCGGATCACCCACCTTGGACACTCCTGCGTCCTTGTCGAGACCGGCACCGCGCGCGTGCTCATCGACCCCGGCAACTTCACGGACGCCTGGCGTGGCCTCACCGGGCTGGACGCCGTGCTGGTGACGCACCAGCATCCCGATCACATCGACCCGGAGCACGTCGGCTCCCTGCTCGATGCCAATCCGGCAGCGATCGTTGCGGTCGAGCCATCCGTCCCCGACATCGTGGCGTTACCGGAGCGGACGATCCGCCTGGCCGCGGAGGCGACCCTGCGCGTGGGCGACCTGAAGGTCAAGGCGGTCGGTGGCACGCACGCGCTGATCCATCCGGACATCCCGCGGGTCGGCAACGTCGGCTTGGTGCTCGCGGCGCCGGGCGAGCCGGTCGTGTTCCACCCGGGCGATGCGCTCGACGCGGCACCGTCCGGGATCGACGTGGTGCTCGTCCCGGCGCAGGCGCCGTGGAGCGCCACCCGGGAGGTGGTCGAGTTCGTGCGGGCTGTCGGGGCCACCCAAGGATTCCTTATCCACGACGGCCTGGTCAACCACCGCGGGCGCGCCCTCGTCACGACCCACCTGACCAATCTCACGTCGACACGCCTCGCGGACGTGCGGGACACCCGCCCGTGGTGCCCGGCGTAACGCCTGGTCGTCAGGTGAATCTCAGTCGAGGTGTGGACCGCCGTCCGGCCACCAGGCCCGCCGGTCGAACCCGGCGATGCGCCCCGATGGCGTGAAGGTGACGCCCTCGGCCGCCAAGGCGTCGCGCTGCCAGGCGTCCCCTTCCGCGGTCGTCCAGGCCAGCGCCCCGCCCGCCCGGACGACCCGGTGCCACGGCAGACCGGGCGAGGTCGCACAGGCCGCCACCAGGCCCGCGTGCCGGGCCGCCCCGGGACGTCCGGCGGCGGTCGCCAGCATGCCGTAGGTCATCACCCGGCCGGGCGGGATGCGCGCCACGATCGTCTCCACGCGTGCCGTCCACGTCGTGCCCGTGGCCGTCCGGTCGCCTCCCATGGCACTAGACCACGTGGATGGTGACGATGCTGCACTGCGCCACGTCGGTTCCCGGTGCCGGATCGGTCATGTGGACGACGCCGAGCAGCAGGACGCCGCTGGTGTCGTTCACGATGCGGGGCACGAGGCCCGCCTTTTCGAGCGCCTTCTTGGCGTCGTCGACGGAACTGCCGTAGGTGATGTCGGGCACGGTGGTGGAGGCCGGGCCCTTGGAGACGGTCAGCGTGACGGTGTCGCCCTTGTAGAGGGTGCCCGAGTCGGGCTCCTGCTTGATGACCAGGCCTTTCGCGACCGCGGGCGCGGGCGCGGCAGGACACCCGGCCGAGTAGTCGGGCGAGAAGACGTCCGTTCGCTGCGGGTTGAGGCCGGCGTCGGTCAGCCGGGTGATCGCGTCGTCCGCGGCGGACCCGACGTAGGTGCTGACGGTGATCGGCTCGCGCCCCTGGGACACGACCAGGTCGACCGCCGTGTCCGGCTTGAGCTGCGCACCCTGCTCCTGGCTCGCCCGGATCACGGTGCCTTCCTTGACGGTGTCGCTGTACTCCTGGGTCACTTGGCCGGTCACCAGGTGGTTGGCGGCTAGGGCGGTCTTGGCGTCGTCGAGGCTCAACCCCGCGACCGGCGGCATGCCGTAGCGCAGCGGGCCCTGCGACAACACCGCCTTCACGACGCTGTCGCGCAAGGCCCGCGTCCCGGGGCCGGGCACGGCCGAGATGACCTGGCCCACGGGAACGTCCTCGGAGTAGTCGTGCGTGAACTCGATCGTCAGCTTCGCATCGCGGACGGCCGTCGTCGCCTGGCCCTGCGTCATGCCGTGCAGGTCGGGCACGTCGGTGTAGCGACCGGAGACGAGCCACCACGTGCCAGTGCCGATCGCCGCGGCGAGCACGGCGAGCACCAGGGTGAGCACGATGGCGCGGCGACGCCGGTACTTCTGTTCCTGGCGGAATCCCGGGAACGTGACGGGCCCCGTGGCCGATCGGGCGCCGCCCGGGCGTGGCGGGTCGTCCGGCGGCTCATCGTGGCCGAACGCAAGGTGCGGCGTCGTCTCCGCCACGGCGGACACGGGCGGAGGGGGCATGGGCGGCCGCAACGAGGTCGCGGCTAGGGACGGCGCGCCGGCCGTGTCGGAGGGATGCCCGGCGAACGGGTTCATCACCCGGGTCAGCTCGCCATCCTCCCACGTACCGCTCGCCAGCGCGGCCCGCGCCTCCCGCACGCGCCGGAGCAGATCCGGGGCATCGTGCGGGCGCAACTCCGGGTCGCGCCGGGTGCAGGCGACGACCAGCTCGTCCAGCCAGTGCGGGATGGCCGTCGGTCCGACGATGGACGACGGTGCGGGCATGTCGCGCGTGATGTGCTGGCGGGCGACCTCGCTGTTGTCGCCCGCATACGGCTTCTGCCCGGTGAGGAGCTCGAACAGCATGACGCCGGCCGAATACACGTCGGATCGCTTGTCCGCCGGCTTGAACTCGACGCGTTCGGGCGGGACATAGCTCGGCGTGCCGATCAGGACCCCGGTCGCCGTGGCGGTCGCGGCTGTCAGCTGCCGGGCGAGGCCGAAGTCGCCCACCTTGACGTCGCCACGCGCCGAGATCAGCACGTTCTCGGGTTTCACGTCGCGGTGGATCAGCCCGGCCTCGTGGGCGACCGCGAGCGCCGACACGATCGGCTCGAAATAGGCGAGCGCCCGGGGCGGCGGCAGCGGGGCCTCGCGGGCGATCACCTGGCGCAACGTGCACCCGTCGACGAACTCCATCACGATGAACGGGCGGCCCCGGTCTTCTCCCTGGTCGAACACGCCCACGATGTGGGAATCGTGCAGCGTGGCCGCGGCCCGCGCCTCACGGTCGAACGTTGCGGCGCCGGAATCGTCGTCGGTGCGGTCGTCGTGCAGGATCTTCACGGCAACCTCGCGGCCGAGGCGGCGGTCGCGCGCGCGGTACACGGTTGCCATGCCGCCACCCGCCTGGCGCGCCAAGATCTCGTAGCGCCCATCCAGCACCCGACCCACCAGGGGGTCGTCTGCACTGTCCATGGCTGCTCCCGTCATCCACCGGCGTGAGTCGATAGTTTAGGCAGGGCACCCCAACCGGGGCCGCATCGACGCGCGGCGGCACCACTTCCGGTCCGGGTCGCTACGCTGGAGCCGTGACGGTGGCAATGAGTCTGGCGTGGCGGCTGCGCCTGGCACGCATCGCGGTCGACCTGACGACGGACGCCCCGCCCGGCGGCATCCCGGTCGTTCCCCCAGGGGTCGGCGTGCTGACGCTGGCCGGGACCAGTTCGGACGAGACCGTGGTGGCGGCCTGGTGGGCGGCGCTGTCCGGCCGGCCCGGCGGACGGGGCCCGCTGCTCGGGCTGCGGCCTCCCGCGGACGGGGGGGACGCTGCGTGGCGTTCCCTGGTCGAGCGTTGCCAACCGGACGTGCTTCTGGACGGTCCCGACGCTCCGGGCTGGCCGCATCCGTGGGTTCTGTCGGGCCGCAGCGTGAGAGGCGACGCGGTCTCGGCCGGCGTGGCGCCTCCGGAAGCGCCGACGGGCCGGCGTGCCCCCGACTTCATGGTGGTCCGGGAGGCGGACGGGGCGCCCGTCACGGCCGCCACCGCCAGACGTGTGGCCGCGGCGCTGCCCGCGGACGACCCGGCATCCGTGCCCTGGTTCGCCCACGTCGACTCGCTGGCGGGCGCTGAGGCCGTCGTTGCCGCCGGTGTGACCCGTCTCGCGCTGACGGTCCTCGATGCCGACCTGGTGGAACAGTGCGGCCACCTGGTCGGCGCCGCCTGGCAGACACCCGCCATGCGGGCCTATGCCTTGTCGACACTCCGCGGTGCCCATCCGGGGGCCGCCGTCCTGCGCGCCGACCGGAACCGGCCATTCCCGGTCGCGCCCGCCGATTCGCGCGGGCGCCGACATCCGTGACCGTGCACGACGAACGCGATCAGTGATCGCGAACGACGCAGGCGTGTGCGAGCCGGGCCAGCCCGTCGCGGGCCACAGCGGTGACCGGCGCGGCCGTCAACCGAGCCATGGCGCGCTCGTACTCCTCCTCGACGTGGGTTTCGACGGCCTGGCGCGCGCCCGTGGCCACGAGGACGCGGCGGGCCGCCGCGATCTGTCGGGGACTGGCCGCGGCGTTGCCGAGCACGGCCTGCAGCGTCGCGGCCTGCGCCGGAGCGGCGTGGCCGAGGGCGTGGGCGACGAGCAGCGTCTCCTTGCCTTCGCGCAGGTCACCTCCGGTCTCCTTGCCGGTCAGGGCCACATCGCCGAACACGTCCAGGAGATCGTCGCGAAGCTGGAAGGCGCGGCCGAGAGGGACACCGATCCCGCGCAGCGCCTTGAGGAGGCCCGGACTGGCGCCGCCCAGGCGCGCGCCGAACTCGAGCGGTCGGGCGACGGTGTAGAGGGCGGTCTTGAAGATGATGACGTGGCTGGCCCGTCCCGCGGCGTCCAGCGGCGGATCCTGTCGCGATGATCCAGGTTGCCACAAGGGGAGATGGTGTTGGGCTCGGGAGTCCAGGAGTTGGCCGGCCAGCACCTCGTTGCGCATCGCCGCAAGCAGGGGCCGCCCTTGGGCCAGGCGCCGGGAGGGCAGTCCCGAGGCCTCGAACAGGTCGTTCGCCCATCCCATGAGTAACGCCCCGAGTAGAACCGCGCCCGCCAGACCGAACGAGTCGCCCTCGCCGGCGGCGGCCTGGGCCGCGAAACGGTGGTGCGCGGCAGGCCGGCCGCGTCGAGTGGCCGCCTGGTCGATCAGGTCGTCGTGCACGAGCAGGCCGGCGTGGAGCACCTCGAGGCTCGCCACGGCCCGCAGGAGTTCGGGCGAGCCCGACTCGCCGGCCGCCATGGCCCCCCACCACGCGAACGCGGCACGCAGACGCTTGCCGCCCGCAAGTGTCTCGGCGGCGATGTCGGCCACCTCCGTCAAGCCGGCGTCGATTGCGGCGAGGCCGGCACGCCGCGTCTCCAGGAAGCCCGACAGGACCTCGTCGACTGCGGCCAAGAAACCGGCGCCGAGCGGATCGTCGGCGGGAAAGCTGAGCGGGGACGCCACGAGGCGAGCCTAGCCGACGCGCTTGGGGTCGGACTGGGGCGGTGCCGTCGGGTCCGTCGGCCGCCAGGCGCCCGGGCCAGCGTCGGGCGTCACGTCCAGGGTGACGAGCCGCTGCGTCGCCCGGGTCAGGTCGACGTACAGCACGCGGCCACCCCCCGGCGTCTCCTGCACGATGTCGTCCGGGGACACGACGACGACGCCGTCGTACTCCATGCCCTTGGCCTGGAGCGCGGTGATGAGGGTCACCCGGTCGTCCGCCAGCGCCGGCAGGCGCTCCGGCGAGGACGACAGCCGGACAAACCAGGACGGGGGGGCGACGACGGCGATCGTGCCCTCCACCTGCCCGAGGAGGCCGGACACGAGGCGGTCCAGTGTGTCGAACACCGCCTGCGGGGTCGACGTGGCCAGGACGGGCGCCGTCCCGGTGTGTCGCACGGACACCGGCAGGTCGGCCCCCGGGTGGACGTCCCGGATGTAGGCACAGGCCAGGTCGAACACCTCGGCGGGGCTGCGGTAGTTGGTCGACAGGCGGAACGTGCGGTGCGGGGCGTGTCCGATCAGGTCGGCGAGCGCCGCGCGCGTCTGGGCGGCGTCGGGGAAGCTGCTCTGGGCCGGGTCGCCGACAAGCGTCCAGGACGCCTGCGGGCCGCGCCGGCGCAGCATGCGCCACTGCATCGGCGTGATGTCCTGCGACTCGTCCACCAGAATGTGGGCGTACGTCGGACTCTCCTCGGCGCCGACGTCGCGGCGGTCGGTCAGGAGGTCCGCCAGGGTCACGATCTCCTCGACGTCGCCCCCGCCCTCCAGGAACAAGGTCGGCTCGGCGTCCTCCGGGACGTCGGCTGGTCCGAGCAGCGTGAACAGCTCGTCCAACAGCGCCATGTCGGGGATCGTCCAGGCCGGGGACGGCCGCCCCAGGCCCGGCGCATACCCGGCCGCGTGCCGCAGGCTGTCGCCGAGGACAGCCTGGGCGTGCTCGTCGAGCAGGCCGTCCGCCACCTGGGACATGACCCGCGGGGACGCCAGCCGCGCCAGGGCCTGTGCCGGTGACACCGTCGGCCACCAGGCGTGCAGGAACATGCGCCAGCCCGGTCGGCCCGCGACGGTCTCGTCGAAGAGGTCACGCCGCGGGAACGCCTCCGGGTGGGCCAGCTTCACCCAGAGGGCGTCGAGCAGCGCCGCGACCGCCGGGCCCGGGTCGTTGGCCTTCGCGCGGGGCGCACCGAGCACCTTCGCGCGGATCTGGGCCAGTTCGCCGGGCGTCAGGGTCAACACCTCGCCGTGCACGGCGACGCGCAGCACCTGCGCCTCCGCGGGCTCAAGCAGCGGGAGCGCCACCAGGCGCTTCAGGAGCGGCAACATCACCAGGCCGCCCTTGATCGTCGCCGCCTCGGCCGACTCGTCCCGGTCCGAACCGAAGCCGAGGACGTCCGCGGCGACGTGGCCGATGGAGCGCAACACCACGGAGTCCTCTCCCAGACCGGGCAGGACACGCTCGATGTAGCGCATGAAGATCGCTGACGGCCCGACGACCAGGACGCCGCCGTTCTCCAGACGCCGGCGGTGCGTGTACAGAAGGTAGGCGGCCCGATGCAGGGCGACGATGGTCTTGCCCGTACCCGGTCCGCCCGCGATCAGCGTCACGCCCTGGTAGGGGGCGCGGATGGCCTCATCCTGTTCCGCCTGGATCGTGGCGACGATGTCGCGCATCTGGGGTCCGCGCGCCCGTTCCAGCGTCGCCATCAGGGCACCCTCGCCGAGGACCGGCAGGTATCGTCCGGCCTCCGCGTCGAGCAGGTCGTCCTCGATGCCGGTGACCCGTTCGCCCTGGCAGCGTAGGACGCGGCGGCGCACGACACCCATCGGGTCGAGCGGCGTCGCCCGGTAGAACGACTCCGCCGCCGGCGCCCGCCAGTCGATGACGAGCGGCTCGTAGTCCGGGTCGCGGACCCCGATCCGGCCGATGTAGCGCACCTCGTCGCCGCGCAGGTCGAGGCGCCCGAAGACCAAACCTTCGTGCTCGGCGTCGAGGACCGCCAGGCGACGGGCGGCCTGGTAGGCGAAGGCATCCCGCTCGAACAGGGCCGTGCCGGCCTCCTCCCGATGCCAGTCCGCACGGTCGCTGCGGAACAGGTCGTGGCCCCCGGCCTCGGCCCGTCGCGCGGCCAGGACGGCCGCGTCCAGGCAGGCGTACACGCGGTCGACGTAGCGCTGCTCGGCGGCGAGTTCGCGCACCAGGAGGGCCGCCGCGGACACGGGGGAGCTCATCGTCCCCCCTCACCGCGACATGCCATAAGGGACAAGTGTAGGCGAGGCATCCAGCGGTGGCGCCGGCTGCTGTCCGCGGTGAGGAACGCCCCGCGCGGTTGCGCCGCTGACGGGAGCGAGGGACGGGCCGCCCTATGATGGGCCCATGCGTCTGCGCTTGTCCCAGGCGCCGGTCCATCGGGCGCACCGGCGCGCGGTGCTGGTCGTCCTGGTGTTGTTGCTCGTCGCGGCCGGAGCGATGGTGGCGTGGCGCAGTTGCGTGCGGGCCGCGCCCGGCACCTCGGTGGCCGGCATGGACGTCTCGGGACTGACCGCCAGTCAGATCGCCGCTCGCGTGACCTCACTACAGGACGCCTTCAGGGTCGAGATCCGGGTCGGCGACCGGAGCGTCCAGGCGCGCGCCCGCGATCTGGGGGTCACCGTGGATGCCGCGGCGACGGGACGAGCCGCAGCCCGAACCGGCTCGTGGTTCGGGGCCCTGACACGGCACGGTGGCGGCTTGGAGGCCATCCCGCTTGTGGTCCGCAGCAACGCGACGGTCATGCGGTCGTGGCTTGACACGGCGTTCGCCGCCGAGGTGGCCGCCTCCGTGTCCCCGCGAGTCGACTTCGATCCAGCCGCCGGGAAGTACGTGGTCACGCCGGGCTCGGCCGGTTCCGGCGTGGACGCTGCCGGGCTGATCGCCCGCCTACCCGAGCTGATCGCGGCGCGCGATGCCGCCGCGATCGAACTGCCGCTTGTCCGTTCCGTCCCCGCGATCACCGATGACGAGGCGAGGCGAATCGCCGCGCAACTCGACGGCTTGGTCGCCACCCCGTTGAGCGTGGTGTCACCCTACGACCAGACCGTGCTGGCCCGGCCGGTCCCGGCGGACATCGCCGCCTGGATCAGCGCCACCCCCGCGGCCGGTGGCGCAACGTTCGACATCGACGTTTCTGCGGCGCGCATCGACGATTTCGTCGCCCAGAAGGTCGCTCCGGCCCTGGCCGTCGCACCAGTCGACGAGCAGGACCTGACCGGCTCCGGCGGGGCCTCGCTCGGCGTGCTGGTGCCGGGCACGCCCGGCCGCGCGCTGGCCAACGCGGACGAGATAGCGCAAGCCTGGTTCGACGCCCTCGTCAGCCACCAGGCGG
>JGI20166J26741_10376670_pt1 | contig 16187 bp, 19 predicted proteins | sample TergutCu122P5_FD_26741 | JGI IMG/M metagenome (IMG submission 26741)
ACTCAATTTGACTTTATCCCAGAAGGGGGCCCACTATTCAGGCATAAGACTGTTTAACCACTTACCAGGGCATATTAAGCAACTGGCTGGCGATATAAATTTATTCAAACTAGCATTAAAAATCCTTTTGCAGTCACATTCCTTTTATTCAATACAAGAATATCTACAAACAAAGTTATTCTGAATGACTAATTACCTCTTAATGGGTACCACACACATTGCACCTGCCATGCACTAACATGTAAGTTTTTTATTCTTTAAACCTGGGTCTGCAAATTACTTTTACGAATTTAGTCAACAAAGCAAATGTAATGAATGATAGCGGTAAACAATGGAACGTTTTTCTACATCTTTATATTAGATTTTATAACTTTACTTGTATTTAACTATATGAATGTACTGTTTTTCTAGTCTGTATTATAGCAGATTTAAATGTCTTAATGTTTAGTTTAATAAGTTTTGTTCCCTAATTTTAATTATAATCCTTCATTTTGGTTAATGACTTTATGTTATTGTTTAATTTTTAACTACACTACATACACTGCCACGTCCTGTAACCAATTTGTATAGTGAAAATGATTGTACTTTTTTATATTTAACAAATTAATTAAGCTAATATGACTATTTCCACATCTGTAAGGATTATTGTAATCCTGGTGGGATCCATGGAATGTAAATAAATCAATCAATAATTAATAACGCTATGAAGCATATTTTATACATATACATTTGTTGATTTCATTACAAAAGTGTTATTAGTAGTTGGCTGCAATACCGACCGATCTATCGCTACTTTCTTTGCTGGAGTTAGTACAAATATTTGGGGCAGGACCCGCATTGTCGCATCATCGTTATTTTAATACTATGTGATCACGATTAGATGACAGGACAATCTTTGTTGGCCACCCTATATCAATGAGTTTCATATCTGTATATATAATCTGTGCTTGCAACACATCTCACAGATGATCGCACAGTGGCGCTGTATGCCTTGGCTCTTCAAGCGCAAACGCACCTACACTGATCTATGAAACGCACTGCCAACTGAAGCCAGCATCTCACCGCCGACTACCACAGCCCATACTAGATGATATGTGACCACAGCCGACTGCACGGTGCCGCCATCTGCCTAGGCCCTACTCCGCGCTGGCGCACTGGGCACACACGTTCTAGCCGTCGTCCGGATCGGAGTACTCGGAGCGAGACCAGGCCAGCGTATTATATTCCAACAGTTAAACAACTTACACTATACTGTACTGCTTTAAGACATTAATAAACATTATATATGTGTTTTACTGTGATTGTCATTACAAGCAATCGTACACTATCCCACACACCCTTCTTCTTCAGTCAGAAGAGCAATTCATATGGAAGCATCGCTTTGCGTATTAAACTCGTCGATTTTTTAAGAAATGAAATCCGGTTTTAAATAAAGTCTAGATCCAGTCCTTATCTTGCAACAAATGGGGTACAAACGTGCGAAAACCCCGAATCTTGGCCTTCTTTCAGTTATGGGATGAACCCAACGATATTTTACTTCTTTGTCACCTTTTTCGCCATATGACTCTGCCTATCCATACAGTCAAATTCACGTCTATGCTATCAGAAATGCGTCAATAGGATTGGGTCATTTTGAGTGAAGGTGACTGTCCCGTCTTGTCAATGATACTGCTCTAGTCTGGTGTGGTGTGTTACGGTGTGTCCCAACCAAAATGTATTTCATTCCTCCCACTTGTGACAGGATTAGGCCATTAGCCATTGCAGACGCTAAGTGTGATGCAACGTTTTTAAATGGACCCAACCCAACGGAACGCCCTGCACACACTTGGAGATTGCAAGATGAATGGTGTCTTGTGCATACTGCTAAGTGACGTTACGTATCTCAGACTTGTTTCAGCACTTGTTTCTGTTGCTTTATATCCAAATTCCATATGGCAGAACGATGGATCAATGGAACGCATGTATGTATGTATGCATGTATGTATATGTATGAACTTCGTATGTATTTGTTGTATATATATTATGTATTGTGTATTTATGTACGTACTCACTTCATGCACAGTACATTGGGCGAAAAAGTTACAGCAGCCAGGAAAATTGGTTGCTGGAAGGAGCGTAATGATTTCGTATAAGCAAATGATAAAACTGTTTCTCAAAATAAATGTCAGTTGTGTAAAAGAACATGAATTGCGTTGTTCAGTTATGTGAATATAGCAAACATTGTTGGATTCTCAATGTTTCAGTTAATCGTGCGTCCTCTTCCCTCATCAGCCCAGATAATCGGCTTTCTATTGTAGTCTTCTACATTACCAACTCTAAATGGCTGCAACGTTACTAGTGGCATGCGATAGGATTTGGGTGAAATACATTGAATCAAACGTTGCAGTGTAGTTGCACCGTTGTATGTTAACATATAGCTAATATTGGTAATTATTACAGTTTCGTTTCTGTCGTCCAGCAGATTAATCAAACGGTAATCCCTAAACGGAGCAGAAAAATGAAACCGTTTCAGTGAACTGCACACCGTTGCACTCTGATCCGTGGTTCTACTATTGTTAGTTTCCCGTCTGCGATTATATTTCCGAGAATCGGGCCATGCCACCAGAAGTGCTGGGAAACAATCTGCTAGGCAGGAACTGACTACAGTCACTGCAAGCTAATTCAGCTGTAACTTCTCAGTTACATTGAATAATTATCTTCACTTGTAATACTATGTTCACTGGTGAGCAGTTTGGACATGTGGCCACCCTGATCCCATGTGATGTTCGTTTGTTTTACGAAGACGTGGAAGTGCTAGTTGTCACGAGGCCGTAAATGACGAACGTTCGGCAGGAACGTTAGCAGAATTATGGCTCCAACACGCAGAAAACAGGAAGGGTTGTTGGCTCGGGTCAATTTTCCACTATATACCTTGCAAATGCTGACCAGTCGTCACGTGTTGCTTGGTGGTGGAGGAGGTTCTTCAAGTACTGGCGTTGCTAATGGATTTGTGAGTCTTTGAGTATGATGTTTATTGGGTGTTACATGAAATTTGACTTCATTGTTTACCGTGTTTGCTTCTGTAGAGAGAAGGTTGTGGGTCTACACACAGACAAGCCCAAATTGTAACCTTCGCTGCTACACAGAAACGCCGTATGTGGGGAAGTGTGGCAGAGTCACTTTTTGGAGTAGACAAAGGATTGATATACATACAAGGTTAAGGCTTCAGCTTGGTCTCAGTTATTCACATGCCAACCGAAAATCCAACCCTAAGGTCTCGTTTTGGTGTGCACACATATCCAAATTATAGCCTTGGTTACTACATAAAACACCTTGCAGGATTACGTTTCTCTGTTTATGTATGTTGACAGTGACGTGGATTGCATGACGGTCTTGTAATAACGTGAGTGTTTTATAAGACGCAGTATGAGAGCAAGGCAGTCAGGATGCATTGTGTTTACATATGCATTTTCATATTTATGAATTGTTTTCGTTAAAGACAGTATAGCATTTGGAATGGTTCGTGAACAAAAAATGGGAAACTTAAAGAATTACAAAATAGTTAAGGCCACTGAACTTATAAATTAGTGTGTACCAGGGTGAAGCTTTAGGGTTAGGCTTTGTGTTTGTGTTGGTGTGTAGAGCCTTAGCCTTTTTTCAACCAGTGTTCCTGTCATATTCGCAGTGGACCATTGTACTACAAGGTTAGGCTTTTGGTTTATGTGTGTAAGTTGTCAGTAGTGAATGATGGCAATTAATGAACCATATGCTACAACAGTCTTGGAGTGAGATCCTGCAAAGACCATTTCCAAACATACTGTAATAGCAGGGTGCAAGTTTCTATAGATATTATAATTGTGTTGGCATGTTCACTTTCAAATACTGCCTCCATTACACATACAGCTGTCATTCAAGGTGTTCATGAGTAATATAAACCGTTTGGTAGTACTAGCAAAGTAACATCCTAGACTATTATACATTAGTTCCAGTTACTGTTTATTAATTCCAGGAAATTTTTGAGCTGTCTCATGATGGGGAGAGATTTGTTGCTGAGGAGGTTGTGCGTCATGAAACTGGCCGCAGTGTTGTAATGAACTGTGCATGTCACAGTGATGGGAATCGCACATTCCTTGTGGCTGGACAGGAAAGCCACTGTCAGCTATACCATGTCAGTATGGAAGTTATTGATCTAGATAGTGAAGATGTCATCAAATCAAAGAATGGTAATATTCTTAAATGGGAGTACTCTAGTCTGTATTGTGGGAGCCACTTACTGCTGTAACATGCAATTTTTTACAAATGTCTGTCTAGTACCAAAACAACATTTTTGTGTTAAATTGTAATGTTTTGTTATACGTATATGTGTATATATGATGACGAGCTTGAGGGTGTTTCTTGAAGTGTTGATTTGTTTCCTATTTAACCACCTAACAGGACTGTTAGTTGGAGAGAGTTTTATTGCATTCAGTTGCTGTGAATGCTTAAGTGTGTGTATTGGATTTGTGTGTTCATAAACCAAGTGAGGCTTGGGGGTGACTGTGCCCGTACACCAAAGTTAGGTGTTTGAAACTAATGTTACCTTTTATTTTACAGTGTTTTCTTCGCACCATTTATTACATTCTGAACTGCTTGGACACATTTGTCACCTGTATTTGTAACCAACACATACATTATGGTTGTTTTCACTGTTGGCAACCCTGATTCCATTGGATGTCATTTCTTGGAACAGAGATTGCACTATTAAATAAGGTATGTAAATTATGATTATATTAACACGTTCAGCCTTGAATGTTGTTTCTGTTGCAAAAGTTTTCCTTTTATTGGTGAATGTAGTGGTAATTCACTGGTACAAAAATAACTGGCTCCTGTATTCTTCGTTGGGTCTTGTGTATTGGGATCACTTGGGCAACTGTACAAAATGATAAAATATGAGAAATTGGCGTGACTTACCTCTCCACTATCCACTCTCCTCTCCATGGTACTCTGTTATCTCCTTTCTTAGTACACCATCCTCCTCGTTTGACATGGTGCTACCTCCTGTTACTCTAGCCTTAGATTAATTACTTCAAGGATGCAAATGGTGTATTTTGTGACATGTTACACCGACTTTACCAAGGTCTTTACTTACAAAATATCCTGTGGTTGTAGTACATGTGTAAATATAATCTCATTTATGCCTATAAGAGGAGTACAATCTTACCTGTGCCAGATTTGAGAAAACTCCCATGAGCTCAGCAGCATTGTGTGCAGATCTCTTGTACTGAATTTCACCCAAATTTATTTACTACACCTTTAAATAAAGCATGGCTTTCATACCCCAATTTTCACAAAACTGATAATTATTTGATGACTTAATTTGTGGAGATCTTTCATGCTGACTTACACACAAACCTTTCAAGAAGTGTCAAAAGTATGGGTAGGGATTTGTTAATGCCCTCAAAGTAAGGCTGTTTTTCATGAAACTTGCTCTTGTTTGACAACTTTTTGTTATGAACTCAGATACTGAATTTCATGAAAATCCAGCAGACAGTTTGGTTGCCAATATTGTGTAATGGGCAGATGGATATGATCACTACATAGGGCATTCTTTTTCCATTTTTTGCTTCTGAAAGAACACTTAATAAATGAGGTGAATGATACACATGTGTTGCTTGTGGACATGATCCTTCTTCTTTATTGTTGGGGGGAAAATGGGAAATCTGATAATTTGTTCCATAATAGCATCCTCCCAACTGATTTCTCTTGTGACATGGAACTCTTAACAGTTGTACAACCACCAGCATCTTGGAAGACTGTTATTTGAGTAATAGAAACAACATTGTGACTGAATATGTTACTATAATTTTCACCATACATATGCTAATTTATGGCATGGAATTCACATTGCGCTACAGAAACCATATGAAATCAGGACTGTCAACATTGATAGCGATTGATGGTTGTGGAGGTAAGTAAACAAAGTGTCCAGGCACCCTAGGTATCCTTCACTCCATCTTTTGTTTCTAGGGCAAAGTAAGGCATTTCACAAACAGGAAGTTCATCTGCTTGGTGGGATTTCTTGCATTTGATTTTGAGTACCTGTCAATGAAATTAGTTTTGAGACCTAAATCCATTGTTACCAAAATAAAAATGAACACCTGAGCTTTGTAAGTTTGGAAGCAAGACCCACGGAGAGCTCAGTGTAATGTTTATCTTTCTAAATGGACATCTGCTGGTCTATAAAAGTACTGGCTAATGGCCCAGTGTACTATATGCTGGTCTGTGTGTGGAAATTTAAGTGTGCATGCTAAGTGTGAAAAACTCCAGCCAACACAGGATGAACTTGGCATATCAATCTGTTAGCTGGTTTAAAAACATTGTTCACCTGATGGTTTAAAAAAATTGTTCACCTGATGGTTTAAAAAATTGTTCACTTGATGGCCCATAAAATTATTCAGGCTACATTTTTAACTTAATTGCTAATCACTCAGTAGCAGTTTCAGAGTTTACTTAAGTGTACTAAATAGTAATACTAAATTGCTTGTAAGCTGCAGAATATTGCACACAAATGTGTACTTGATTGTTTATTGCATGAGGTGAGTGATGTCCACAATCTAGTTTATAGAAGGACAGATACATTCCCTGCAATGGGCACAGTAGCACAGTTTCTAACAGCCTGTAACCATCTCCAAGGCTCAGACATTTTGTGTGTGCTGTACACACATTGGCTCTTCAGATTATCCTCATATGGAATGTGACACCATGTAGTCAAGTCATTGTGTACTGATACCTGTGTAGTCAGGATATGTGAATAAGCCATTTGGAGAGCAACAGTCAGTTATTAAGGGAAGGAGGGACAAGGACTGTGGCTAACAGCAAGTTAGTGCATCCCATGTGGCTTACTCACCTCCTGTGATTATGGAGGCAGCAGGTTCTGGAGAATATGTACCACACAATGTTACATCCCAGAAGACAGCAATTTTAATTCTGAATGCTGTGAAAACAACATATCTCATGGCAGCTGTTATATTCCACATTGTTTTCCACAACTGTTATGTTAGGTGTTTACTCCGAAGATTTTTGCCACAAATGCCGTATCAACTTTTTATACTGTGGGTGGTTTTCCAGATGGGGATGACAGTGCTGTTAGACAGCGTGGCAAGAAGTCACCAATAGCAGATATTGAAGAGAAAGTGGACAGAAACAGCAACTCCTATAAGCACCTTAAATTCCAAATAAAACCCGGTGATAGCATTCAGACAGATTTTAGGTAAGCGCTGTAGATGGTAGTAGTGGTCAGAGGTCAGAGTAAACTGTTACAACACTAAGTTTGGTGCAGTGTCATTTGTGAGTCCATAGTCATGTTGTTGCTTTAGTGTATGTAGCGCATATGCAGATTGAGGATAGTTTGTTTTGATAGATCTTAAATGCTCTTGAAAATTGAGTTGGGTCTGCAAATGTTGTAGACATGTGGCATCTCTAGAAAGTTGGATGCATGATACCATTATTTGTTCCAGTGCGGTTGAGCCATTACAGCGAGTTGTGCGAATTGGGCGGTCAGGCAAGTTGATGGCCACAGGTGGTACTGATGGACATGTTCGTCTTTGGCAGTTTCCGTCACTCAAGCAGACATTTGATATTTCTGCTCACAGCAAAGAGATTGATGACCTGGACATCAGCCCTAATGAGAAGTTGGTATGGCATTATTCAACATTGGTTCTTTGATTGTTTTCTGGGGTATCCAATGATACAAGTTAATAGAAAAGCAGAGTCTGTTGCCCTGTTGTGGCTGCAAGTCAAATGATAATAGTGACATTTAAATCTTAATTGAACAAATGTATATGTTTCATTTGCAATCAGCATAAGAAATTGCAAAAAGTGATCATTAAGACATTCATACCTTGCACATTATTGCCTCATTCAGTGTCATAATCATTCAAAATTATAAATGGGCTTGTCATATGATGAGGTGACATAATTTTTTTGCAGTACTCTTTGGTGTTTTTGTCACATGATTTTCTTGTGTTGTTTTACACAGAGGTGTTAGGTTTGCATGGAAGCAAAGTGTCACCTCACCCATAAAACAAAGCTCTGTCATGACCTTGGAAACTTAGGTGTAACTCAATCACACATCCACTCTCCAAGGGTGTTATGTATGTTATGTGCCGGTATATCGATGAAAACCCCAACTCAACACTCTGTAGCCAATCACTGAAGATGCATCTTAGATGGATGATTATGACCCAGGCTAGTTATGTGTAAAGTATGGTTACTGGATTTACATTAAAATTATTGAAATATTCAATGAACAAGTGTTACAAAGGTTTCAATAAATCATCTGTAGAGTTGTACAGTGGAGTGTGTGATAGTAACATTGATGAAATTATTAATGAAGGGGTTCACAAGGCCTTACAAATGCTTTATGTTAACAAGTCTGACCTATTTTGTAAATTTATTACCCCCCCCCTTACTTGAGCTCTAATTAGTACCACTGTGGTGCATGCCAGGTTCAAATGTTGAAGTCAGAGACCTGAAAGTAGATGAAAAGCAGTCTGTTACTAAACATCTGAATTGTGCAGCCATGCTTTGTGTGTGTTTGCATTCATACATCTGCCTTCAGATAATATTTTCATAAACAAACTTATTATTATGTATTTTTTAATAGTTAACACCCTGAAACAATGTGTCCTCAAGGTGTCATAGCACCTGAACCTGTGTGTGCCACCACTAAGATAGAGGTGAGACAAAGGGATGGACTTGTGTCCACTGTTGAATGCTTTGTGTGCAGGTAGTGAGTATATCAAAAGATGGCCTAGCAATTGTCTGGAGGGCTGACTGTGGCAAGAAGATGCAAGAACTGATATGGATTGCTCCTGAAGGCTCTAAGTACCTGTACAAGCGATGCAGGTAGTGCCCCTAACCTCCTCTCACATATTACATGTTCTTTATAGTGTGGAACCTTTGTTAAGCCAGTGCATCAAACTGCAATATAATGCCTGCATAGTAACATAAAATTATATAACTTTAATTTGTGCTAATTTCACCACGTGGCATTTCTTCAGCAGTTGATGGTTTTCATATAGTTAGACATTTTCTGTTTTTATGCAGTCTGGTTGTTCAGTGCCATACTCACAAGAGTCTCTTATTCAATCCTATCCTGCAATTCTTAATTCGATTTCATGACTTTAAAATATATTTAAGTTAGATATCTTCCAAAGTTAGATATATGAAGGTTGATCAAAACGTTTTGCAACACTGTTGTTGTTGCTAGTAATATATTATAAAATTCTTTGAATACACTAATAGGATAAATAGATTACACACCTTATTTTTCTACATAATCACCATCAACTCCAACAGCCTAGTGCCGGCAAGGAGCAAGAGACCTGTCCCCTTCCTGTAACAGTGTGAATATTGTACTCACAGTCATGTACTTCTTCACTTCCTCAATAACCTCATCATCACTCCCAAGTCTTTTCCCACAGAAGACATCTTTGAGGACTCCAAAAGTCTGAGGGAGCAAAATTTGGGATGTGTGGTGGGTGGGCAAGAGTATTCCACTGAAGTTTTGTGATTACTTCCTGTGCTCTTAAACTAGTATGTGGTTCTACGTTGTCATGTTGAAGGAGGATTGCAACAACATTTTTGTGAGACTGACCTCACCTGAAATGCTTTTGCAAGGTTTTTTGAGTTTGAATATACAGATCTGAGTTAATGGTTTCAGCACATGGCAGGATCCCTACAAAAATCCCCTCTTCAGCATCCCAAAAGACAGAACATGTGAGATGCATGTCACTGACCTCCACTTGGCCATTCTCAGAACCTGCAGTTTGTGACGTCTGATTGACACCATATACATTTTTTAATTGCTTGTGAGCCTTCGTTATGGATTCCTTCTGTGCGACAAGAAATTCACGAAAATTCCATGGTTTAAAATGTACTTTACCATACTACACTATTTTGATGATCCCCTGTGCATGTATGAGATGACGTACTGTTTCGTGGCACTGCAGTAGCAGTGACATTCAAATTAACAAGAGAAAAAATTGCAGACATTTCTTGTTAATTTTGAGTGAAATATAGAAAGTGTTGCTTGACTTTTTGGCAACAGCCCTCCTATGTATGTCTCATTTCCATATTGCTTATTGCGTGTACTGCTTATTATATGACTCTTAAATTTAATTGTCCTGATGATAGTAGTTGATGAGAACTGTTAGTACAGTAGTCATTATGTACTTTTCTCCATTCTCCTTGTACTCTTCCTCCCTCAGGTCTAAGTGTTCTGTTCGTAGACAAGGTGTTATGTGTGTCATTTGTTGAGTGTGTTCGCAAATAACATGTTGGATTGAGTGATGACTTCTATAAGCCCATCTCTGTATTCTTTGGCTAAGTGGATTTATCACATTTAATACTGTTGATCCATTCTGCGTACACTAAACCTAGTGACCAGGCTTATATTTGGCCATACTGGACATCTTAACCACCACTTAACATGAAAAGTACTTCAAACACATCTGACAAATACATGTGAATTGTGATAATTTATCTATTATTTAAGCTAGAAATTCAAAACCTTATATGCTTGGATATCAGGAAATATTTCTGCAGGTCTCTCTCTCTCCCTTTTTTTTTTGGTACAATAGCACTGGATAAAATCCTGACTCACTTTCTTCCAACATGTTGTCAGTCCTATCCTGTCCAATTTTGGACCTAAAAGTGGCGTTTTTCAAGAAGTTTTCAGTAAAAATCTGTATGCATTATTTGTTACCCCATCCTTGCAACAGTCCAGCTTGTCCATGATCTGTCTACACAGCTTGGTGACCTGTATAAAACACCGACCTCCTCCTTTTGTAATATTGTTCATTTTCCACTTACGTACAATTGTTCAAAATTATGGAGAAAGGCTTATAATAGGTCTCTCCAACCTCATAATGCATGTTTTTATGCCTTAGAATTTTCTTGCTTTGGTTATCCAGTTCGGAGACGTGTTTGTGGTGAGCTCCTGAGTAAGGGTAGGGAATGGGTTGTTACCTGGAGGACTACAGGGCAAGAGTGGGTACCTGGGCTGGGAGATTCTTATGGAGTGGCATGCCTAGGCATGGTGACACTAAGCAAATGACTGGTGACTGCTTGGGATTGACGGTGCAAAGTGTGATATTTTAGCTGTGTTGCTAATAATTGGTGGTGTCGAGCAGAGCAGATTCCTGGTCCTGCTGTGGAAGTGGAGAACACTGTATGACTCTTATGTGCTGGGTGCGGCAGGAATCTAAAGTTGGGAATCCAATGTGAACTATGTGAATGGTGGTATCATTATAGTTATGGAAGTAAGAAGACTCAAGCAGCTGAGAGAGAGAGAACTGGAACTGTGAAAAGTGTGGGACTGAAAAGGTGAGAATGCTACAGGAGGAATTGCAAAACGTGCTGCAACAAATTAATGAACTGAAGGCTAGAAACGGAGCTTGAAGAAAAGTTACTACTGGCAGGAGCTGGGAAGAGGGATACAGTGCATGCAAAGAAAAAGGTAGCAAAGTGCATAGTGGTCAGTGACTCGGTGTTGCACAATGTTGGAGCAGAACATGAAGATATGGTGGAGTGCTTTCTGGGGATTAAAGCTGAACAGCTAAACAGTAATAGATAAAATGGGAACTAGGTAGTCCAGAAACTGTTATTATTCATGTGGGTACTATTGACTTGAGAACAACCAGAAATCTTGATTTTGTAATGGGAGAAGTATATGCGTTGGTGGCTACAGCAAAGAGGAAACTTCTGAACTGCAGACTTGTCCTGAGTGGAGTGTTGCAACGTAGAGATGGGTCATGGCAGCATACTGGGGCACTTAATGATAGATTTGACTGGCGGCGTACTGGGGCACTTAATGATAGATTCAACTGGGTGGCAAATGCCTTGGGACTTAACTTCGTTGATCTGAACAGCTGGATAGAGGATGGAGATTTCACTGCATCTGAATGGAAGAGGAAATAGACGACTTGGACAACTATATGCTAGATTTAGTGGACTTGATGTTGGAGGATCGGCAGGGAGTAAGAAGTGACAATTTTGGAAAACGGGAATCTCAGAACAAGGGATACCAGGGAAACATGACGATCATCGATCAAAGAACAGAAGACTTTACATGAAGAAAATGGACCAGTGACTAGTATCTCGAAGAGTAGGGAAGTTGAAGTTAGGTCAAGGGTTAAATCTATAGCTGGGGCATCTGCATATAGGATAGAAGGTAAGTCACTAGTTGTGCTGCAGGTTTAATGTAGGAGTGTTTATAATAAAGCAGAGTTCTGGAATTTAATTGACATGTACAATCCCGATGTTGTTATAGGCACAGAATCATGGCTTAAGGAGGATATTAGCAATACTGAAGTTTTCAGGGCTGATTATACAACTTTCAGAAGGGATAGGTCTGCCCATTGTGGTGAGGTTTTTATCTTTGTTAAAAATATCATTGCCTCTATGGAGTTATGGGTGGATGATGATTTTGAGATGATCACAGTCAAAGTGAAAGGAATGGATCTAAAATATACATGGGAAATTATAGGTATTTACAGAGGTCCAAATGAGGATATGTTGGTGATTGAAAGATTAGCAGTCTCTACCTTACCTGTGTGTAACTTAATGAAGTGAAACATTGTAGACAGTGATTTGAATTTACCTCAGGTGGACTGGAAAGGGGATGCGGAAAAAGTGAGCGGATTTCAGGTGATTGTAAACAACTTAGTTTGGGATAGTGGTTATACTCAGGTAGTGAGTGGCCACACAAGAGAAGACATGCCGTTGAAAGTTTGCTTAGCTCTTGTAATATTTTGCCCAGAATCAGCGACCATAACAGGGTTTTATTGGAAGTAGAAGGGGATGAAATTTGTTGAGAGCCAAAAGTTGAAAGAATAGTCCTGTTGTACCACAAAACAGATATTTTAGGCTTACAAGCCTTCCTTCAGGGTAAGTTTAACCTGTGGGCTGGAAATGGCAGTTGTGTAGAGGAGATATAGCAAAATTCAAAGGATATAATTTTCAAGGGTATCAAATGCTATGTACCTCTGAAAATTCTGAGTAAAAATCCAGATCCTGAATACTATAAGGAAGTAAAATGGCTAAAGATAAAGGTGAGGAAAATGTACAGTAAGATAAAATTTGGACAGCCTTACCAAACGGAACTGAAACATTTATCCAAGGATTTACTTGTAGCCAAGAAGAAGGCTCAGGAAACATTTTTACATTCGGTTTTGGGAAACGAAGGTAGATGCTGGACAGATTTCTATAAGTATGTTAAAAGACGTAAAGGAAATAGAGAAAGTATTCTGGTGATCAAGGCCCAAAATGGCAAGCTCGTTACAGATCCAGTAGAAAAGGCCGTCTCCCTAAACTCTTATTATGCATCTCTATTCAGTTGCGAATGTAGTAATCCGCAAATTCACTCAACAGAGTCACGTAAACCCTTCATCATTCATATTAACATTAAAAGGAAGCAATTATCAGCAATCAGGAAAAAGAAATCCGTTGGACCAGATGGCATTCCTAGGGAAATTTTAAAATTAGGCATGGAAGCCGTGATTCCATACTTCGCAAGATTTGCTGGAAATTACTATGAATAATAATGCTATCCTATGAGACTGGAAATAAACTATAGTGGTTCCCATTTACAAAGGGGGAAACTGATCGGTAGTTGGAAACTACAGACCGGTCAGCTTAACCTGGATGGTTTGCAAACAAATGGAGCACATTATAGCAGGGTACCTAAGACAAGTCTGGGAAATGAATGGGTGGTTATATGAGGGTCAGCATGGTTTTAGACCAGGGTACTCATGCAAAAGTCAATTAGTTACTATTTGTCAGGATATCGCAGATTCACTGGACGAGGGAGTCAGGACAGATACATTAATAATAGATTTTAAAAAGGCTTTTGATTTAGTTCCACGTGATAGGCTGCTTACGAAAATCGTGGCAACCAGAGTGGATTTGAGGGTAGATGTATGGGTAAAGGAATTTCCCTTAGGATGTTTGCAGAGAGTTAGAGTAGACAGGCAACTATCTGAGGAAGTCAGAGTAACCTCATGAGTGCCACAAGGGAGCGTATTAAGTCCTCTACTGTTTCTTATGAATATTTGAATATTTTTATTCACCTTCCGTAGATTTTTAAGATATGGAATCAGTCACACGATGTTAAAGATATTTGGAGAAATATTGAGTCTAGTATATGGCTGTTTGCAGATGATTGTGTAATATACAGGAAAGTAATGGATGGCAGTGACATTGATAAGTTACACATGGACCTAAACAGATTAGGGGAATGGGCGGTAGAAAATGAAATGAAGATTAATCCAGGCAAAAGTAAAGCAGTAAGCTTTACAAAAGCTAGGGTGAAGGAACGAATAAGGTATTATTATTTTGGAGATCAATCAATTCCGGAGGCAAGTAGCTTTAATTGTTTAGGAATAATTATATGCAGCAATGTAAACTGGGCAGATCATGTCAATTACACACTACGAAAAGCATGGAAGGCAGTTCATTTCATAATGCATATACTCAAAAAAGGGAAATAATAATATGAAGTGTTTAGCTTAAACGGCACTAGTGAGACCGATACTTGAGTATGGAGCAGTGTGTTGGGACCCACACAGAGAAGGTCAGGTAAGCACTTTAAATCGGGTGCAAAAGAGAGTGGCTAAATTTTCAAATAATATAAATGAGTCAGGTTGAGAAAGTTTGGCACAGCGTAGATTGATAGCCCGAATATGCGCCCTTTTCAAGGCATACACCAGGGCACAGGTTTGGAAAGCGATAGGGAATAGACTTCTAAAACCATGTTACCTGAGTAGGGAAGATCATAATCAGAAAATTAGGACTAGGAACCAAAGAACAGATGTTGGTAAATATTACTTTGTAAATAGGACCATTAAAAGCTGGAACCAATTACCTGCAGTCTTCCTAGCATCTTTCCCCTTTAAACTAAACACTTTTAGAAAGAGGGTTGAGAAAGTAGTTACAAGCAAAGGAATTCAAGTGGGAGTTGAGTGTAAATTAGTGTAGTGATGTGGAGTGAACTGATGTGATATATGTGAAGTGATTTTGTTTTGAAGTTACATGAAGTGAAGTGAGTTATGTTGAAGTTCTGGGGGACAAAAGTACCATGCACATTAGGGTGACCTTATACTGAGGGTACTTGATTGTATTGTTACTCTTTTATTTGGCATGTATCCTGTACTGTGGTTGTTGTAACTTGTTTTGTAATATGTGTATGTGTGGGTGTTTTGGTAATTTGTGTACTTGTATTTACTGTGTTTTTTGTTTCATGTATGTATATTTACTCTTATTTGTTACTAGTGTAAGGACTACTGCTACTGAGTGAAAACTCAATTGCAGTAAATAATAATAATAATCCTCTGAGCTTTAAGATGTCCAGCTTTAGTTGCTTATTGATATGCCATGACCAGGTTTGGCTTGGTTGAAGAGGACATGAACAACATTCGATTGTTTGTGCTGGTAAATCCTGTGGGGAGACTAGGCAGGCAGAAAGCATTTCTCCAGTTGTGGCTGCCAGAAGACGGATCTTTGAAGAAGGCTGTGCCATGCAATGACAGCTTGTCAGCATTGGCAGTGTCGGATGATGGGAGATTCGTTGCTGTGGGTACAATGTTTGGTGGCAGTGTTGCAGTGTACACTGCTTTCAATTTGCAGGTACATTTCCTGGTCCCCAATATTTTTGTGAGTCTTTTCATTGTCCTTTTGAAACAGTATCTTACTTATATTTTGTTCGTCACCTTAGCTGGAAGGTGTTTGAGTTGTTTGAGAGGGGGTATTCAGTTTCATAACTTGGTACTGAGCAAAATGTAGTACAGTGAAACCTGTCAAGTTGACCACCTTCATAAGGTGACCACCTCCCGATGTTGACCACATATCGGTAGAACAGGCGAAGTCCTATATAGTTTGCATATACGACCTCCTCCGTAACTTTTCCACCTTTATATGTTGGATACCTGTCTATGTTTCCCATGCGAAATGGAACCAGGGTACTGTTTGTACCTGCCTATATTGACCATGGTAGTACTTAAGGCCATTTTGGAAGACATAATGACGGGCAGAGTCCAAGGAGCGCCCTTAGATGACAAACAGGAGGTGGAAGAAGAGGAAGTAGATCAGCAACCGACCCTTAAGTCAGATTGAAGCATTACAACATGTACATAGCCTGATGCAGTTTTGCGCAGACACATCTACCTCAT
>JGI20166J26741_10378893_pt1 | contig 16181 bp, 9 predicted proteins | sample TergutCu122P5_FD_26741 | JGI IMG/M metagenome (IMG submission 26741)
TCCTCCTCCTCCTCCTCCTCTTTATTTGCTTCCTTCTTTCTCCTCTTCCAAGTTTTACTTTTATACCTAGCAGTTGATCCTTTCTTGTACCTCTCCTGCCATAGCTCCCATTACTCAGTTTTCTCCCATCTCCTGTTTGACACCTTTCCTAACCTGTTGTTCCCATCTGCACACACCTCTGTCCTTCTGTAGTTTCCTCTCCTCGGTTTCCTCCCATCTTCTCTTTGACACCTTTCCTGACATATTTTTCCCACCTCAATGTTAGTCTTACTCTTTGGCATTTTTTTCTTTTAGTTTTATGTTTAAAAATTTCTTTGGGATTCTCTGTTTGTCTTAAAATGTGTTCAGATTGTCTTGTTATTTATTAATTAATTTTCTGTAGTGTGAATTTTTAATTACGTGTATTTTTTTTAATCCTCTCACTTCTGGGACTTCTTTTTTACTACTTCTTGCATCTATTGCTGATCTGTAACTCCTGTCCTTGTGCCTTGATAATGTGCACAGGAACAATTTTATATTTGCCTGCTTCTCATGTAAAAATTCTTGGGCTTATATTTAGTGAAATCTGAACACTGCAAATATGATTGCGAACGCATGCATAAACCTACACACTGTATCAGTTACTTTTCCGTCTGCAGAATGTCCCCTTTTAGTACAGCCATCGTTCAAACCCGTCTCTAGTAGATCTTGGTCCTTATTAGATTGCTTACGTACACTGTGCCCATAAATCTCTGGGAGGATTTTACTGGTATAGAGAAAATACAAAGCCTCTTGCTTCTTAAGTTATTTAATGGCAGCTTCTCATCATCTGACTTCATATACTATTGATCCAGGAAAGTGGTACTGGGGTTCACTTCTAGTGACTGAAAGTGACCATCCAGATGCTGAATCGTGGTCAGAGCAGACACTGTGTATGCTCTGAATACTAAGAAGATATGTGAAATATTGGGAACTGTTTGTATAAAAAGAGACTCTATAGGCAAGGGTCTTACTGCCATTTACTGTCACAACATTGAACATTTAGAAGGAAGGTAACATTATAAACTGACAGAAATGTTAAAGAGGTATAATACATAATACTGTTTTAGCTAGTACTTGACATTTTCTTGGTTCTTTGTAACAAGAACTTTCAACATTTAAAACGTTAGATATTTTGTTTACTTTTAAATATTTATCAGTTGTTGCTGGACTGCATAGGATATTTCCTGTTTTAAGATACAAGTTCTGAATGGACTGGTGTAGCAGTAAACTCTAAAACTTGTATTTGTGAGTTGTCTAGTTGGTATTGGCTAGGTCATTGGCTGCCCTCACTGAGATATTCATGCTTTTTATCAGTCCATGCGGGTATATGCCAGAATATTACCTTAAATAAGCCATGACTCCTTCCTTCCAAATCCTCTGCAATTCATGAGTCATCCTACCATTTATTACTATACAGTCTGAATTACTGACAGCAGCACACAATAAAACACGGAACACAGCTACCAGCATTTAACTAGAGGGGATGAGGAAAGGTTTAAAAATTTGCACTTCTTTAATATGGGGACATACTGGACAGACATTACACCACAGTGCTCTATCTAGGGAATTTGTACACAGGGTGTACAGGGAGGAATTGGCTGTAGGTCAGGAGAACATTGGTATGGCCAATACCTGTACCCAAATTTGAACAGTTGCAGGGGGTGATGGTGGGATAGGTTTTAAAGAATGGGAGCTGCTATGCATTTATTGAGTATCAAATATGTATTTTAAAAAAAAGCGGGAATTTGTAATGTTAACACCTGTACTTAACATCTAATTGTCATAAGAATGACAGAAAGATATTAATTAAACTGTAAAAACTTGTTTCATAGAATTATTCCTCAGAGTTCCAAGTGCTATAGAGAGGGTGAGTTAGTCTGTATATATGGCTTTGGGTGAAGGACAGACCTACACATTGTATGGATAAAACATTATCGTAAGAAGGTACAGTATGTGGATCTGTATGAAGATTACGTTTTTCTATCATCATCATCATCTACACAGCTTTGGATTTAAGCATATTTGGTTATATTGATGTAAATTAACCTAACAAACTTTCTCCCAGTGTGTGGCAGATTCCTCCCGGTACACTCTGTGTAAGAGACTAGAAATAGATTTATTAATAGCCATAATCAACATTCTTTAGTTGAAATTATGCCGAAAGTTTCGTGATATGGTGTCGTGTAATATAGTACAGCACAGCGGTCACCTCTGTTCCCTAGGAACATGCCTTAGATGTTCGTACATGCACTTTAGTCTGCACCCTGCTTTCTGGACCTCGTTTTTGTAGTCTTGCTTTCAGGTATCACACCACATGCACCTGCATGCATAAAGTACGTAGCTGCATTCTATTTGACACTGAGTAAACCTCAGAATGTCATGAATCAGACTACACTTCTCTTACACTGAAGGTCATTATCTACTGTCTGGCACTTATGAAGGCATTATGGTAAGTAGTAATCTACTTTAATGGAGGACATCCCATTGTGCCTCTAGAACACACAAAAATAAAATGTCTCTTATCCGTCAAACATGACCTATTTTCTTTTCATTATTTAAACATAGCTACATGTTTAAATAAAGGAAAGAAAATAAGTGGTTGTGTTACATGGATAAAAGACTTTTGTTTTTGTAAGTAGTAATCTGCTTTTAGTTTACTTTATATTTGTATCTGACCAAACTACACCCTAAACTTTTTTGACTGTGACACTTGAACCGGACTTACCCATTACCTGATTACAATACCACTTCCTAAAAATACTACATTTTGAGGGCTTGTTCTCTCTTATCTCTAAGAGACTGGTTCAGTGTGATGGACCCAACAGAAGCAGTTTCATTATTTGAAATTACATTATCTTACCTGATGATGGAAGCAAAGAATATTTTAATACAAGAAATAATATAATGGAAGAAGTTCAGTATTTGTGTCAGTATAACATACTCTTACCACAAACCTTGAGGTTTAACTCTCTGCCTCCTCCTTCTACTACTACTACTGCACTAAAACTACTACTATTGCTGCTGCTGTTACTGCCACTGATTGAAATTTGTGTAAATTACAACCAACATTTATTTACCATTTTGTCCCTGTAAATTTTGCAGTCAGAATCTGTAACAATTATAAATATGAGCACTAAATGACAGTAATAAAGAGACCTGGAAGGTGTGATTGAGTAGGTACTGCAGTGTTTATTTGTATAAAACATTTGTAGCATACATTTACATAGCAGCACACCCTAATTCACATTTTTATTCTGAGAAATTCAGTATCTTAATAGAAGCATTACTGTCTTCCTGGAACTTTTCCAGCATGCTTACTCAGCGCACCTTTACTGGGGTATGCACGCATTTGTTTTGTTAAACACCACAGGTTCTTCCTTCATGGATGGCATTATTTGTCACTGCAATAGGAATGGATTTTGTAACAGCAAAATTAACTGCATGGGGTAGAATCATCCATGACTAGCTAACAGCAGCTCAAATATTCTAGAAAACACCTGCCTTACATGGAAACAAAAGGTCTACTTCAACCCACCTTATTTCTTGAAGATCTATTTGAATATTATCCTTCCATATAGGCCTGATTCTTCCAAGAAGTCTCTTCTCTTCAGGTTTCCTGATCTATAATGTGTATCCAATTTTAACCTCTCCCATGCATTCCACATGCTGTAACCATCTCTTCCTCCTCGATGAATGGACAGAATTATGGTGGCTACACTCTATAACAGTACTGCTGATGTAAGTAAGTAACTAAGTAAATAACTTCATATAATTAGATAATTCAGTTCTGAACAGTGTTTGTTTAAAATTATTTCCTTCTGTGTTTTAAGTTTGTTTTTATCTAGCCTCTTACAGGAGCCAACACTTGTGATATTGAGACCCTCACACAATGTGTGCAAGCATCTTGAACAACACCTGCCAGCATCATGGAGATGGGCTGATATTACTGTCATATCTGCTGTTACAGTTTACAAAAAGTGAAAAATACAGATATTCTGTCTGCCTATGTACACATTCATAGCAGATATTTTTTAGTGAATAACAAACAGTCCTGAATAGCTGCAATCCTAAGTTTGCACATTGAAGTCCTACTGGGCATGTGCATTTGTCCACATTTTCTCGTGTCATCCTGCATAGACAGAACCCTATTGACAAGCTGTACAAGGCCATACCATGACTCAGGCAGTTAGTTGCCAGTCTGTCATCACAGAAGTCCAGATTCAATTGCAAGCCATTCCATGTGGGATTTGTGGTGGACAAAGTGGCGTGGGTACAGGTTTTTCTCTGAATGTTTCTGTTGTCCACTGTCAGTATGATTCCACCAATAATCCATACTCATTCATCTGACACTAGAAGTCTATAATCTTAATAGCTGACAGCACCATTAAACAAAATGCTTAAAAAAAAAACAGACTGTATAAGGTATTTATTGTTCTTTGATATGATGCTGCATCACTTCCAAGAAGAATGCATTCCTCATCCACAGCACTTCAAAAAATTAAAAACTCATTGACTGTGTGAAATTTGAGAGTCTCCTGGCAGTGAATATTAAGACTATAGCATTCCGGGTTGTGACACTCTTTTGTCCAGTAGTTAGTTTAGCTAGACATGTACCAACATTTAATAAAAGGCTACTATCTCCATCTACCAGATATTGCATTGTCATAATCTGGGAGATCATAATCATAATTACAGGCTGATGCAGTCTTCCAAAACGTCGTAATGAAATTTTCACTGTAATGAAATAAAAGCATTTTATCATCAGTTAATATGGTGGAAGAAGATTAGCTGTAAGGATAAAATTTCTTCAAGAAGACTTACTAGATACTAAGAAAGTGGAAAGGCCTAGAAATGTGACACTAAGACTCCTTTAAGTGATGACACAATGACACAAATGACTGTGGATGACACTAAGAGCTGAGCTAATATTTACAGAGACAAAATTTTGCTTTTTAGGTGTGTCTAAATGAAGATGGGAACAATTGTGAATGACCATCAGTCCACCTCCATGAGTGCACAGTGTCGTTTAGCATAAGCATTTGTTTGTCTTTAGCATGCATGCTTGTGTGCATGTGCAGTGTGCAGCCCCCTGCGAGACACAAGGCATCAAGTACCGCATCCTGCAGTGTGTGTGGTACGGCACGAAGAAACCAGCGGGCAACGCATGCCGGGACCAGCCAAGGCCTTCCGTCATGAAGGTGTGCAAGGGGTTGCCATGTACCCAGTGTAAGTTCCCCATGTATATGTGCAGGTGCTGCTGTTGCTTTGGCCAGTTATTTGTTAGTCTTGTAATTTCAAAATAATACTCAGATGGGATATTTGTACACAATGTTGTGGTTTGAAACTGTGCTAATTGGAAGTCCTGTGGCAGAACAGAATCCTGAAATAAGGCCTGTACCAGCATACCAGCATCTGAGGCAACTCTGTTATGATCCCTGTTGTAACTGGAATATTCTATATATATGAAGATAATTTCTCTGTATCCTGCTTCCTTGCTTCCTCGTTATCACCCTGGACCTGATACCGAACATACAGGTATATCTTGAATTATATGTGTTTTGTACTGTTGCTGATGTATGTGGTAGCCATGCCTCTTAAGACACTGTACAAGTATAGTGGTATTGCTTTTGGGTGCTATTCAAATCCTCATTCCTAGTACTTTTTTAATTACATGAATATGTGTCCTCTTCTTTATATGAGTGTTATTACTTTTTCATATCTTGATAAATATTATTATATTGCCAAGGAGAGGAACCACATCGCAGATGAATAATGGATACTTTTTTTGGTCCAGTATTACCTATTCAATTTCTCAGCCAAATACAAATTTCTCACTCAGTCGGACTTCACAGTAAGCACTGTGGCTCTGACAGACATTCGGTTTGTAGTGTAGTGAAGCAGCTGCGTACTAAATATGGTATTTATTAACCATATACAAATTGAGGTTGCCTATCAAACTCAGAGGCATACCAAATGTCAAAGAATGTGTGTGTGTGTGTGTGTAATGAGCCTAAGCAAATACCTGTCAAGGATTTTTATGTGGATAATTTTAATCACTTACAAACTGATGAAGATTATACATAAACAAACTTTTGAAGGTCTGTCAATTATTATTAGTTATTTTGATCATGTCAGAGAATCTGAAGTCTATTGATATGATTTCTCTGTTACTTGGGAACTAATGTTTTAAAAATGATGTGGTGTCAGCCATCAGCAGGGCTAGTTGTTACATTGTGGTTTTGACACCCTCACAGAAGGGAATACATCCTGAACAGTATCATTTGTGCCAGCATGTAGTGATGTGTCTCATATGGCATTCAGACAGTGAATGTTCAAATCTGTACACAAATGTGATGTGATTCTGCGTGCAAGTTACAGAGGTGTGCTCAAAACAGATCATATCAGTTCAGCTGAAATGGAACAGAACAATTTAAAAAAAGGGGGGTGTTAAAAGTGCCCAGCCTGCTCAGATGCTACAAACCAAGTGCAGTGCTTTGGGTGGCAACATTGGCACCTCTTTCATTTTAACAAGAAAACATAAAAATGACAAATTAAAGTACAAACTGGAGTCAAAATCTTAACAACATTCTTGACAAGTTGTTTTGCTTATGATACAACTGTATTGAAGGTATGTCACAGTCAGTAGCATGTAAAAACCAACAATAGTAAGGTACAATTTTAGATATTTTAATGCTGATATGGAAAAATACATTTTTACTGACTGCCCTTCACACATGACAGACAAATTTACAAAAAATTTAGGTAAAAGTGTTTTTCATGTGATGCAGACAGTAACATGCATAACAGAAGATTTGTGGAAAGTAATACATACTGTAATTGGTTTAGTGTGGTTTAGTATAGTGCAGTTTGGCAGCCACAGCTTTTCCTTCTTACCTATACAATGCTTCAAATCACTGCAAAATCTAAAGGTTCATATCACAGGTTATTTGGTTAACATCTTATGTTCAAATTATGGTCTTTTGGGCTGTAACACCATGTCATCTTGTTTGGTGCAACCAACGTTTTGAAGGAACATGGCACCATTTCATGGTCAAAGTAGCTAGAAAGAGAGTATAGCCAGATCATGTAGGTAGACTAGCACAGAAGGTGGCAACTCAGAACTATGGAAGGGTGAGAAGTTGAAGTGCCATGTTCAAGAGAGAGAGAGAGAGAGAGAGAGAGAGAGAGGTGGGTGTTATTTTAAAATAAAATTAGTCACTGAGATTATGTAGCATCGATGATACTCAAAGATGAAAGAAATATAAGTATGGATCATTGTGGAATGAAACTGACAGTTTATAACTAATGTGTCTGGAGAGAAACGTGTTCCACTTCCATTATATTCATCACAAATCCCACATAGACTTACTGGGATTAAACCCAGACCTGTGTGGTGAGAGGCTGCTGACTAAACTCCTTAGCAATGGTATGGCCCAAGCAGTCTGTTTGGCCTAATAGGAACAGTGAAGTGGAATCTTAAGAAACAGTGCTGGAGTTTTAATGGCAGGTTGACATGGACAGTGGTCACCCAGAACCACAGGAGGAAGTGAACCAGTGAGAAAACTGGAGACAAGGACTGTCTTGCCTGTGTCAACCTGCCTGTATGCACTGGCTGCACTGTTACTTCATCTCATATTGACCCTGAAATGATGGCTGCATGCCCCACCAAGATGTTGGTGTTCATCGACAAGATGGTAAGGTGTCAGAACATACAGGATAACTGTGAGTAATAGCCACCATGTGAACGTGGAAGCTTATCACATGTGGAGTCGATATAAACATAGCCAAGAATGCACATGCAGTTGCAAGCATTGTTCACAAAATGTTGACATTCACTTTATTAGTCACATAATTTGTTTTGTTCATAAAACAGTATTGTTAGCCCTGTATAGAGTCAAAGCACAAACACATGCCTCTTTATTACAAACTTCTCTTCGATAGTGGCACAAGTACTTGATGCATGTTTCTGTATTTCCCATTCACCTCCTATACACTGTACTGATATGTCACAACCTAATGTCATCTCTTGGCCATTCTCAGAACTGTCTGCAATGATGAACCACCAAATCCATTCATAAAGCGTACATTTTTTTTAATTTTGTGAAAATTACCATCCTGACAGGGTTGCTACACCACAATCATACAAGATGGTTAAAGGTTTGCAAGGAAAAGTATGTTCTTTTGTTTAATGATAGTTTTAAGTAACTAATAATCATCATTTTAATTATCATTACTGTTCTTTGGTTTGTTTCTTTAGTCTAAATTAATCCAATATGTGGGTTTCGTATATTCTCTTAATCAGTTGTTTATGTGAGTTGCCATATCCAGCATGAAGGTGACACTTTTGCTATAAACCTGTTATTTGGATATCAGAGTTGTCCTTTGCCAAATTCCTGTATACATTGAATTGAAGGTATATGGATCACATTAAACACTGCCACTTGCAAATATATAAGCCTGTTCTCACAAGAAGTTTGTGTTGTGGGTTTTCATCTGTTTTGTAGCATGTCAGTGATCATAACTAACTGCCAGCTGTGGTCATAATGAATTTAAATAATCAGCACTTTAAAGCCTCAAGTATATCAAAGTAAAATTTAAAAATCGTATTGCTTCTTCGTGGAAGACATATCAGTTACAAAGATGAACTGCAAGATTTGAGATTCTGACAGTGATGTGACTGAAAATTCAAGCCTCCTTGAATACTGTGCCATTTTGATTGGTCAGTTGTTTCTGTAGTCTTGAAGGCAGCAAGCTTGTCTGAAATGTAGGTGACTGTTTACCAACTGACACAATGTTATATTCCAGAAGACTTGAAGTTTTTAAAACCAACTGGTTAATGCCGTTAGGGAACACTCACTTTTGAAAATCTACATTGTATCAATGTTTTAAAAGACAATTAAAAAGATGGAGTTTTTAATTGTCTTTTGAAACATTGATACAATGTAGATTTTAACATTTGAGTTTTATACAATTAAGTGCATTAGTCGGCCAATAAAAGTGACTGAGGTCATAATATGTTTAAGTTTCCTGCGTAGTCCTTACTGCAGTATAGGTGTGAGTGTACCCATTAGTCACAGCTGAAGTGGCTCTGCTATCTGCCATATCTCAGCATGATGGCACTATGTAATGACATAAGTCACATGATGCATTTACTACAGATATATTAATAATGTCTTTCTTTTTCAGTGTCCAACTGTAAAGATCAGTCGAAATACTGCCAAAACGTGAAGGCAATGAACATGTGCAGGGTGCATCGGTATCAGCATCAGTGTTGCCAATCTTGTCGGAACAAGGGCTAGGTGCTACAGACTTAATGCAATAGCAATACAAGAAGGAGTGCTGTGTTATCAGTGAGCATTCCCACTGGGAACATATATCCACATACTAGTAATGCAATCCATTCTTACATATTATATATGTTTGCCTCTGCTATGATCATCAGCAGTGAAGACTGAACTGGAGACATAGCTTTCCCTATTTATTTTCGCGGCAGCTGTCTGATATTGCAGTTCTGTATCATTCCATTGTGCTGTGGTGGCGGTGTAAACACCGGGACACAATGTCACTGACAAAAGAGCTTTCTTCTCGTACCACACCTACCTGGAGGTTGGGTTGTCATAACCCCTTCTGCTTAGAAATAATGTGTGGACCATAAAAGTAGCTGCACTTTAGTGGTGTTAGCCATCTGCAACTAGGATCCACAAGACTATGAGCAAGTGTATCACAAGATCAAACACACGTATTCTGTAAATATTCCATACTTGTCTACATATTCATAATGATGCTCAGATTGGCATGCAGTCTCATATAGCTAACAGCAGTTCACTTTCCTCGAGGTATTTGCTACTCTCAGTATTACACCAGTCAGCATGTTCTTGCAGAGCCTTGCATATAATTCAGTTCAAATGGTAATGATCTCTAGCCTGAAATACGGTTATGTAAATATTTTTAAGAACAGAATGATCACTGTATCTGAAGTAATGAATGTCATGAAAATGTATTGTAATCTTATCATTTTATCTTGTAGATCAGTTTTAAAAACTCGGATTTCCTTATACTTAATTCTCATCAGTTGTAAAACAATCATAGATAACTTTATTTCATTCCACAAAATCCTCAAATATATTTTTGTATAATTCTGTGATTAGTTATACTGAGCATTTTCTTTCTCAATTTGAATAGTATTGAATTGCTTTATTATTAATATTATTACCTCCTGGCTGTGTGTCTGTTCTATCCAGAATGTGAAACTCACCATCTTTTGTGTGGTCTTCCAGGACTCCTCGTCTTCAACAGTTGCATATTACTGGTACTTTGACTTTGGTCCATTGGTAACTAGATTTCAGTTGTCTGATAAAGGGACTGGATACTTAAAGCCTTCAGGCAATCTCTCCTTCATGTTTATGAACCATAGAGATTTTCCTAATGTTTTAAGTTCACCAATTCAAGCTTCCTTTTGTTGCACATGACCTTAATGAATGAATCACTAGACATGTTCAGTTAGTTTATTTCTCTGTCCAAATGATGGTTACTATTCTCTTTGTAGAAAAGGTGAAGTAAATTTTAGTTGGCAGTAACATGACATTTGTACTTGTTAATTTTAAAGTCAGTTTAGCTATGAAGGATGACAACTGCTACGCAGTCTCCAGTTGGGTGTCCCCAGTGAAGAAAAGGCTGCAGTAAACTTCTCCTGTTGTCATGACCCACAATATGCCAAATGATCATCATCGAACACACAGAACACTAAACAGTTACTGCAGACTTGCCAAACTTTATATTCACTTCCTTTCTCTCAATGCTCAGTTGTAAGATGTGTTGTGGCTGACGACAGTAAAGTTTTTTTACCTGTAGCTCATCAATAAACTTACCTTCTATCAACAATGTAAGACTAATGAAAACTTAATTATAAGATTTTAAACTTTGTTGTACAAATGGTTCCTGCATTATATTTCCTGTTGTAAAAATAACTTCAGGCAGGGTTTGTGTTACGATAGGAAGTGTATTGAAGTTACGTAACACCGTTGTGATCCTCTTAAAGATGCTGAATGTTTATTTTTGTCCCCAAGTTGTAGGGGATGAAAAAAGAGACTGAGTATGGGGGTAAGAGTAACACTTTAATTTGTTCTTAGTTTTATGTTCATGTAATATTTGGGATGAATTGTAGGACCTTTGCTTTGACTTTGTGAACTATGCATGGCTGCTTCAATCACTCACTTTTTCAAATAATTCATACAGATCTACATTTCAATCTAAATGCAATGGTTTTTTCTTTGATGATCAACAATATGGATAGGAGTTAGTATTAAGTGTCTCTGTCTCCATCATCAGTAATGCAGTGAGGTCTTCTTTGATGATGAGCCATATGAAAATGGAGCTAGTGTTCAATGTATTAGATCCTCTGTCATCAGAGACTGATGTGATGGATGAGTAACACTGTACTTGTACACACGGTAAGCTCTTGGCAACCCATGTCCTTATCCAGATGTGAACCCTTAGGGAATGGTGTATTGAGTAATATGGTTAATCATTACACGGTCTTAACCTGAACCATCTGGGATGCTGGCTATAATTCTTCCTGTTGTTCTGTTTCTTGTCATTCTTCATTAAAGACAGTAAGCCAAATGCTAGATACCATGACTGGTCACCCAAGAAGACTTATTTGCATCCAGTTGCCATAAAAGCTTCTGAATTTATGTATTTCAATATAGATTTTTGCCATTCCCTTGAGTTTTGTAGAATGTTGTGTTCGTATTTTCATATAATGAAATTTTGAATACATACATTATCAGGTGAAAAGTGAACACAGGAAAAGTTATAAGCTGGAAGATCTTCAGAGACATTTAATGCAATGAAAGTAAGCATGATAGTGTAAGCATGAGCATTATTGCTGATTAATAAGTAATACATTAATCAGTATAAGGGTTTGATTATTATAATGGTTATTGTCATGTTGAAGAAAGCCTTTGCAATTGAATAGCCAAGATAGTTTCCTGCTGACTGTGAATCAAGCCAGGGATCCAGTGCCAAGAGCAGAAGTGCTGGGGAAACCTGGCACACAATTCCAGTTTGAAAGAAGACGAGCATGAATCATGATATTGTTGCCGAATGATGGCTGTACAGTTTCAGATGCAGAAGTAAAAATAAACAGCTCATAATTGCATATACTTAGAGATTTCCACATAAACACAGAGGTTGAAAATTAAATAAATTGTAATTTCTTTCCTTCTATGAAAATATTTTTTCTGAAAATGTGATACTAAATTAAAATAATTTTCAAATAAAGTAATAACAAGTACTGTAAAAACAGAGTTTTCACTAGCTGTTATTATGCTGATGTCATTATGTCATCAGGGTCAGGGTGGTGCCCTGGCATTCAGGAAAGCAAGGGTCGTTGCTGTGGACCGCTCTGGCTCTGCTACATCTCATGTTCAGGCCTGCTGAACAAAAGAACCTGTGCTTTGACTGCAGGAGCCCCCTCTTCAGTAGTTCTGCTGCCTTCCAGGCCTCCAATGTCTGATAAGGCAACAGTGGTTGCATGTCTTAATATTTTAGGCAGATTGAGTGTTTTGCACCATATTGGTACCAAGCACAATTTTTGTTGTGAAAAGCCAGACCAGTTCTCCATAATGACTTAAGCAGCCAGCATGCTGCATGCACAGACAGATATGTTAAGTGTAATTACTGTAGGCAACTTTGCATCGAAAGATAATTGTATATAAATACAATATATTTATGAAATATGGTTCACTTGTTACTTTCTTTCAACTGTTCAGGGAAGATTTGCCAGTTACTTCCAGTCACAAATACATTATTTCTTCATGTTGATTTTGCAGTATTCTCATGCTGTTGTTATTACATGATACTGTGTTATGCACATATAATTGTACTTATAGAATACATAAACAATAGAAGGACATTTATTTTTATACTAGCAGACTTCTGGGCTATATATCTGTAGTGTTTCAGGAGGCATCATGTCTGAATATGCTATTGTAGACAATAAAACACACAAACTTCTGACAAAAAGACAAGAATTTGTAACTGTGGAAAGATAATTTCTGAATTCACTGGTCTCTTTGAAACATTGTTTGCAGGAATCTGGGAATTGTAATATCTGTCTCTGTAGGTCTCATCATGCAGGTGTGTCAGTGGCTGGATGAGCTCATTTTGGTTGCTTACGTTGTTGCTCTTTAACATGATACAGAAAATATTTTAAACTTTTCAAATCACAGTGTTTACTGTATATACTGCTAGCTTTAACATTCAAGAACTCTGCATTTGGGTCACAGAGTTTTCTTATATGTTTCTGATTCTCAGGATAAACAATGATTATGTGCCTAAACAGCATTAACCAGTTGGTCTTGTAATTGAGACACAGTATATGCTGCCTGTGATTTAGAAATATAACTTCTAAATATTATTTTTATGAGCTTCAATCCTCAAAGTTTTATTGTAGTAAGTTTGTTTTGCCTTTTGTAGATTTGTTTATGGTGACTGCAGTGATCATTATACTGAACTGTTCCTTCTTCAGTTTAGAAGCCTATAATTCATTGAATTCGGCCAGTCGCACATGTTCATATAAATGTACATGTTTCTTGGCCAATAAAATTTTACAAATGTATTGAAAGAATGGGATGGAAAACTAAATAGGGGTAGATGTGTGACATTCCAAGTGTTCCACAGATATCATTATACTTGCAGTCCTGTTCTTTCTGGATCTCATTGATGTAATGAATTTTCAAGAATTCAGGGTGAATATTAGTATGCGTACAGTAACATTATGATACAACACTAATTCTCCACCGATTCTAAACTAGATGAGATAGCTGAAAGTTGAATGATTTTCTTAGTAAATTCATTTTCTTCTTTCATTCATTTCAGCTTACGTGATAAATAGCAGTGAAAATATTTTTCCTTCTTCTTATTCCCCAAAATTGTTTCTATTATATGCATAAAACAAAAAGCCTACAATCTCTTGTCCTCCCACAATCTTTCCTTTTCAATTCCTTGTAAGGTCTGTCCTGTTTGAATGATGTCTTCTAGTACCTTGTTAAACCATCTTGTTCTCATTGTCCCATAAGCCTCTGTCAATGCATATTTGAACCAGCGTAGTTGTTTCTCTTAAAATTATGAATTCCAAATTCTTCTCCAAAAGTGTCATTTGTAATTCTCTTTCTTCTTATTTTTAATTAAGTACTTCTCAGAGATTTCATATATATTTCTCAGTTTTGCTTTGCTTCTCATCTTAAAAGCCGGTGTTTCAACACTAAGTGTCAGAATTTGTGCAAAATATACTTTACAAAATTTGGCATTGTTATGTTGTCTGTAGTCCTATTGTAACTGTGATGGAATTTAAAACTATTTTGTACATTATTATTGCTCTCTCATGTGACTTTCTCTTCTGAAATTATTTCACCTCACACATAAATAAATGTGTTTGTCATGTCTGCTGTTGAAGTAAATTCCACTTTTGTATCAAGTGAGCCATACCACATACAGATATGCAATTATATGACACAGCTCCAATAGAGTTCTTATTCTAAACCGTTTGTAGTTCCTAATGTTGTAGAATGTAATAAATTTGTATGTTCCCTGCTATGCTTGGCATTATATAACATGTCCTTCTATTGTAATGTATGAAAATTGTATCTGATAGAACCATAACAGTGACTTTTTAAATGTGGTGAATGCATCAGGTTTGCTGGATTTGTAAAAGTTCAAAACCTGCCTTAATAATGTGCACATATTCAGTTATTTAAATTTTAAAAGCATTGATAGATTACATGTTCTTTAGCGTACAGAACTTTGCAGATACATTGAGAATCCATTGCAATATTCATAACCAAAATGACTGATACTTTTCTGGAGTCAACACAGAATTGTTTCTTATGTACATATATTTACACTTGAAAAGTCACTGTGAAATTTAATACTTAAGACAGTACAGTGAAACTTCATTGTCACACCTTCTTAAAAACACACTGAGGTGTCTAGGAGAGGATAGAATCATGAATCAGTATACATTATTTTAGAGCCTTGAATGTGGAAGGTAAGGAAATCAGTGATCAAAGTTTCACGGGGAAATAAGCAGATCTGAGTTTCTTCCTTGAGATCCTTGTAGCTAATGTTCTAAAGGAAACATATTCCACAGGCACCTTTTATCACAATGTTCAATTTGTGGTCTCCATAATGAATAGGTTCATTACTTTTCAAGTGTTGTAATTTAATTGCAGGGAGATGTTTCAATATAATATATGCTATATTTTTTATATTTTAGACCAAATCAACGTGACTTGTATCATTTTTCATAAATATTTTATGGTATGTTCAATTAGTACAGGAATTTGCTGTTGATGTTACATGATATATGTAATTTGAAAAGGGACTAATATGGTTCACATTCAGTTAAGGAAGTTCCCTGGGTAAAAATTGTCTCTGAACTTTTAAAATTTCATATCTTCCAATGATTTGATGCAATAACATAGTGGCTACTGGCTCATGTTATCTTTGCCAGTGTTTATCAAAACAGGACGTATATCAGTACTCGTATTAGAAGTGTTCCTGGATGAAATGAGAATACATAGTGCATGGTGGAAAATGATGCATATTCTAAAGATATAATGCCCTTAACATTTCTGACACTATGCAGCTGAGTTGAAGTCATACAGTCATGCTGAAATTATTGTGCAAACATGGGAACATGGACATCAAGGTTTACACTTCATTAATATAATTGCCATCTTTGCTGATAGACACAATACATGGATTCAGTAACTTATCCTCTCAGTTTTTCTTGAGCATAATTTTTCTCACAGACACATCAGACTTACTGTGACATTCACACACACATTACTTCCCAGAAGTCAGTCTAGCTATTAAGACAACAGTTTTCTGTGAAGTGACATCATGTAGCCTGGTATATGGTTACAAACCTTTTGAAGGAACCTGCTGTGTCACTCTTTATTTCTTCTGCTGTCAAGTTGAAGGCAGCATATTTATTTAAAAAACTGATACCTTTATACCAGGCCACATGAGTCACATCCCACAAAACCATAATATGAATATGAGGGTTGGAACTTTAATAGTGGCAACTATTTATTTACAACTGATACAAAATAGATACATGTTTTGAAGTTTTACTGTCCTTCACTGTAGTCACC
>JGI20166J26741_10380004_pt1 | contig 16176 bp, 15 predicted proteins | sample TergutCu122P5_FD_26741 | JGI IMG/M metagenome (IMG submission 26741)
CCAAACGACTGGCTCTCTGATCCTCTGAGAGCAAGCGAGGTACGAATTTCGCAGCAACTCGTTTCATGTGAAGTTCTTCTGTTAAAATTCGTTGACATGAAATCCACGAAACTCCAGTCAATGTTTCCAACTCGTCGATTGTTTGACGACGATCAAACATTATCGCATGGCGAATTTTTTTAATGTTTCCGTCGGTTCTGCTTGTTGAAGGACGCCCACATTGCGGTTGGTCTTCAAGTGACATGTCACCACGTTTGAACCGATTAAACCATTCGTAAACCCTTGCCTGGCAAAACGCTTCTTCTTTAAAAGCCTCTCAAAGCATCGTGACAGTTTCTGCTGCTGTTTTCCCCAAAAGGAAACAAAACCTGATGCAAACACATTGTTCTTTTAAGTCTGCCATCGAAAAATCTACGAAAACAATGACAGAGGCTAAAGAAAAAAATCACACTGACCCTATAGATCTTTACTCAAGGACGCCACTTGGCCAGCTGATGCAGAGGGCAGTCACGTACAAGCACCAAGCGGGAGCAGACGGAAGTAATGCCCCTCTCCCCTCCAGAAAAAAATTCTCGTTATATTTGGATCCCCCCTCGTATATTGGGTCTCAGTATGCTGGCTGTACCGATTTCCCGGTCAAAGTAGTGGCATGCAACAACTTTGTGTATCTTGGGTCTCAGTGTGCTGGCTGTACCCACCTTCCTGTTAATGAAGTCACATGCAAGATCTTTAAGTGTCTTCAGCCCCAGCGTGCTGGCCGTTGCTGTTACCGTGTCCCGTACCAGCCCAAACTGGAAGATGAACGTCACCTCAGGACCCTCCATCTTCTTCCCCACTGCTGATTCACTCCTGCAAATACATTTTGCTTATCTGAAGAGAACTCTTTCACCTAGCGTTACAAATAACCACAGCAGAGTTACTTTTTTTATCAACGCTAAGATGCCAATAATACCCATATCAAAGTGGAATGACTTTGTATTTTGTTCAGGCTTGATTCTTTACCTCAAGTCTGGCTACCCTAAAGTTTCTATGAAATTTTCTACAGTCACTTGAAGGAAAATATTAAGATAGCTCCTTAAAAAATATCAAAACCACTTCCTTCAACTCCTTTTCAGGCGTGCCATTCCGTTCAATGTTACATAAGATATGTAGTTAGAGTAACTTAATAAACTAAAACACAACAGCAGCATATGCTTATCATATAGACAAACAGAATAGTATGTATCACCCATGGTGAGTGAAACTGCAATCATTTCTTGGTGCATTAATGTGAAAAGAGATGATAATTTACGAATAATTGGAAATGAGCTGGTGTCAGGTAGGGCTCAGTATCTGCATAAACATACTGCTGAAAACCCTGAGAGACCACAGTCACAGTAACTAATATCTAACTAGGCATATTGCGAATTAAGTGCAAACCTCTCTATTTGACATGGGTGTGACTAACAGCTAGGTGAAAAGTCTGCCACTACTGTAGAGAAGGGAACACAGACATGGCACATGAAAAGTCTGGCACATCTGCACTGCAGCAAAGACTATGAGATCAGTCTGTATGGCACATGAAGTCCGATACGTCTGCATTACTGCAGAGACTATGACATGAATGTGAATTGCTGCACGTGAAGTCTGACACACCTGCACCACTGTCAAGACTATGAGATGGTTGTGTGTGACATGTTGAAAGTCTGTTTCATATGCAGAACTGATGGGAAGATGGAAGAGATCATCCCACGAAAAGTCTGCCACAAGTCTGCATTAGTGTAGGGAAGAGGGCACAGGAAGAGTCTGCCAGGTCTCCACTAGTCCAGAGAAGAGGGGACAGATATGAAACATTAGAAGTCTGCTATATCTGCACTATGGCAAAGGAACTTGATGGATATACAGAGCAAGTCACCTGCCAGGTCTGCGCTACTGCTGGGATGAGGGAAAACAAATGCTTGATTGTAAAGCAACATTCCAGACGATTAAAAGCAGAATAACCATCAAGGAAACATAATTCAAAAACAAACATCTGGTATTCACACACATAAGCCCTCAGGAACAAAACACTGTTTAGAAAGAGTGATGTAAAGGCAGAAATAAACAAATAACTCCATACTGCACGGTCCATACTCCCAAACACAACTACAGTAGTGATTGCTTCATTGGCCTCTGACGACAATGTATTAAAGACAGGGTTACAATTTAAGTAACTTACAATCATATTCATGTTTCTGGCAATGACATTAATACTGTATTTTGTTACTTTTATAAACAGTCTTAAACTTCTGACACTATAAATTACATGCTGTAAAAAATCTGGCCATGTCCAACCTCATGTGATAATAAAATCTACGGACACATTAAAATAAATAAGACTTTATTTCACACCTTAATTCAAGCAACACTGCCAAGCAGCTGACCCAGTCCTGCCTTAGCTGTTTAAACACTTTCATTATTAAGGAAGAGATATCGAAGTCCCCAAAAGTAACAATATTCCAATGTACAATGTATGTCAAATTCACGGATGCTGAAAGAATCCAAAAACTGTTTCTTGCAAAACACACCACAATCCCCATCACCACAACTGTACATCATGCCACAACACTACCCAAACCATTACTCCATTGGAAAAGTAGGCACAATTTACAAGATAACCCAGACATGTGTTCCAGTACTGTAAGGCAATGTGAAACAAATCCCCTTTCAACATGCAAACTACAAGGGCCTTATTTCATCAACTATTTTCTGTCACCTCAAACTGCTGTTCATCATGCATGCATGTGGATGGCTCAGTAGGCTTACAAATATGACAAACAAGCCAACAGGAAATAAGGCACATGACAGTTGTCAAAATAACGATCCTATATTAATAGATTTACTGTACAATGGAGATACTTCCTACTTGACTTGCATTACACAGAAGTATTGATGACACACTCTGGCATTTTCCTCAATTTAGGGTAAAGGTAAAGATAGGCAATCCCTGTACAGGCCCTGACAGTTCCAGGAGGTTCAGGATCCCAGATTTCAAGGCAATCAGCACATGAATGTGGTAAGGCTGTCAGCCTTACGCACTGGCCAGGAAATATTCCTGGCACTCATTTCTGTTACAGGCTGAATCGACCCCAGAAAAATAGTGCAGCCAGAAGGATTATGTCAATGAAAAATTCCACTGCCACTATCGGGAATCGAACCTGCAACCTTCCCGCTTATAGTGCAGTGCCTCAACCAAATGCACCGCCACATTGCCCCCTAAAATTAGGGTTACACAGTTTAATTACAAGAAAAGTGTTGTAGGAATACGTGGTGCGACAATAAAGTTCGCGAACTAGCTACAGTGTGCTTGCTGTGGCAGCACTAGACGAAAGCCTTAGTATGGTTTGATGACATTGACACATCAGCGTTTCACAGCTGTGTTGTTGTTGATCTATGGCAGTGTCTTTCTGAGTGGCATCTATTATTGTGTGCACGTGTTTTGGTGTGCCGCCGCGAGAATGTCGGAGCTTAAGTTAGAGCAACGAACGAACATTAAATTTCTTGTTAAAATTGGAAAGAGTGGAAATGAAATCAGACAGATGTTAGTGCAAATTTACGGGGATAATGCCATGAAGAAAATAACAGTTTACAACTGGGTGAAACGTTTTTCTGAGGGAAGAGAAAGTGTCAGTGACGAAGAGAGATCAGGATGGACAGCAACAAGCAGAACTGAAGAAAACATTGCTAAGTTCGTCAAATTGTGCATGAAAATCGTCGGCTGACTGTCAGGAGCACAGCAGAGCAAGTGAACTTCAACACAGAAACAGTTAGGAAAATCTTAACATGAGGAAGGTGTGTGCAAAACTGGTCCCAAAGGAGCTCACCGAAGAACAAAAGCAAAGAAGAGTCACAATTTGCCAAGACCTTTTGGAGAGGCAAGATGACATTTCGGGTTGTGTCATCACAGGTGATGAAACATGGGTCTACCAATATGATCCTGAAACAAAGCGGCAATGTGCACAACAGAAGACTGCCAATTCCCCACGACCAAAAAAGTTCAATCAGTCCAAATCAAGAGTCACAACAATGTTGCTGCCTTTCTTTGATATTAGAGAGATTGTTTATTATGAATTTGTACCAACTGGATAAACAGTCAACCAAGTTCACTATTTGGAAGTACTGGAAAGGCTGCGTGAAAAACTTTGACGGAAACGACCCAAACTTTTTGCCAACAACTCATGGATCTTTCATCATGACAATGTACCTACTCAAACGGCACTGTCTGTGATGGAGCTTTTGGCTTCTAAACAAATAACTGTGTTGGAACACCCTGCCTGTTCACTGGATCTAGCCCCCAGTGACTTTTTTCTGTTCCCGAAGATAAAGGAAATATTGAAAGGAAGGCATTTTGATGACAATGGTGACATCAGGAGTAATATGACAATTCTGAAGGCCATTCCACAAAACCAGTTCAAAAATTGTTTTGAAGGGTGAAATAGGCGCTGGCATCGGTGCATTGCTTCCCAAAGGGAGTACTTTGAAGGCGACCATGGTGGTATTCAGCAATGAGGTATGTAGCATTTTTACCGCGATGAGTTCGCGAACTTTATTGTCACACCTCGCATAAGTGGCCACAATGAAATATGCACCCAGGCAGCCAGTGGTCCAAATTGACTCTGCATGCTCAAAACCTAAGAAATCACATATTAATTAACATCAGCTCATAGTTTTAAATTCTGATAACCTCACACAATATTAACTTCATAAATTTTACAAACTGAACCCAAATAAACTGGCATCTGAGGCCAAGAATTTTATGAGACTGGACCTCTTCAGCAGAGTTGAAAATTCCCAAGTGCAGCACCTGAAGTTTGTGAATAACTAATACCAATGCTACCCTAAGTTCTTAGGAAATGTGGGTCCCCTGCCCTGGCAAAGGTGATTACAGGGTGCATCACTTGTCTTCACAAAAAAAATATTATTACATTCACCTTTATCCTACCAGGGTAGGTATTTAAACTTTAGTGCATGGTTTATGAGAAAAGTATTATTTGAACAATAAAAAGATAAAATTAAGAACCAGACAGCAATTTTTAGAAAAATAAAACAGAGATGATTCAGCACGTCTTAAAAATGCAGTATATTGCCTTGTTGCCTAAATATATATAAAATGAATTTCTGAGGGAGTTTTCTAACGTGTGTTCACGTACGCAAATGTAGGTCTTTCAAACGTTACAAACACTAAATGTGAAAAAGAAAAAAAAAAGAGGTTAAGAAGCAACAGATCTGACTAGTGAGCTATTCACTTTCCTAGAAACTGTCATCATCCTCTGTTCCTTTTGTGTAAATTCTGTTTAAAAAATCCCAGTCTTCTTCATAAGTATTTCAAAATGCTGAACAATTTGCATTCTCTGTCCCATTTAAATACTATGAGTTCAATATGCCTCCACTGGGGATACGTCACGTAAATCATAAAACATCATGAATTTCACTGTGTGTATATTATTACACAATGTTTTGCTGTCACAAACATATCCAAAGCAACACTGCAGTGATAACAATCATTTACTTTTAAAATAAATCAATTTTTTTATTAAAAAAACTGTTAAACCTTCACTCTGAATATCCAATCATGACTTAAGGAAAAACACATTTCTGTCATGGTTGGGTAGCTTAGCTTTATATTGGAAAAGGTTGACACAGTGCTCTAAATTTGCATATGTGCAAAAGCAACTTGCTTCACCTCTCATTCTCCGTTACCAAACTACCAGCTACTGTTCCATTATCTTATGTACACCTTTGGCCAGAGTGTGTTAAGCCCAATGCTAGGCCATGACTTCGGATACTGGTAGCAGCAGTATACATGTGTTTTACAATACTGACCAGCAGTTACCATCAGATATACAGAAGAAGTACCATGCAGAATTTTTACAGTTCAACCATTTGGCTCTTGATTAGACATAACAATTCAACCGTGCAGTGTCCTTTATATAGAAAAAAGACACCAACCAGTCCTTTCACACCCACCATTACCACCATGTCAATACCACAATCTACCTGTCCCATACACAACCATCAGCAAAATGACACAAGCACCCCTTGAGAGAAAAACATGTAAGAGCAGAAGCAACCAACTTTCCTATGCTGACTAATCTCACTAAGCTCCACACATTACTCAGGTAACAACGGTCATTATAAAACGGATGAAAAGCCAGTGATTTTGACTCATCCTGAAGAGACAGCCCATTACCCATTCCAATCCTTCCCAGAAATGACTCAAGAGAACATAAAGACCTTATTATGACAGATGTCTTCACAACTGGAGTCCTGGAATTCACAAGTTATCACATAATCGCTGTGCATGATGCCTGGTGTACACCTATTTGCATGTAAGCCTACATCAAGAAAAAACATATTTAATATCCTAACAAAACATTTAATACAGACTAATAAAACTGCAGTAACTGCAAGATAGGCAACACATGAAATTTTGCAGTCTAAGAATTCACATGTAATTTCAGACTCCCTATTTAAAAGTATTAAGAAGCCAAGAAAGCATAAAAACATGGCATGAAACTGTATTTATCCAACAGTACACAAAGTAAAATCTGCAATATTTTGCAGATTAATTATCTGTGACAAAATTAAATGTCTACAGTAGTGCATAATGTACTACAACATCTACTATAAATGGCACAGTGAATTTGTCATGGCAGAAGTTAATTACTATCTAACTCACAAACATCAATATACAGAATTTACTGCATCAAAGAAGTTATTTCTGTAATGGAGATGACAAATAGCCTAATGTCAAAAAAAAAAAAAAACTGATGTCATTCTGCACTCTAGTCCCTTTTTCTTAAGTATCTGAAGAATAATTATGTCTACATGTGCAGTTAAACTTGAGAAAAGAACAATGAATAAAAATTTTTATGTAGCTGGTAAGTGATAAGCTTTGATTATTAATACAAAGAGTTCTGTCACCCTTCTTATGCACAGGAACAATGACAGAATCCTTCCAATGCCAATATAACTGTTCCTTTTGGGGTGGTGGGGTACAACAGCTCAAATTGGGCCTACACCCCCTCATTGTTGGGGTTTCTAGATTACAAACATTAAGACACACACACCCAGTAGGATTCCTCTGAAAGAGCGATCAGATTGTGGCAGAGCCCACTACCTACACAACATGCAACAAACAAAGAGATGAACACTGATGTCCTCAGTGGGATTCAAAACCACGATCCCAGCAATCAAGTGGCCACAGACCTACACCTTAAACCATATGGCCACCAGAAACAGCACATTATTCCTCGTACCAAACAACATAAATGAATTCACAGATATCAATACGTGAAGTTTTACTTCCAGGCTGGATCAGTTCTGCTGGAAGTAGATCAATATGTTCATAGCCTATCAACTTAACAGCAATCTGAAACTTATAAGCATTAGGCTCAGGTGGTAGTGGCTCAGCTGTATGTCTTTCAGTCTGCCATCTATGACCCAGAATAAAATCAACTGCTGAAAAAGCAGGTCAGCCCTCTCATTCTTTACCAAGTTACCTCTAGGATGACAACCCTTCTTAAATTAATTCATGGCTCCGTACATGTCCCTAATATTCTTGTTCTTACCATCCGTATCAAGTTAACTAGCTCTATCTTTTACCCAATTCCTCCTTTTGTTCTTTACATGTATACTTGTATTGCATTTTATACTACTCAGCTTATCCCTACCACTTTGACTCGGATCCTCAAACTACCGCAATTTAGCTTGCTTCCTTTGATCTAAAGAGTGAACTTTCTTCATCAATCCATGGTTTATGATACTTCAATTCACAACACAGACTCACTTGAGCTGAAATCTTTGTATTGTTTCTAACATTTTCCCATGCACTACTGATGCTCCCACCATCCTACAACACCACCAAAACTGCAAAACTGTTTGAGAAATTAACTTGATACTATTTTTCAACTTCCACTATAATTGGGTCATTTATAATATACCTTTTCACACCAGACTTCTACATTCTGTGTTTACTTCCTACATCTGTCCACACTTTTGCAACTACCAAATAGGATGAAACTCCTGTCCATCAAGAGGTGATCAGTCTGTGAGTCTTCCCATCAGGGGAAGTCCACATGATGTACGAATGTTTTGATGTTGGAACACTGTGTTCTTGACAATCACACCAATAGATGTTACAAACTTCACTGCTCTAACATCATTACCATTACTAGTTTAGTGTAACCTAATATTCCCAAATGATGTTTTAAAATATCTTCTCACCACAACTATGCACTGAAATCTCTAATGAAATTTTTATATGATACACACCTGATCAAACATCTACATTAGTTCCTCACAAGAAAACTGTCCTTTCTATTAGCACTTTTATCCTCAGTTCAGGTACATGCAGTCAATACATCACACCACTGACATAAACATTAAATATAACATCCTATCACAAACAAACTCTACTCTCTTGACTGCTGATATGATTTCATTCTGTATTAAGAGTCATATCCAAAAGTGCTCATCCACATTCCCTTTTCTCAATAAAAAGCACAAACTACATGAAGTCCACTGTCAAGTAGTTTATGTGACCTTTGATATATCAGTAACAAAGAAAAAAAATGTAGTTTAGAAGATGCATACAATGGGAAGATGGGTGGAGAGTCTGTCACTTGCACAGGCTCAAACAAAAAATAAATTCCTGTAGCCATCACAAAAGGATTAAAACACAGAACCACTGAATAAATACAAAAAGGTGGGTAAGACTACCATGAGGCTGTATTAAAGAGGGATTGTTACATGTCGGTGAATACACAATTCTGCGGCTCCAAACAAATGCAGCTGACTGAAACAACAGGTGACAGAAACATAGAGATGACTACCTACACATATTTCACTGTATAGGGTGCTATAACACACAAACTTGAGTCAAATGTAAAACTAAAAATATAATTCAAATTATAGTAACTCAGTTACAACAGACACAGATATACCGACTTCCTATGCCATAGCCTACAAAACCGCGCCTTAACCCTAGATTAGCAACTGCCCCAGTCACGTCCACAAATGCTTCCAACACAACAAGTCACTGTTAACGCACTTCACTTGAAGTTAGAGACATCTTTCTTTAAACGTCATTGACAACTTTAAGTCTGCAAGCAGCGAATTTGGTCATAAAAGAAGTGTCAATAATTGTGTTCACTGTCTGCCATTAATTATTGGTACTGGTGACTCAGTGTCATACATCAACAACCCACACTTTTAAAAAGGTTCTGTTCAAGAAACATGTTTACAATGATCCTGTAATTCACTTCACGTGCATTACCATTAATTTACCGTACAGTTCATGAATCTACTAGATGCATTTCCAAATGCACGAATTAATTCCTGTACACCGCCGGGCGTGATGAACAATTTCAAGACCAGGTGGAGACACTGGCAATCATACTAGTACGTGTCAACACACTTCACAGCTGTCACAATGTCTCCCAGTTGTTATAAAAACAGCATTGCTACTTCTTGGCGCTTATCAAATATATAAGAGCTCTGGCAACTAATCAAATGCCATTACACATTTCCACATCTGCATAGGAACATATCCCGTTACTTTACTCACCTGATACGGATATATTTGTTTATTACCGTTACCCACCTGCTAATTACTCCGCCAATCTCAAATAGTTTCTATACAGGTACCATTAACCACATATTTCAAATGTGCTACGCCTTACGTTTTAATTCGATTTCTGTGCATACAGACATTCTCAGGTTCACACTCCTTTCCGCCACACAACTTTCACAAGTACCGTTCTACAGGGTCAAAGTTAGATGCGACAAGTCCCTGAACGTCGCTGCCAACATGCGAAAGCGGAAAGTTGCACTAATTTTCCACCATCGCATTCAAAGCGCAAAGAATTCTATAATTACATTTTCGTCTAACTAAATAATTCTTTTAATCATAATGTTGTGGTTGTGTGTATTTCGAAACAGCAGACGAAAGCACACCTAATGTGAACATTCCGGCCACCTCACGTTTACGTAGGTGACCAGTGAACGCTACAATAGGCGACGATGCAACACCATTTTCAGCAGCCAAGTTTGCTGCCTGTTGTGTTGCCGGAGTCGCCAGGAAGTGCGTCTTAACCGTCCGAGTCCAAAGTTCTCACGGCGGTAGCTACCAGAACGTCTGGAATGTGACGCCGTGTGAATTGGTAATCAGTTACAGGTGTTTCAAAGTGAAGTCCAGAAGACTGTTGTTCCCATGTCCTGGCATCACATCCCAATAAACAGTAATGTCCGTAACTTCATACGAATTGAGTAACAAAATATAACACCGGTGTCAAACGTAAATTGATTTGACCGAATTTGAACGCGACACCCAGTCACTCTGGAAAGTAAGGGAAAATGGAATATTCTGAACTATTAAAATAATTCTGAACAATGTTTAAGTCTTGCTAAATTCGTGCAACTCCAATGTCTATAGCAAGTCACAAATACGCAGGCCAGACTGAAACATAGGAACGTAACCTGCAGGCAAATTGGCAAAATCATACGTAACCTAACCTAATGTAGAAGACACATTAAATGACAAAGTGATGTGTCAACGCGGATTCTTAGAGAATTAATAGGAAACAGCCGTCTTTATTTCAACCGCAACAGGAGGCATAAAATCGAAAGAGGTTACAATGATTTTAACGCAAAGATGTTGCTGGGTTTTTTCGTTATATGTCATTCTTGTTAGTACCAAATAATGTCTACAGATTTGTGTACTTTTGCCTTTTAGCATTTTGCATTAGTTATCAAGCACGGCCCATCTAATTTCCAAATACAGCCGGCGTTTTGGCCTTCCGGTTTTCCAAAAAAAAAAAAACCGTTTGGCTGTAGATACAGATGTGACTAATACAAAAGTTCCTTAATAATTATCAGCATTATAATAGACTCAGACGTCAGTATTATAAGGTAATTCTCAGGCTCTTCCCTATGTTTTCCACGAAATAATTTGGTGATTATTATTATTATTATTATTTTGCGGCTTGACGGAGAATTTTTATGATCGTTGAATTAATTGTGGCACTAAGAGCGATGCTGTAATCCGTGTAATGCTGAGCTTCAGCGCCAGGTGTTAATGTGGGATTTTGTGGAATGAAAACAGCAATGGCCGTGTAATTTAAGCTGAGAGGTGGGTCATTATTTTGCATATAATCACACCTGTTTGACACAAATGAAGAAATATTTCATTCTTTTGAACCGTTGAAGGTACGTATTTCCCGCAATATGACGGAATACAAGTTGGTCGTAGTAGGCGCAGGAGGTGTTGGGAAAAGTGCCTTGACCATTCAATTAATTCAGAATCACTTTGTTGACGAATATGATCCAACAATTGAAGATTCATATCGTAAGCAAGTTGTCATTGATGGTGAGACTTGCCTGCTCGATATTCTTGATACAGCGGGACAAGAAGAGTACAGTGCAATGAGGGACCAGTACATGAGAACTGGTGAAGGTTTTTTATTGGTGTTTGCTGTTAATAGTGCTAAGTCCTTTGAGGATATTGGAGGTTACCGTGAACAGATTAAAAGGGTGAAGGATGCAGAAGAAGTGCCTATGGTTTTGGTAGGCAACAAATGTGACCTTCCATCATGGGCGGTGGACATGAACCAGGCTCGTGAGATTGCCAAGCAGTATGCAGTTCCTTTCATTGAAACATCAGCAAAAACACGTATGGGAGTCGATGATGCATTTTATACCTTAGTTCGTGAAATAAGAAAAGATAAGGAGCAAAGAGGGAAAGAAAATCGCAGGAAAAAGAAGAAAGTTATAGATGTAAGGAAAAAATGTTGTCTTCTATAAAAGAACGTTAGCCATTTTGGGGGAAGGAAGAGTTAATTTGAGTTTTTAATAACAGGATCACTGCATAACTGATGCGTCAGTATACATATTACATACTAATACGTACGTCTTTCAGAACTGTCACACATTGAGTTTGTCATGTTCTATATTTCTAACTTTCTTGTCAGTCCTATTAAGGATGTGTGGAATGTAAATAAGTTTTATTCTGTATTTTGCTTATATATTAGATGCATTAACATTATATGTAATCCTTAGTCTCTTGGTAAGAAAATATGATGTAAAAGAGTGAGTTGTATACTCAGCAGCTTCCACTTGGTACAAGGAAGTTTATAAAAAAGGTATAATGCAGTGCACTGTTTTTGGCTGGTGAAATTTTCGAATGATAGGCTAGGAGCGAGTGACTAATGCAGCGACAGAGTCATGTTGGGTCTAGTCCTTCTCTCTGCCTCCCCAAGTATAGCTGACCCTATCACACTTAAGTTCCAAGCGAATAAACACCCATCCCATGCCATTTGACCACACCCAGTGCACCCATCCACCAGCTCCACTAACCCTTTCACCAGTGCAAAACCATGCTGTGCACTATATCACTCTTGCACCAAGAACTTTGACTTCATTGTATACATGGCACATGGATAGCAGATGGTACACATCAGACCTCAGCATAGTCATCTTTGACATTTAAGCATTTGTCCCACAGTGGCTTCACATTGGAATCTATTGTAAATCACATGCCAGCCAGATGCTATGTAATAATTCCAAAGAAATGGTGATCAGTGAGTTCCACACTGCCATCTGGACTTGCGTCTAGTTATGGCATTACAGCTAGGCGGTTGTGGACCACACTCATATGAAACTAGCTGTTGCCTACTGGGTAGACACTTGACAGTGTTTTCTCGTATGTGGGGAAACAAGCCGCGGTGCCATTGGTGGGGCAGTTGCTTAAACGTCAGTCATGACATGGTGGTCTGATGCATAACATCTGCTGTCCATGTGCCATTTATAGATTGAAGTCAGAGTAAAGTTCCTGGGATCAGAGTGTTTGTTACCTTTTTTTTAAAAGCCTTGGTATATTGAGGTAATGTTTGACATTTGAGTGATATACAGCACTGATTTTCAAAACTTTGGTTTTGTGTTTGAAAGGGACTAGATCCCAGCTACTATTAAATAAATAACTACAAGGGCAGCTATATGAATCATTTTAAACACCTGTATTAAATAATGATTAAAGCTACAATGTATTTTCAAATAAATATTTGTAACAATTGTTACAGCGATCAGTAATGTGACTGTACCTTTGATACATGCAGCAGACACAGTCTACAGTATCAGTAAAATGTATGTCTTGACAAATTTATTTTCTTGGGTTAAGATGTTGCAATGTTTGTTATTCCTGTCAGGTATTTTGTGTTATGTTTATGTGTATGTGTACATATTAACTTGGATTTCTCAGTCCCATACTTGTGATCAAAGTTAATAATAATACTTCTCAAGCAGTTTCGCTGTCATTCAGAATACGATTACGTGCACTTATGATGTTCAAGTAATTATGGTTGCAGAAATCCCATTACTATATGAACTGCATTGTTTATCCTTTGCCCATTCAATTTAAAATGCTAGTGTGTGGTGCTATCAGGCCACATTTTCTACAGGTATGAGATATTATTATATTAGAAGTGGTAGGGGCCTTTTAGCATTCCACCTTGTTTATGGTGTCAAAGGTTTAAACAGTACAAGATTACCTTAAGACTATATAAGGCCTACTTTATTGTCATGAATGTTTCATTAAATGTCATAAACTTAAAAGTATAAATAATTGCATACTGGGTCAGTTGATTGGATTTTAAAACTTCTAAGAGTACTATGTAAGTTAATATTCAGTAAACTTTTACATTAACTTTAAATGTATAAAATGTGCTTACGTGTGTTTGAGAACTAATTTTAAAATGTATTTATAAACCCATTAATCTACCACACAGTTTTTGCATTTGAAGTTTTTTGTATATGAATGTGGTGTCCCAACTTTTATGAAGTGTTAATATATTTGATTCTAATACAGTATATGGTCAAGTAATTATTGCAGGTGTATGTATCAAACGGTGATGGGCTACACCATGGTAACCCGGTTATTTCAGGCTTCTGCCACGAAGTAGATGCGAACTGCACTATTCTAGGTTATTACGCAGCGTATAGCGGTAATTTCTTACCAACATTTCAGACAACCTATTCATCCCATCTTCAAGCCCAAGAATTTAAAAAGTAAGCCAGCCACCCTAGCACAGGGTTTATTTAGGGAAGAGTGTGGGTGGTGATAAGTTCTCAGTAGCGTGGTGCCAGCCAGTAGGGTTGATGCACATTTTAGGAGGGAGGGGAAAGTAGCAATGATGACTACACTTCCCCCGTCCTTCCCATCCACTTGCATCAACCCCACTGGCTGGCAACACGCTACTGAGAACTTACCACCACCCACACTCTTCCCTGTATAAACCCTGTGCTAGGGTGACTGGCTTTCTTTTTAAATTCTTGGCCCTTGAAGTTGGAACGAATAGGTTGTTTGAAATGTCGGTAAGAAATTACCACTACTCGCTGTATAATAACCTAGAAGAGCATAGTGCTCATGATAACGCAGTGTTAATCAGCTGGTAGTCTCGAGCATTGTAAGCACTGAAATAAAATAAATTGTTATTACTATAACACTACTGTAGATTTATATGAAGTCTTATGATACCATGTAGCTTGCAGCTTTGCTGTAAAATTAACGACTTTTTGAATAATACTAGGTGTCACTGTAAGGAAAATAGTGCTAATAAAGGCTGGAATTTAGGACCATGCACTTATTGTAATTCATTATTATGAAATACTACTGCCTTCTTATAATCTTTTAGAATTGCAAGAAAACCTTAAGGATTTTATTTTACCTGCTTGGGACCTACCCTGTGGCAAAACTGGTTTTTATAAGCATGAACTGTACTGAAAAAAAGACAAATAATTGTTACTATTGTAGGAGTAAACTCCTTCCACTTCATTATTACTTGCGTTTTCATAAACTATTAACCAATAACAATGCACTAATATTACCTTTACTATCACTTATGTTGTGGAGCTGTAATAACATGCTCATGAAAATGAGAGACTAGTCATTGCCACAGCACTGCAGAGATCACTAGGAACTTGGGTCATTCAGTTTATTAACTGAAACTTAGTAATACAGAGATTTAAGCTGCCAAATGCAAATGTGATGTCACGCACCACCTGCACCATAACAAGTGCAGCAAACCTGTTCTCCATTATTACTCATAACAAGCAAATATATACCTAAACTAATTTACATCAGAATTCATTGGCCTTAAAGTTCATTGTCACAACTATAATGCCATCACACTTTGTAACACTGGATACCAGAACGTGTTCCCTGCTTCGAGACTGCATGACATGGTACAGACGTCTGGAATCCTAACTGTTCTGGTGACTGTCTGAAAACAACAAAGTACAGCCTACAGTGCTGGCCAACACCATACTGCGATGTACCACAGGTCACACAATATAAACATGTGTTTTCTGTGCACACATATATGCTGGGTTCATCAGAAAAGCAGGTTATATCACAAAAATGGCTGTCCCACCAACACACAAGAGATTGCAGGCCTTTGAGAACACTGGTGAGGAGAATGGATGTAAAAATATGACAGCAACAGGAATATGGAATAAATTACATAATGAGTCTAATGTGTTCTCCTTACACGGCACTGTTAGGGTCAGTGAATGAGGACGAGATAAGTGGGACATACACACAGAGGAATGAGAAATGCATACAACATTTTAAGGGAAGATACCATTAAGGAAACTTTAGCCCAGGGTGTGAAAGGGATTACCACTGTAGGTAAAGTAATACAGAAGAACCAACTAGATGCAACAATAACAATTTATTGATCTCCAAGATCAGCTGAACATGTTTCGGGCAATCTTTTGCCCATCTTCAGGAGCGCAAGACAGATTTTTACAGCATATGGTATAGTGTCCTGTTGTTGTGGTAGGCAGGGGTTCAGGGAGCGGCAATGTGCCACTATGTTTACGGTATGAAGGAAGTTGCTTGACTGACTTGAGTCAAGCAACTTCCTTCATACCGTACATGTAGTGCCACACTGCCGCTCTCTGAACCCTGCCTACCACAACAACAGGACACTATACCATATCTCTTCTTCTTCTTCATCAGGGGCTTAACTTCTTTTATTAAAAGTTTTGGCCTTCTCAACGATGTTTTTCCATTTTGTTCGATCTTGGACACAAACTGTCCAATTTTTAATATTCAGTTGACGGATATCTTGTATTATATTGTCTTCCCATCTTTGTTTGGGC
>JGI20166J26741_10382226_pt1 | contig 16164 bp, 13 predicted proteins | sample TergutCu122P5_FD_26741 | JGI IMG/M metagenome (IMG submission 26741)
CTATGACCTCCTGCTTCGCCCGCCCTTTCAGCGAAAAATAGCCGCTATTTTTCGTAACGGCGGCACTGTTTCCGTTTCCGGAATTATTCGATGTCTTGTCTGCTCCCAATACCGTTTGCGGTAATATGCCAATCAACATACATATGACTAAAACTGTAGATATAACCTTCATATACGGCTTCTTTATTCTCACTCTGTTTTTCCTCCTATAGCTTGCACTTTATATATTTTTTTTCAAATTTAATTATATTTTCCGTTTCTATTATTTTAACTTCTTTTAAAATTCTCTCAGCTGATTAACAATATCATATCAGATTTTTTTACTTTATGACCATATAATATAAGGCGATTCAAAGGCTTTGGTGCAAGTGTACATAACTATAGTTATGTTTCTTACCAAGCCGTTGAAATTATATTTTACAATAATATATATCCTCGACCTGTCAAAAATCATGATATATATTATTTATTTTTTCTATAGTCGGGGACAAAGTATTTGCACTACGTTGTCCTTTTTTCTGTCTCAATCCTAACTTCCTGATTTAAAACTTCCTTAAAAAATCCGAACATAAGTTTACTCTGTTTGTATATTAACATACTTTTTTTATTCTGTCAACATTTTTCTTGATAAAATAATACAGCAGACGGAACGGCTTTATAAATTCAGCAAAGCTGAATTTTGTGCGAGTGGTATATCACGCGCCCAGCTTGCCATAATGAAAAACGATAAAAATAGGAGCTGAAACAAACAAATTATTTTCGTTATTAGCTCTATTATTTTTTTATCGAAAACTATAGTTTTCCTTGCTTCATCCCTGCTTCGTTTTTTTCTTACTTAATTTTTCGGTACGACTGTCAGTCATTCCGAGACTCTAATATTTTCAATATCGTTGTTATCTGCAGGTCTGTTTTGCCTGCACACGGTAAATACACAGCCGAAAAGATGGAGAGCGAGCAAAAAAGACGACTCGATGTGGACAAATAGAAGTAAAAAAATCATGGCATATCGGGGTATTCAAGCGACTCTTAATGGCTGGGTAATACTTTTATACCTTACCCCCTGAATAACGAATTATAATGTCCACAAGATTATAACGGAGGTCAGATAAAACGGCAAAACGCAAAAGAGAACTATAGCCGTTTGACTTTTGATTGACCCCTTTTATTTTGCATTTATAAGGTTTTATCGCGATTTTTGTATCATGTAATAGCTTCAACCAAAAGTCAAACGGCTATAGTTGTCACTTTTCATATCACGAGGCAGGAATGCGATTTGATAGCGGATAAAATGACGGCGTCAGGCATGACAGGTAGCTATATGTCATAATGCTGGATAGATTCGAAGAAGAAATAAACGGAATAAACAAATTTAATTTGTTGAAATTCTTATTGGACGATAATTTTTGATGCTTTTTAAATAAATATATAATAAATATAAATATAATTCGCTTTTTATTATTGCTGTCTGGTAAGCGGTAAAAATTCAATTTTGAGTTTCATATTCATACCGGAAGCAAGCCGTTGGAGAGTGTTTAACGATGGATTGGCATTGCCGCTCTCTATTTTACTTATATCACCTTGAGCAATACCACTCCTCTCTGACAATTGTTTTTGCGTTATTCCAGAATTTTTACGCGCGTCAATCATAGCTTGAATTATAACAAATTCGGGTTCAAGCGCGTCCCACTCCGAGCGGAACTCCGGATTTTTTAATTGTTCGTTTAAAAATTCTCTAAATTCACTCACTGCTTATTTTCCTCTCTGTTTAAAAATTCAGTTCTGTAATTTTTTGCTTTTTGTATTTCAGGCGGCGGGACTTCATCAGTTTTCTTTATAAAGCCATGTGTGAGTATTATACAGCGTTCAATGAAAAAAAAGTATAAAACGCGGGTAGTATTTGAGCCGACCGTTGCGCGAAGTTCAAAAATACCATCGTCTAAATGTGCTGAATACGGACGGCGAAGTTCATTGCCGTTCTTTTCTAATAAATCTATAAGACGAAGCATTTTAGCTTTCATTTTCTGTTCTAAACTTTCTAAAAAATCTTTGGCGGGTTTTTCCCCGTTTGGCTTATCATAAAATTTCGCTTCAAAAGTTACCTCATCCACATCGAACCTCCGAATATTATTATAATACATTATATAGGATATATCCTATATTGTCAAGTATATTTATGCAAAAAAAGAATAAATAAGCATATGAAAAAGTAAAATAAAAAGAAAAAAACTCAAAGACTGCATTTCTATGTAGTTTTTGAGTTTTTATAATTCCGCAAAAGTCTGTTTTTGTAGAACTACAATCGAAAACGAAACGAAATGCAGAAATTTATTTTATTTGGTTAGCAGTCATTCGGGGTCACATATATCCGCACGCTTCCGAATCCGTCACAGTACCTTTTTTGATTCAGAACATGTTTTAAACCAAAAACAAGAGCATGCCTTTTGCACTGTATGCAAATAATAATATATGTTTTCCTTACAAGTGAAGAACCGAAATAATAAAGTATCGCCGAAATATTTTTAACAATATATAGACCCGTTACCCCAAAAATGCTGAACAAATCTAACATTTTGGGGTAACGTCCTTTTAAGTTATTAAAATTTGGTATTTGGTAATGAGTAAAAATTTATCCTTTTTTATGGTGGGACATAATTGATTTTAAAATATATCGTCCCCGAAAAAATCACGCCACCCTGCTATCTTCATGGCTTTTATATTAAACTGCCTGTCGTATTCGTCCTGCAGTTCAAAAAGCTGTTTAATATGCTTATAATATGTTTGTCTGTGCATACCTTTTGGGCGTTCGGGCTTGCAGACACTCATATCAACTGGAGCAAGGTCTTCTTTTACCTTGAATTTTTTCCGCAGAAACTTTTCCATTTTATACGCCGCTAAGTCACAGCCCTTTGTTGTACGTTGACTGGCATAATTTAATTTTGCGCATACCCTGCATTTAAACTTGTCATTATTGCATAGATACAAATACCGAACTTGTTTTTCGCAATAAGGACATTCAAAATATAACCTGTCCCGTCCGCCGTAATTGTTCGGCACTTTATGTAAAATTATAGAATACCCGCCGCACTCTATATTATCACGGTATAATTTCATATTCCGAACCCTTATAAAGTCTGAACCTTTGTTATTCATAAGCCCTATCAACTCCCGAAAATGAAACTTATATATACTTTTTATCATGTTTTTTGTAGTAGTTTTGCGCGCGCGTACCGTGTCAGAAAATTATTCAAAAAAGTATAAGTCAAAAGATTTGAGTATTAGCTTAATAATATGTTATTTTTTACAAAATCTTATTAGTTTCCCCGCGTGCGTATCGTGTTTACAAACTCTTTTTTATAAAAATTTTCAATTTCTTGATTTTGCTATTTTACCCGCATAACTGCTATGCTTCAAGCCTTATTTTTCTTAAAATTGTGCCATTTGTGCCGTTTCTATGTAGACTTTTTTAAAAATCTCTATATATACTTTACATTTAAATGGCACAAATGGCACAGAAACAAATGTTTATCCATGATTTTACCGTGTAAAAGTGCTAAAAATACGGATATTCTTTTTTATTTTTATATTTTCTGTCGGAGCGTTTTTATCGCTTGGCGGAGGAGCGGTATTTGATTTATTACTCACATTATTTTCGTCTTTGATTATGTAACCTCTTACTACTCTTTTTTCAGTTTTACCGTTGATTGTTCCGGTTTCGGCATATATCTTTTTGTATTTTAATTCAGAAGTGAAATTTTGTCTGTTTTCGCAACCATAACCATTATCATTACACCATGTTTCATAGTTAATATAAACGTCTTTGATTGTGCAATATTTTCCTTGAGATTTTTCTAAACATTCTTCAATGAATTTTCCGATTTTATCGCTGTCGTTTTTGTAATCTTCTGTAGCGTCTTTGACTGTTTGTGGCGGTTCTAAACCGTTTTCACGGAATTTTTTCAATCCGTCTAAACACCAGTTAAAATCACTTTTTTTCCTCTAAATTCCCCTTTTCTTTTGTTGAATTTGTGCGTTTTATCAAATTCGATGATCTGCCTTTTTCGCTTTCAAAACTTAAATTGTGTATCTTTTTTTAATATTCAACACCTATGGATAAAAATGAACGTAGGGTATACCCGTGTTTCTGCCAAGGATATCGTATTTTTCAGTCAAGGTTTTTATTATCGTTGTAAATCTGCGTTTTGCTGGTGACACCCCAATATGATATGTATTGACAAATGATAATTAATTTGTTATAATATTAATGCTGAGAATAATAAAAGACTGATGAAAGGAATGATAATTAATGCCTAAAATTATAAACGGTGTAAGTTACAACACGCATGAGGATTTATTGAAAATAAGCGGTTTAACGACTACAGAACAAGCCGAAATAAAATTAAGTACACAAATAATCGTAGGAGCTTTAGTTGATGCGCGGAACGAAAAGAAAATAAGCCAAAGAGAGCTTGAGGAATTAAGCGGCATTCGTCAGCCGATGATAGCACGGATAGAGAGCGGCAAAACCGATCCACAGATAAAGACTTTGTTACGGATATTAGAGCCGCTCGGAATGACACTCGCAGTCGTGCCGAAAAATTAATTGTAACGGTAATTGTTAGAACACTTATACGATAAAAATAAACGCTAAAATTATAATGTAATGATAAAAGCGTAAAAATAGCGTCATCAGCAAGAAAGGTAAATCATTATGGATAAACAAATATCAAAAACTTTATATGAAGTTGAAAAACCTGTTTATCAATCGTTTGAGGATATTCAAAAACAATATATTGATAAAATGGTGATTATAACAAACCGACAAGGAAACGCACATGAAGGCACACAGGGAGGAATAGTAAGGTATTACGGAAAAGCCTCAGACGATTTTTATGATAAATGGGACGAGTGTGTAGAAAAATCTGAATATGAGCCAGTTCTATTATGGAGTTTTGCCGTAGGAGTAAATTTACTCGGAGGATTTCCTGTATGATAGAATTAAAAACATCTTTGCTCTATGGAAATCTTGATGTAGAAATTGATTTATGGAGCATAAAAGAAAAAAGGTTTAGAAATGTTTCCGCAATCTTCGATACTGGAGCGCATATAACGCACATAGATACTGGTATTTTAAAAAGATTAGGATACGATTTAAATAGTGCCGATAAAAGCTATGTAAGTACAATCGGTAGCCGTAATATGCAAATTAATAACATAGTATTAGAAAATATCAAATTAGGAGATGTAGAATTAGGGGCAGTATTAGTTAATTTCTCAGATATGTCTGATATAAATTTCCCTGTTATATTGGGATTAAATATTATAAAAGAATTCAATATTAATATGGATTTTGAAAATAAATTAATATCCATGAAGCCCGTCTTTGATGTAAATTATAAAAACAATATTGACAACTTCAATAAAAATAATTCAAGATTCGGAATGTGGGCTATTACAAAACAGTTTGAACAAGTTGAAAACGAAATAAAAAATATTCAAAAAACATTGCAGAAATGGGGAGATTAATATAAAAAGCCCCTACAAATTAGCACAAGAACTTGATATTACGCCCCAAGCGGTCTATAAAAAGATAAAACAGTTAAACAACAAACTAAATATTCATATCAAAAAAGAAAACAATAAAATTCTTTTAACTGACGAAGCAGAGCGAATTTTAAGAAACAGCTTTTCAGAAGTTCAACAATCAGAACAACAACGAGTTGATGAACAGTTAAACAATGGTTCAAGTCAATTCAACAACCAGTTCAATGGTGAAAATGAATATTTACGAGAACAAATAAAAGAATTACAAGAACAAAATACGATAATACAAAACGAATTGAAAATTGAGAGAGAACATGGCAGGGAAATAACAAATAAACTGATTGAACTAACATCAAACAGTCAAGAATTAACTCGTAACAGCCAAGTATTATTAAAGCAAGAGCAGGATAAAAGCACACTCTTACTTGCCGATGAGCGAGCACAAGAAACACAAGGGGATAATGGCAGGAAAGAACAGCAGAGCAATAAGGGATTTTTCAAACGATTATTTAAAAATAAATAAGTTTAGACACGTTTTTGCATACATAAAATAAAAATCTGTGAACTTTCTCGGCACTGTCATTGTGTAAAATATATGATAAATGAGCGTGAGGGCGACGGGGTTACGCATATACTTTAAGAAAGTATATGACCCACTCAGACACTTTCCGCCAGAGGGCGGGAAAGATGTCATGTGGGCTGTCTGCGGACAGTGGGAAGTGCTGCCAAGCCTGATAACGCTGCCCGCAGTTATCAGCATGGCAGGGATACAGCGTCTATGGGTGGGCGATATGCCCAGCCATAAAAAAGTCGCGTGGGTCACGCTCCTCTTTTCGGCTGGACGACTTGACAAGGGGAGGGTAACTTTTGGATTTTCACGGGTGACGGGAAACGTTAGTTTTGCTACTCTACAAAGTTGAAACGGTTATGTAAAATGTTTTGGGCGTCAAGACTGATGTGATTGTTGAGAGTTTTGGAAGCGTTGAAAAGTGTTGTCAAAAGGTAGGATTTAATGCTTTTGACCTTAGAGGTGTTCTTTCTGAGGTTTTCGAGGATATATTCAATATGTTCGTTGCTGAGCTGAAAAAATATGTTTTTTACTATGTTAGAGGACATGTCTTCTTTGGCGATTCTAAAAGATTTTTTGGAGGAGGAGAGAGTTTCAATAATGAGTTCGTAGAGCTCCTGAATTTCGTTGGATTGGAGAGGGTGTCTGGATTTCAGGGAGTCGAGAGAGATATTATTATTAACTATTTTCTTAATATGAGCGTGATTTAAAGGAATATCAATCGTATCAATCGGTGGAGCTGATGAGGGAGGATTATCAGAGGTGCTGTTTTGCACATTCTCCGATATGATAGATTTATTCTCACTAGGATCAAGATTTTTTTGATTAGTATTACTACGTTGTACTTTTTCCAGTTCAAGACTTGTACTTTTTACGGTTCTTGAATTGTACTTTTTACTATTCAAGAATTGGACTGTGGAAAAGTCTTTGACATAAATAATTGACGGTTTACCCTGTCCTAACCTGCGTTTTTCTATTAGTCCTATGTCGTCTAACTGTTTCAACATTTTTACTGCGGTTTTATCTGCGCAACGCATATCCGCCATGACTTGTTCAACGGTGTAAATTATGTAGAGATTGCCGTCCTTGTCTGTGAAATCGGCGGCATTGACTGCCGACAGACTTGCCCGGTTCAGCATTAACCCATACAGGAGTTTAGAGCCGTAGTCGATTTCGTCAAATGCCGGGTTGTCTATTAACTCTTTCGGGATTAAATAAAAGTTGTACGTTTTCGCCGAATTCGGCGTTAAATAGGATAGATTTAGTTTGTTCATGTTTATTACCTTTCTATTATACCTTTAGTTTTTTTTACGCCACTCAAAATTTCAACTTTTCCCTATTGACTTATCTAAAAACTTGTGTTATAATGAAAGAGTTAAATATGATAAATTAACAATAGCCTTTCGATAAATCGTAAGATGAGTCGTAAGTCAATCAAAGCGGTAACACGTTTTGGAAAAAGAAAAAGTTTGTATTTTTTTGTGTTGCAACTATAATTATACAAACTTTTTTTGTTTTTGTCAATACTTGCCTGATTTAGAACAAAAGAAAATACCCGCCAACAGTTTATCTGTTAGCGGATATTATTTCTTTATTGAGTTTTAACTGGGTCGCCTGATCTATAAACTATTTTTATTGGCGAATATTCAACCAACCTATAAAGTAGTTCATTTAAATTGTCATTTTGGGCTAGTCCGTATGCAAATTCGTATTTCTTCCAACCAATTCGTATATATACATTATTTGCATCTTGTGAATAATTTCCTTCCTCTCCAACCTTTTGGCTCGCAAGTTTTATTATTTGAGATAATTGGTTGATTGATAAAAATTTACTGTGTGTTATCTTAATATTCTTATCTGCTTCATAGTCTAAATATTTTTTAGTCACTACTAATCTACCGTCTAATTTTACTTTGAAATGATATTCTGGAATCCATTCACCAGACATTTCAACATCAATCCAGTCTTGATTAATTATTACAATAACTAAAGCCAATAAAATACCAATTAAAATTATTTTTTTACAATGTTTCTTTATAAATGTTTTTACCACGGTAACCTCCACACGCTGTGTAAGTTTATTTTAAGAGTATCATCATAAATATCTCTTTGCTGAAGGCCATGTTCAGCTCTCAAAGTATTTTCAGTAATTTGTTGAACATATCTTGGGTCGTGTGTTTCAATATAAATACCAGTTGTCACAATATCTTCTAATAAAGCATAATACACTGTCTGCATATTATAAACATATTGCTTATTTCCCTGAAGCGCTCTTCCTGCCATATATCTGGAAGCGTGAATTAACTCGTGACCTAAGGCTATATACATATAATTAGCTACATCACTATTACTACCGACAAATAATTTTGGGTTTGGTGCAAAAGAAATTGTTACATCAGCCCCTTTTCCCGGAGTTCCGTTGTCTTTCATATAAATATCTTTTGTTGCTGTTGTTCCCATTGTCTGATTTACGTCTCCTATTCCTATAGTACAAGTTTTATCGCTGTTAATTAGCCCTATTAATAATTCGTCACTGCTCGTATATTTCCTTTTGTCACCTGCTGCCGTATTATAGTATATTTGAACGTTTCCCTTCTTATCGACTACCAAAGCATAATCTGTGAGTTCTTCTAATGCATCAAGTATTGTTCGCTGATCTTCAGAAGATCCGCTCAGTTGCACGATATTTCCGCTGGGGTCAGAGTATCTGATTGGATTATTATAGCAGAATGTGTATAAATTCAAGCTTAGGATGTCTACTATATTTATACCGTTCATCTTATGGCTGACGCTTAATATACTATCCTGCGTCATAAACCTTGCTACGACTGGGTCAAAATAGCGCGATTGACAATAGTAGGACTGACAATCATCGTCGAAGAAGTAGCCGGAGGCGGCGGCGAAGCGGAAATTATTTTGGTCATGGTAAACCGCACCAAGACTATCTTTTCTGTACACCAATACGTTCGACACATATACCGTGCCGCCTACAGATTGCCAGCACTCGAATACTAACGCCGCCGCACTGTTGTTAGGAACCATCTCGTACTTTCCTCTCTGCAGAGACCTATTCGCCGTCATGAACTGGTATTGCACTCCCATGGGCAACGATAGTGCGAGTGAAACGCCGTTTGTGTCAGACCAGTAGTCGAACTCCACCACATACACTGCATTCGGGTCTAAATCCATCTTGTCCGTCCACGCCGCCGCCCATGTTGCTTCCGGTGCGTATTTCAATTCAATCGCTTCAACCCATTTTCCTGTGTCTGGTCTGATTGTCTGCACTCTTGCTGCCGTCCAATATGCTGAGTAGTTCGTGAACGCGTTTGTATCTATTCCGCTGCTGTAGTCGAAATATTCGCCTGTGTAGCGCAAAGGTCTGGTGTCTTGTGCCTGATAAAAACGCACATTGGATACGTAGACATCGTCTGTACCATAAGCAGTGAACTGCAGATTAACACTGCTAAAATCCGGGTTACCATCTGTATGTATCTCTATATGCCCTCTCTGAACCACGCCGCTTGGTGTAAACGGGTATTGCGCAAGCCCATACCGATAGTGTGATGGGAATATGGTGAAGTATAGCTCGGAGTTTCCGCCGCCAATGTAGTCGAACTCCAGCACATACGTAGTGTTTTGTTTCAGCGCCATAACTCCTGTCAGCGCACATGAAAACGGGTTCCCCGCAGGGTGCAGGACTATCGTGTTTTCTGCTACACCTGTTGCGGGGTTGCTATTCTGCATTTCGCTCCATTCCAGCGTGCCCGCGAAAGCCCCTGTCATCACCATATCTTGGCTGTGCTGAGTGTTATTGTCATACTTGCTATTTCCGAACGCATCATAGTCGTATGTCTGAAATACAGTTCCAGTTTCACCGCATATTTGTATCGTATCACCATGTCCATTATACAAATAATATTTGTATATACTGCCATTTTTCGACGCTATTATGTTGATACCTCTGACATATATCGTATCAATTACGCCATTTACTATATCGCCAACTATATTCGCGCCATCCCAGATATGTACCGTTTCAACCCCATTTGTCGTCTTGCTGAACCTCAGTCCGTCAGTCCTGTATTTGTACGTTGTTGCCACTCCGCCGACATTCGATGTAGTCATACGGTTCAGCACATCATATCCGTATGTATCAGCAATACCGCCCGCCGTCGCCGTAAGCGTATTGCCGTTGTTGTCGTATTTATATGTTGTAGTACCCGTGGGCTCCGTGGTTGATGTAAGTCTGTTGTTTTTGTCATAGCTGTATGTCGTTACTGTGCCGTTATTTGTCGTCATGCTCGTTCTGTTATTATTTGTGTCATATTGGTATGCCAGCGAAAAAGTGACAGTACCGCCTGTTTTCTCGGTTTCGCTTATCAGTCGTCCTAAGCCGTCATAGACATAATTCGTCACCTTGCCTGTCTTGTCAGTCTTGCTGATTTGGTTGCCGTCAAGCTGATATTCGTAACTGTATAATGATAATACTGCTGTCCCATTTTTATTCGTCAGCGTTTTCAGCATATTAGCAAGGTTATATGTGTACTCCGTCGTCACGCCGTTGGCGTAGACCATACTGCTCCGGTTGCCGTTCACGTCATAATTGTATGTACACTGCAACACGCCGCTCTCGCTGACTGTCTTCATTCGGTCGGCTTCGTCGTATGTATATGATGTGTTGTTTGTCTTTGTACCGCCGAAATATATTACTGCCCCTGTTTTATTTGAGCCAATATCGTAATAGTAATATTTCGACATGATAACCCCAGTTGCGCTGTTTGTGTCTGTTGCTAACGCCAGCCTGCCTAAGCCGTCATATATGTTTGTCGTCGTCACTGTCGCGTTGCTCTCTGTGCGTTTGTTGCCAGTCAGCGTATATGTGTATGATTCCAGTACAGTGCCGTTAGCCACTGTTGACAGCAGTCGTCCAAGCCCGTCGTAGCTGTATGTGAATATTGTACCATTTCTGTCCGTTTTTGTCAACATATTCCCAAGCAAATCGTACGTGTATGTCTCTGTATACCCCATCGGGTCTGTCAGCTTCGTCAAGTTTCCGAAACGGTCGTACTCGTATTTCGTCACGCTGAAATCCACAGTGCCACTCACAGCGTCAAGTCCGCTTATCGTCAAAGGTGTGCTTAGTCCCGTATACATTCTCAGTTTGTTTCCCGCTGCATCGTAATAATACTGCGCATAGCTCTCCGCCGTTCCGTTCAAATTGTAGCTTATCGCTTTTGTCAGCATATTCCGGCTGTTGTACTCATAACCTGTTGTAGTATACTGTTCGCCTGCGCCTATAGCATTTGATGATACTTTCTTCTGCGTTACGTTGCTATTGTTGTTGTAATAGTATTTCACGGTCGAGACTGCTGTTCCCTCAAACGGCGTTTTCTGTATTATCAGTCGTCCCATTCCGTCGTACTGGTATGTGGTTACCGACCCTTTCGGGTCTTTGAAACTGACTTTTTGCCCGAGCGCGTCGTATGTCGTTGTGCTGTAATTCCCGTATATATCGTATTCATTCGTTACCCTGCCTGCATAGTCGTAATTCCACGCGTTGGTGTATGCGTACGAGTTCCAGTATTGTTTTGTCTGCGCCGTCTTCGCTGTCATCTTGTTCCCCACATAATCATATGTGTAGTCTTCTGTATATTCGACTCCGGCTATATAATACCCCTGTCCCGCTGACCTCCCTGCGTTATCTGTGTATGTTGTCGTAACTATTGAAGGCGAATTTGCGTCTCCTACTACCGTATGTTTTACTTCCTGATATGCTCCATATGCTATAGTGTATTCGTATGTGTCTTGACTTAAAACAGCATTACTTGAACCTGTTACTGTTTTTGTCAATACCCTGTCCAACGCGTCATAGGTATAATCCGTTTTTGACCCGGTTGTACTGCTTGTAGATAGTGTGCTTTCCTGTGTAACTCTGAATGCTGTGTCGTATGTTCGTGTAACAAGGTCTGCTCCGCTCGCTATGTCCCTGACATCCGTTATATTTCCGAAACCGTCATAGAAATATTTCGTTTGTGTGCCTATTTCGTTTGTCTCTGTCAACGTGTTAGCTGTGTCATCATACACATATGTTTTATATGTGCCGTCTGGATTTGTAACTTGCGTCTGTCTGCCCAGTAAATCATATGTATATGTTGTAACGTTACCATTGGCATCTGTTGACTTTACTGTCCGCCCCATTTTATCATATATGTATATACTTTCTATTATTACACTCGCTCCATATCCCGGAGTCCCCGGCACATACTGACCGTCTGCGTCTGTTATGCTCCATGTCTGCATTAATAATGCACTCGTTCCGTCAGCGTTGTACGTGTATGTAAGGTCAGTAAAAACAAAAGCGTTTAATGCTGTTAAATCACCATAATATCGCCGCTCCTGACATATATTCCCATATACATCGTAAAAATACCATGTCCCTTCTCTGCGCGTTTTGGGAGTTGTACTCGTTGTCTCGTATATAAATTTATATGTTATGGTTTTGTGGTCGGGCGACGCAATATATTCCTCTGTTACCGTCCTATCGCTGTTTTGCTTATATTGTTTGCTTGTAACATAATTGTACATAGGATCATAAGTATATATCGTCTCATACTCCGCCGAAGCCGTATTCCCACCTGCAAGCGGGCTCCATTGCGCAATCACATTATTCATTTTTGTAGCGTCATCATACGCGTAATTATTTATGGCTTGCTGGTATGTCACCCCGTCGGTTCCGTATGTTCTGTCGTAACTCGCTATTACCTGTTTGTTAGCATTATAACTGTATATACTTTCCAATAATTTTACATTTGACGAATTGGTGGTGATAACATTTCCTCTTAAATGCAGATTATTAAATACAGTTATGATTTTATTGCCCGTCGTCGCGTTTGTTACTGTTGTGCTGTATGTGTAATACGAATATTCTTCTATATGCGGATACATATAACTGTTGGTATATCCATACATCTCGTCGTTATATTTAGGTGCTGACGGTAAATTTTGTAATTTGTCACTTCTCTCACTTACTCTGTAAATCTGAGTAATTCCCGCCAATAATTCAGTTCCATATGACGTTTTAGTATCTGATCCCATAGTCTCATTTGTCAGCATATAACTGTATTCTGTTACTGCTTTTGTCGGATATATCACCTGCTTTAAGTTTAAATAACGTTTGTCGACAGAGTTTGTACTTGTCCAATTACCGGTAATATCTCCGAAATACTGACCATACATTCTGTAGCTGTCGCCGTTACTTCTGATATAACCGTATATTTGCTCTGAAGCATACTGTGTTTCATATGTAAAGTTGGTTTCACGATTGAGCTGGTCTATACGCTTACTCAATTTAAACGTTGTATCGTAGCCCTCTGTCTTTTCTAACAGATATTTTATCGTGCTATTGTCGGGAAGCGTAATCGTAACATACCCTCCCGCTGTCGGCGTTGACGGGTATGTGATTGTGACAATTCTGTTCAGAGTATCTGTTATCGTGGTTAGGAGCCATTTCCCATTATAATCCGGAGGCGATGTATACTCAAACATAATCGTATTTCCGAACCTGTCCTGCTGCCCAAGTAATCTGCCGTCTGACGTGAAGTATTCTTTCCTGCCGTCTTTGTATTCCAACACATAACTGTAACTTACAGTTGTTTGCCCGTTTGTGAAACTACTGCTCTCTTGAAATATTCGCATATCAAGAAAATCATATTTTTCAAAACTCGGCTCAGTTAAATTGCGTGAGGGCAACGGGCTTTTTAATGTATACACATTACCGTCGCTCAAATGCAGATATTTGTTATTTTCTATATAACTGAACCCAAACGACCAACCCGTACCAAGAATAGCCCTTTGGTCATTACTGGATTGCTGCCGTCCGTTAGTCATAATCGGATAATCTGTAAGCCACCCATACATCGTCATACCGTACCCTGAAAATGCAACGCCTACATCATCTATATTAGCCGCAGAACTGTCATATCTTGTCGTAATATCCAAGTCCATTCCGTTTTTGCCCGGAAGCACGACATCTGTGTTTTCGTATGTCAAACTGCCTGTATTCAAATTTATGCGCTCATTCGCATTTGCTCTGTACGAGAACGGCGCGGCAGGGTATTTTTCAGGCGTAGGGTAATCCCCAGCGCTTAGTGGGATTAACATTCCGGCATAACTCATTTTGTTTATAACATCATTATACGTGAGATTATTCTTTATCATATAATCTATCAGTACATTTATGTCCAGCCAATAGGTTACGGATAGTTTCCATATGTTCTTCTTATCATCTTCTGTGAAATTCGTACCAGTTATACCTTTATATCCGTCTGAACTGATATCCTGGTCTTTCTTAACAAGCGTTTCTATCGGTATATCCAACGCTTTAGACGCCATATATGTATAAATAACATTATGTGCCATATATCCTGACAACATCAGTTGTTTTACCCCAGATAAATCTTCTGGAGTTGCGCCGAGATTTTGTACTAATTCATTCAGTCTGTCAAATTCAAAGTCGAAATCATCGCCGTATATTTTCGCCAAAGCAATAATTTCGTCTAATGTAAAGCCAAAACGTCCCATTTTCGCTGCATAACTTACGGAAGTCTCAAGTGAATAACCCGCTGATATACATTCTTCCAGCAACTTTCTTGATATATTCAATTTATCACACAGATATCTTTTGTCTTCTTCTGTCAAACCGGAATAATTGTTATCTTTTAGCATCTGCGTTATTTTTTTATCGGATATAGCTGTATCATTTGTATCATTAACCACATCAATGGTGTGACCGTCTTTGATTAAATCATACGAACCTGATACATTCAGCATACCGCTCGTTTTGACATAACCATTTAGACTGTCTGTTTTTGTTGCGCCTTGATCCAATACGGCTTTTGTTTCTTCAGCCGTCATGTTTCTTATGCCCAGAAGCCTTGCCGCCGCCCCTGTCGCGTATGCCGCCGCAAATGACGAACCGTTCACGTATGCATATGTGTTATTTATACCCGTGCTGTATATATCTACTCCCGGAGCTGCTATGTCTACTGCCTGTCCGTAACTCGCATTTGTAGCCAACGCTCCCGTTCTGTCTATTGATGTGACTGATAATACTTTTGGCAGTCCATACGACGCAGGGTATATACTTGATGTTGTCCCTGTATTTCCTGCCGCGCATATAAATAACATGCTTGACGCATTTATGGTATTGAACAGGGCATTATTGAAGTATTCAGAGCCAAAACTACAATTTGCTATCTTTGCACCCATGCTATCGGCATATTGGATTGCCTCTATCACATCCGAGGTATACCCAATCCCGTTTTCTATCACTTTCAACGGCAACAGCTTTACATTCTGTGCCACGCCCATCACGCCGATATTGTTTTTTACCGCGCCGACGATGCCTGCCACCGCAGTCCCGTGACCGCTCATATCAGATACAGCATTGTTACCCCCGATGAAATTCCACCCGTTTACATCTCCTATATACCCGTTTCCGTCATTGTCTTTGTTATTGTTTGTCTTTTCGTTCGGGTTCGTATATATCTTCCCTGCTAAATCCTCGTGCCCGATATCTATACCACTGTCTATAATTGCAACAGTAATATCATTGAGAGTAGGCACGTCCATTATGGACGCCAAATTTATATCAACCCCATTGGTCTCCGTGGCATAATATATACCGTTCGTTTCCGTAGCATCGCTTACGCTCTTTTCGTTGTTCTGTACGCCCCACTGTAAATCTATGTATTCGTCGTTCGATATTGACAATGCCTCAACCTCGTAATTCGGCTGCGCATATTCGACTGCCGGATCCTGCTGCAGTGCTTCGATTACCTCCGCTATATCGTCATTGCTGCTTATCTCAAATAAATCTGTCTTCTCGTTCAGCTTCCCCTTAGACTTCAAATTCTTCAGCTTTGGATCTTTATTTTTCCCGTTTGTATCTATTCCCGTATTTTTGTCTTTGTACTGTACTATGACCTCCTGCTTCGCCCGCCCTTTCAGCGAAAAATAGCCGCTATTTTTCGTAACGGCGGCACTGTTTCCGTTTC
>JGI20166J26741_10383337_pt1 | contig 16162 bp, 7 predicted proteins | sample TergutCu122P5_FD_26741 | JGI IMG/M metagenome (IMG submission 26741)
AGCTGAGAATGTGTACACCAACCTACACACACACACACACACACACACACAAAGATATATTAACATATGTGGAAGGAGAGGCACTAGTTTGCCAGTACTGTACACTCACGTTTTAGGCAGCAGTTAGGTTCCTGACATAACATGTATACCCAAAATTGAGTATAATCAGAAACCCCCCTTAAAAGTCTCAAATAAACTGAAAGCATATTAGTTTGCGTATGTATGAAGTCGAAGGTATTAAGTATCTGAAGTATTATGCCAACCATCAATGGATTTACTCACTTATTTTGCGTTTCAGCACCACTACACCTATCAAGTTCACTTCCTGATAATGTGCACCTTTCACAAAGAGTATGCCCATGCATGGTAACATGCTTCTGATTCTTGTCCTGAATCCAGAAACCTAGGGCCCTTTTGGCCTTACCTATAGCCTTATCACGCACATTATTTTCTGTTGCTGACCGTATATATACAAACATGCATAAAATATTTCACACAGAATATGACTCTACTGCACATTATTTTATGATATATGTTGTGATGGTTATAGTATTAGTATTGTTGTTGTTGTTATTATTATTATTAGTAGTAGTATCAGCAGCAGCAGCAATAGGTAAAGCAATCCCATTACAGGCCTGGAAAGGACCTGATGGTTCCAGGAGGTTGAGGCTCCCAGATTTCAAGACAATCAGCACATGAAGGTGGTAAGGTTGTCAGCCCTACGCACCGGCCGCCTTTACCCCACAGGAAATGTTCCTGGTACTCATTTCTGTTACAGGCTGAGTCAACCCCAGGGCCATAGTGCGACCGGAAGGATTATGTCAATGAAAAATTCCAATGACACCATCGGGAATTGAGCCTATGACCTTCTGGCTTGTAGTTAAGTGCCTCAACAAACTGTGCCACCGCGTACCCCAGTAGTAGCAGCAGCAGCAGTAACAATAAGTGTATTTGTTGTTTACTACTGCATGAGAATCCCTGGTTACTGGTATGTCTAAGTGGAACACGACCTACATCAAGTCTCACAGAGAAAAAACATGAATGTTCTTGCAGAAAATGTTTTAGAGGCAAAATATAACACCTCCTAAAATTGGAAAGGAAATAACTAACAATTAACTTTTAAGTAAAGTGCTGCAATACCTTGTCTGCAGCATTCTTGTGCAACATCAATGGGAACACCTGCTCCTGAAGGCGATCTGCTGTTCGCCGATTTTCACACCCATAAATGAAGATATTGTGTTTGCGTGAGTGAGCGTGCAGATCACAGTACATTTCAATTCCACATTCCTCCATCAACCTGTGGTAGAGTAAATGCACAGTTGAAGGATAAAGCAACATTATAGGACTAACATGAATTACAGCATTAATTTCAGCATTACTTTACCGGGGTGCTGATAAGTCCTTAGCCTGACCTACTTCTCGATGTATTTTGTTTGATGGTGAGAATATTTCATTTGATGCTAGTCTTGTTATATATATAAATAGTACTTATATTCCTCCAATTATGATAATAAATAGGATATATGAACATCAAAATCTTCTGTCACAGTAGCTTGTTTCCTTCCTGGTCGTGCTAAGGACTTATCAGCACCCCTGTACTGTACACATGAGTTAAACCACAATTTTACCCAACAAATTTTTGCTGCTATGTGACACCATGTATGCTGGTATAAATTTACTGACATTGTGCAGGAACCTGCTACCTCTCTCCTCTACCCTGAAGAGAGAGGCAACAAGCAAACACATTTATGTTATATATTTCCTTAATTCTTTCTACTCCATTGTAATTACCTGCGGATCATGAGCTTTGTGTGCCAGACAGGCGGATATGTCTCCCTCATGACCGTGCGGTACTGTCTGTTCAAATCACGTCCTGTCAGAGAACAGCGATTGTTGCCGACTATCACTCCGTCAGGATTCAACATTGGCACCAACTTGAAGATGAATTTGTCTCGCAGCTCCTAACAGCAATGCAACATGATCTAGAGAACAGGTTGGAGAGAAGTTTTCATAGCTACTGACACCCTGTACACTGTACACACGAGTTTCAGGAATCTAGTATTTACACATATCAGTAGTCTATTGCTTGTACACAAATGTAACTTCCCAGTCTGCTTCCTTTTCCAACTGTGGACCTCATACAGAACACAAACAAAAGAAAAAAATCTATTCCATGCTTTTGCCAAAATGAACAGTAGCTGTGGATGCAACTCAAACCATTCTCCATTAATTTTTATATGTACAACACAAGTACACAGTTTCATAATCTGTGTATCATTCATTTTTAAAGTATGGGTTCGCTATATTGTGGCACTGACAAGGAAAGCAACCATATTGTTGACAAAGAATGCATACTGGGCATTGGATGGTTCAGGGTTTGAACTGTGGTGAGGTCAAGATTATCCATACCCAGACAGACTGACCCATCCAGGCTCCTGTACAATATGTACCACATCTTTGCCAGGGGTAGAGCAGCCGAGCCGTGGTATTGACCACCAAACTTCATCTAGTACTGAGGTGAAAGAAAGAGTACACCTATACCTCCACTCTGCCTTTATGCTTTCACAGCATGTTATGGGGGTGAACATTTAACTCTTTTTTTTTTACCCTCCTTTCCAAATAGACAAGTTTATGGTATTAACATGCTAATATTTATATTGATGCTTTGTTGAACCCTCTGCAGCCAGAATACAGTGCCCAGTGCACTCTGCAGAAGACCTGGGATTTAAATGGGTCACCTGTCACTTGGTATATTCTTGGCCAATGAATTTAGTGGACATTACGTTTCCTCAGCATCTCACCAAAAGGTTACAAGGCTATAAATATGGAAATATGGTATCAGTGGATACACACATGCCAAATTCATTAATGTTATAAACAATGATAAAACATACAAATTCATTATTAAACATATTCTTGTGTGTGTGTGTGTGTGTTGTGTGAACAAGGTCACAAACATGGCAACAATACACAACTTTGCAACTGTGACCAACAACTTGCAGAGACAGAAGATCTATACCAACAGATGTGTTGCATAAAACTATAACCATGTGACAACCATTAGTTAATAACTTATGTTAGTCTGTACACTCAGACAAAAGCATTTCAGGAGGGACAGTTTTCATAAGAATACAAGTGGCAGTGTTCCGTCACCACCATGAGACCCTCAAATCTGCACTGGCATCACAATTATCTCTTCAAAGAACTTAGAGATTCATTTCCTTTTTATTTCTTGCTTTGTTTCTTTAGACAGCAAATCTCTGACTTAGTACAAAAAGTGCCTATTCTTTCCATCCATGCTACATGCTGCCAAACAGTCTGATTCTCACTGCATTATTCTTAAGCTAGTCTTACTTAAAACACCCTTGCGATTATGAAAACTTTACTGAAGTGGCACAGGGAAACAAACTCATTCTCATGTCTCACCCTCTGAGTTTGATTAGCTGAGCAACAACCAGGTTGTCAAGAAGGACTCTGCTCCATGAAAGAGTTGCACAAATGAAGCCCAAGCAAAAGTGGCTGGGAGGGTAAAAGTGATATTAGCCTGTGCTCTGGTAGGAGGTACAAAATAAAGTGATGGACTTAAAGTGTGGGTGTGGAGACAGAATAACTAGCAGGAAATGAGGCCTCCTTCTGCAGCAGATATGTAACTGTGTCAATTTTACTTGCTGGGCATATTAAGTGTTAAAGAGCACAGCAATAATCCCTGCACAAAAGATGATCTGAAATAAACCATTCAGACTATAGTGTTTTCAATTTCAAAAGCAGAATTCTGACATGCACAGAATATGTTTGTTACATGTGATGCACATCTGCAAGCCAAATGAAACCAGTTCCAGCACCATATTCAATACATGGCAAGCAAACATCTATGAACTGAAATATTCTGAACTAAGGTGTGTGAACCGTGACTCATGACAAACTAGAATACTGGCAATTGCACCGCCAGCTGACACCACAAGAAATGGTGGGCGTGTCAGATAAAGTAATATTTTTGAGGCAGCATGTAGTGCATTAAAGGCACTAAGGTTAACAAGTATGATATTGTAAGATTTGAAATTCTCACAGTGGTGTTTCTGATGACTCAACTCTTTTGGGATGTTATGTCAACTGGTACACAGTTACCAATGTTTCAAAATGGCATACTGCCTTCATCGCCAGGTGCCAAAAATATGTGTATACCACACAGGTAAAGAAGTCTGGGATTGAAAGCCAATGTGAAATGACAGTGCGATGCACTGCGTGGGGCCCAGGAGAAAGTGGCCAGAAGCTTAAGTGACACTGATCCATGCTTCAGTGTAAGGTATAGAAAGATAGTGATAAGGACAGGAACTGGGTGCGGGTAGTGGTGATCAGGAATGGAATTTGTAGTGGCGCCAAGCAGTTGTAGGATGACAAGAGACAGAAGATCATGGACGGTTATGTTCCTCAAAAAGGCAATTTATACAGTGTGTGGCCCTTAAAGGGAGCACATTCTTCATCCACAAGAGGTAATAGAAAGCTCTCATACACTCCCTGAGACGTGAAAGCCTGTCCCTCGAGGTTACAAAGAGCTCTTTTCAGGACTACATAAATCCATGACCTCTACTTCCTTTTTCACCCCAACAACCTCCCAGCTCCACTATGAATTACAACCCAGCTGACCTTCACCCACTTCCTGTCTCTGCATCTACATTCTACATCAATTACCTCATGCTGCAGCATGCTCAATCACCACGCCACTCCCAATGGCTCACAATGCCAGCCAGCCCTACCTACACACCAGAACTACTATTCATGTACTATTCTGACATTGCAGAAGGAGGCACAACATTCATCAGAAATGTCAGTAACCGTTTACCAGACAACATGGTGTAGTACTACAGAAGACTTGAATCTTCTGCTTGCATGTTGTTAAAAGGTGCAGCAAAAATTAATATAGAATATGACTTCACTTACTCTAGCCTGTAAACTTTCTCCTGTAAGGAAGTCCATAAAACCTTTCATCATCCACGAAGCAGGAGTCTCACCAGGATGGACACGAGCTGTTACCACTACCGCCTTCTTCTTCTACATAATTAATAACAGAGAAAAACCATAACAGATGCAATGTGCAATTTTAAAACCAAAAATAGAGGATATGCAGGAGTCACTTCCACAGATAGTGACTCATGGAACTACAGTCCAAATGGCATCTAAACTCACTGTCACCTGACATGGGCCAAATGACCGAAAGGTCTAGGACACTGCAGCGATGATCGTCATTACATGATTGCTACATGTCCCAAGATGGTCTGCTTATGACACTTGTACAATTCCCAGAACTCTTTGACCTTGGTGGGAAGTGAGTACCGAGACTGTGAAGAAAGCTCTCCACCACCAAGTCCCACTTGTTATGTGAAACTGTTTGAGGCCAATATTCAAGTATTGACAGTTGTCCGTTACCTTGCCTTCATCTTGAAGTGATGGTGATGTCACTGTCAAGTAATACACATTGTTTCCAGCCAGCGAGCGGCACAGCAGGCGAAGTTTAGTGTAAGTTGACTTCACTGGATGTTTCTATAAGCAAACAGATACCACCTTTACGAACCAATTGCCTGTTCACATTACTGTATTCACATTTATTATTCCATACAGACACCAACGTCCATTGATCAGATTTTGAAGATCAAAATTTTTGGGTCTGAAACTTTTGGCTCCAACCAGCAATTTATTAAAAACTGAATAGGGTGAAACCTCTATCCATTGTTACCAAGTGTCATTTTCCCACAATTATTGTGAAGTACACAACCACAATTTACTTCTGGGCTTTCAGTGGTTTTATGCGGTATAGTTGTGCCTTGTGTTGTGTGGTTGGTGCACTGTGGTTATTCTTTCTTTTTGCATTCCCTTGGCAAAAATTATTCATAAAAAAGAAGAAAACAAAAAGAGGGCAAAAAAAAGCTTTTGTAAAGAAACAGAAGAAAAGCTTGTCATAAACAGTGAAGTTGCATGTCATTAGATTTAATGAAGTGTGTGTGTGTGTGTGCAATCTCAATGTCTTAAAAGTGCTAGACTTCACGGGAACAACAGTACAATCTAATTTTTAAAATGAAGATGATATCAAGAAGCTCTTTTAAGGGCTTCAAAATTAAATAGTAATCTGTGTACTTCTAATCATTAATCTAATTTCAGCACTGAAATATACCTGACATTTGGAATTAATTATCACTGAAGCATATGCTGAGAGTTCAAATTTGATCTATGTACATTAATTATTATGGAAAAGTTTCCACACTTAGTGCATTTTCACTTTGTACTCTACTTTCTGGAACCAATTAACACACTAATTGATGGATTGCTGTCAAGAAATATCACCCTGAGACACTGCAAAAGAAAGTCAGTTACCAGAAAGTTACATAGGAGTTTGTTTCATATAGGATCACAGTCTAAGTACATACATTCTGATGTACATGGCCATTACACACGATCTCTTATTTACTTAACCCGATATGTAGAAATGTAAAGTCATGTATATGACACCTAATGTGGTCCAAACTTGGCAGTAACCTGTCTCATCCATATAATTCAATTATCTATTGGCAGATTATTTTTGATTGGCATTCACAGAAGGTAAAACTTTCTGCATTTCTACATCTTTTAACTAAATTGAGACAGCTGATCTATATTTATACAGAATTTATTTGTTTTTTGTATTTGCCGATTTCAATGACAATGATACGTCAAAAGAATCAGGCATGTAATTTAAACAGCCACTCCAAACAAAATGGCAGGTCATTCAAGCTCACACCATTAGGTGACAATATTTATACAACTATAATACTGAGCAGAAAAACGCATAAACTTACCTGCAACTGGATGAGATAATCCTGCAGATCAGTGTATGTATATGGGTAGCAATGAGCCAGATATACGTGGTCATTGTCATGGGGAAATTCAATGTTGAAAGTTAAAGTGTAGCTAGGAAGTTGGTCCTCTTCACCTGGCCTACAAAATACACATATTAATGTTAATTAATGAGCTCTCACACCCAACACAAAATTTGTGTTAATTTAGAATAGAGGGCTGGACAATGTAAGTGTGACACAACAGTGCCAGTATCAATATATGAGATGTTAAGAAACACAATATACTGTGCACAACTTTGGGTTCCTGCTGTGGTGTAGAGGAGGTTTTTGCTCTTCTGGGTTGTTACACAATGCACCCATTGGCAAGAACTTCCAGTCTGAAGGTCCAGGCAGACATTTCTAAACACTGGTAACTACCTACAAGACCATACTGCATCATCACCCACAAATGCACTAACATGTAATGCCATGAAAACATAAAATCTTATACTTTGGGTTGTGCCAACAGATAACTGACATTTTCAGCATTATTTCCCTAACTCTCCGGTATTCAGTTCCATATATAGAATACCAAACTACAGTTAGCTACAAATGGTCAAATGACATCTGCTTATTTATCTACCATACATAAAACAAAGTTTCTTCTCCAAGTTTTCCAACTCAAAAGAGGAGACATTTCTGCAATTTATATACCACAAAAATACCCCTGCTTCTACATAACCATCAATACCAAAAATTAATTTTTTTAGAGCAGCTGATATACATTAGTGTAACATATATGACAGTTTCAACACAGTCCAACTTTATTGCAGCTTTCTGTGTGGTAAAGCATCATGAAATGGTAAGAACTACTATTGTTTCAGGGGGAAGTGTTGCCTCCAACCTCATGGACAGCGATGCTATGAGGGAGACAGCATGTGCCTCTGAATCATTATTACCTACCTACCTCCCTACCTACATGCCTACCTACCACACTGAATGCTGTCACACTGTGACATCATACCTCTGCAGAAATATAACAACCAGGAAGCATTTCAAGATTATAAATGCTTGGAATGAAGCTAATGTAATGAAACTATCTGGTACGAAGCTATAGGTACAAAATCGTAGGGCGGCAAAGTAATGCCATAAAATTAATGTTACCAAAGTGTTTGGCATTAAGTTAATGGTATAAACTTCCTGCCATGAAGTTAATTACATAAAACTACTTTGGCAAGACGTTAATAGAACAGAACTGTCCAATTTATTATGTTTTGTTTTTTGTCTCCATATTCCTGCAGCAGTGACACAGTTTTTATTTACTGACACAAAGCCACTGTAAGTTGGTTACTGCATTGTTTACTGACCAGGTCTCATTAGAATATAATTAGGGGTTTTGCAAGAAATCATGATGTAAACAAATATTTTGAAATATGGTGAAAAACTCCCAACTTCTTCTTCATTGGCACAACAGACATCAGCCTCTGGTCTATTCGGTAGTTCGCCTCCAGATAAAAACTCCCAACATCGGACAAAGTACTGCAAGAATTTTTGTCCAGGAATTGGTAATACTGGAGTAATCTCCATGTACTACCAACTGCCTCTTTATTTTGGTCAATCTGTATTTAAATTTACATTCGGTTGTATTCTGTTTGTTTTGCGATGTTGCAGAGCCACCTCACTACTGGTGACAGATAAACTCCCTGTTATCATCTTTTTGTGGCCTGTAAAAATTTTCATAGGTACAGGTTCCTTGGGACATTAAAAACTATTTTAAGGGTTTCTCCACGGCAAAAATGTTGGGAAAATCAGGGTCACTGTATGGCAACTAAATGGAAGAGCAGACTTCGTGTGAAGCTAACGTTTCTCAGTTGGTCATACAATCCCCCACATTGTATGGAACCTAGAGGTTCACTATCACGTTTCATACCACCAAAATACAGAACATAACACTAAACTGCTAAATTTGTAGAAGACTTTATTAAATATTTAATCATACTATGGACAAATACAAATTGAATAAAGTCTTACAAGGAAAGTCAAGTAACGCCATCATGACAGAACAAGCTTATAGGGAAAAATCATCTCATTACTTACGATGGTTCGTTCTTATAGTACGCAATGTTGTCCCCACATCTTCTCCAACCGATGCCTCTCAATTGAGCATCTTTGGTTGAGTACAATAATGGCCGCATGCCAACACTATACAAACTCTCTCCCTTACACAAGTTCACAAGTGAAAATCTGAAAACAAACAAAAAAATAATTACAATTCAATACTCGTAAATTTCAAGGCAAGACACATTTCTTATTCAGTTCATGTTAGCACCCTGCATTAGAATGACATGACTTTCAAGTCACGCACTAGCCAGAGCACTGATGTAGATTATCAAGACACATTATCATAATTCAATATTATTCATAACTATCAAATATCTGACTAAAATGGATTTTACCAACCTTGCCAAGTAACCAGCAAATGTTTCAAAGCAAATTCATACTCTTACCTTATCTTGTATTAGAATACACAAACCATACTCACATCATCCACAAGTCAAGTGTTGGTTGACTGGTTCTTAGGTAACAATAAGACTATCAAAGAAGAAAAGGCAGTGAGGATGTGAATGGATAGTAAATGGTGGCTGTAGCTAAATCAAGGTCCTAGTTTCGCACTTGCTTAGCAGGCATATGGAGAAACAAGGCTCAGACTCAAACCAGAAATCTTTCAAACACCAAAAATGTAACAAAACATCAAGGAACACAACACAGTATCCAAGACAGCAAAGCATGATGATGGATTAATTAATCCAAAACATGTAGCCAATGACTCTGAAAGAGAATGTAAGTAGTTTCATGATTGATGACTTACCCTTTATCATATACTGAGTTATAACACAATGGGATGCACCGTATTAAGCAAAGCACGTGTTTAATAATACAAGGAGGTGCCGATAAGTCCTTAGCCCGACCAGGAAGGAAACAAGCTACAGTGACCAAACTCTGGATTTATTCAACACACTCCTCACAAAGCTCAATACACTTCTTTGTCCATTGTACTAACTTTTGCAAGCCACTCAAAAAAAATTCAGAAAGTTGTCCATCCAACCAGGTCTCTACAGCAGCAATGACCTCCGTGTCAGATGAAAAATGGCGACCTTTCATTTTGGAAGCCTAGGTAGGCCATTTCTTCTGGTTGCAAGTGCCCGGTGAGCCGGGGCAATGTCGTGCAAGAACAAGACCCCCATGGTGAACTTCCTGCGACATTTTTCCTTCAAAATGTCCTTCAATTGCACCAGCAGAGATGAGTAATACTCCGTGTTGATAGTTTGGCCCTTTGGAAGATAAACAATGAGGAGGATACTGTCTTGATCCCAAAAAATTGAGGCAGGTGAGAACTTTTCCAGCGGATTTTTGCACTCGGAATTTTTTGGGTCAGGGTGAGCCGCTAGGCCGCCACTCCACTGATTGTTGCTTTGTCTCCAGCTCACAGTGATATAACCAGGTTTCATCCATGGTCACCAATCGCGCCAGACAGGAAATCATTTGGATTGTGCCGAAAATTCCAAAAGTTGCTCAGACGACTGGCACCATTGATGTTCTTGATCCACGTTCAGGCATTTTGGGACCCACTTTGCGGAGAGCTTCTGCATGTCCAAATCTTCATGAATGATGGACCCAACCCACTCATGTGAGATGCCCAGTTGCTCAGCTATTGATTTAGCCAAAATCCAGTGGTCTTCCAAGATTAGCTCGTGAATTTGATCAATAATCTCTGGGTGGTCATTGTTTTGGGTCATCCAGGACGAGGTGCATCACAGGTGGAAAAATCACCACGTTTAAACTGGTCCACCCAGTTTTTGATGGTGGCTTACGATGGTGCATGTTCCCCTAATGTTTCTATCAGAACGGCATGGATTTCCTTCGGCGCCTTGCCTTGTGGGGGGGGGGAGACTTGACGACAGCCCACATCTTGATGTTGCTGAAATCATGCACATCGCCTGACATGCTTCCTTTCAGCCTCTGTAATAAGAAAAGACTTGCAATTCAGCACATGAACAGACCCCTCTTCCCAACAACACTATCGATTATGTCCTACGACATCGGGAAGTAGGTAGGGCTAAGGACTTATCAGCACCCCCTCATATATGTACTGCACTGGAATACACCCTTACATCCTAGGTTCAGTGAGAATCAGCATTGATTAAATGCACCTACAAAAAATTACAGTAGCATGCTGTAGTATGGTGGGAACAAGCAACTATTTTCTAATTAGTGAATATATAAGTACAAATGTTATTACTGCTATGCATATGCACATAGACACAAGTCGTATATGCAACAAATTTGAAGACGTTCTTCATGCACTAAATCAGAAACATGGTCAACACAGAAAGCACTGAACTCAAAAAGAGTGAGTTTTATTTCAGCATCCTCTTGACCAAGATTAGGGCATGCAGTGGTGCAGTTGGTTGAGGCACTGCACTACAAGCCGGAAGGTCACAGGTTCGATTCCCGATGGTGTCATTGGAATTTTTTACTGACATAATATTGCTGGCTGCATTAGGGCCCTAGGGTTGGCTCAACCTCCAACAGAAATGAGTACCAGGAATATTTCCTGGGGGTTAAAGCTGGCCGGTGCATAGGGCTGACCTTACCACCTTCATGTGCCAACTGTCTAGAAATCTGGCAGCCTCAACCTCCTGGAACCCTTAGGGCCTGTACAGGCCTGTAATGGGATTGCTTTACCTTTATCTTGACCAAGATTGAGGAAGTGACCTCAGAACAGATAAAAGGAACAAACAAGGGGCAAGTTTAAGACTGGGCTGTCAACATTACACTGACCAGCAATGTCATGCTGCAGTCTTACTACATCCTAGTGTTAAGACAGGCTCAAGAGTTAATTTTGGGACCCTGTCTGGGTGCCAAGGCTAAGTTTCTGCCCTTTAACAGGACACAATCCAGGGCTGTTACTGGCCTTCTTAATGGACATAATACCCTGAGGAGACATCTTCACCTAATGGGGCTGTCAGACAGTCCATTGTGTAGGAGGTGTGGAGCAGAGGATAAAAACTCTGACCACATTCTTTGTGAGTGTGAAGCTTTGGCTTCACTCAGACATGCGTATCTGGGCTCCTTCTTTTTGGATCCAGAGGACATTAAGAGTATAAGTCTGGGGGCCATCTGGAACTTCAGTAAAGCAACACGGCTCCCATAAATCGATATGGGGCACAAACGGCCCATCAATTAAGGCCTGCGTGCATCAGGACTGTAAGGTCTCAAACCCAGTCATAAATCAATCAACCAATATCCTAGCTTTAAAAACCAATGCATTATGTTGTACAATTCCTGAAGTACAAAATATTCCTTGACATTTGAAATAAATCAACAATAGCAAGCAACACACACACACACACATAACTTACATTTACCTGTACAGCATGTGGCTTTTTGTATTCTCAACCCTGAAGTAATACCACTGCATGTGTCTATTGGTATACATGTCTGTGCGAAGATATAGTTCATAGTAGGAATCTGATATCTTCACCACCTTTGCAAGATTTCCAGATTCAAAACGGGACTCGAAGCGTAGACCATCTACCCAATCACCACATGGGCAAGAATCCATTAAGTACTTACTGCCTCCAACACTTGAGCGACTAAACTTGAAACACAAGTACACAAAGTGTCAGATTTCACACCGAATACACTTCTTGTTTAGAAAACGATTCTGAAAAGTAGTGAGAATAACAGTTTCAAAAAAAGAGGATGTGAGTGTGGACTGGATTCATCTGGCTCAGGACAGGGACAAGTGGCAGGCTCTTTGTGAACATAACAAATCTGTGGAATTTGCTAGGAATTTCTTGACTTTAGGAGCAGAAATTATCAGCCTCTCAAGACATAATCTCTGAAGAAGTTAGTCAATCAAAACTGAAATTTAGAACAAAACACTTCAAAATGACCGCCACGTATTTTGCCAGAGGCTATTACATAGAGGTGGACAAAATGCAAAAGCACAACACTTGCCCTCTAAAGGACAGAAAAAACACGAATTAAGGCCTCAGTGTGTGAAGAAACTTCAGTACCGACTGTCATCACACCATACATAAAACAGATATGGCCAGTCAGGTGAAGAGGTGGACTAACTTGTCCAACAAAGGTATTCTGGCTTTTAGTAGGATGTCAACCTATAAAATTATGCCATGGTATGTTAATACATAGGGGCCATTATTTTAGAGGCAACAATTTTAAATTTGGGGTGACTTTATGTTGTTGCTTAATTGTTAAATGCAATTCAAAAGCACATTCAACTAAAATTCTATTACTGATTCCCAATATTACATTTTATAAAAATATTTTAATATTACAGATACCATGCATTGTACGATAATTAGTTTGTAGAACCAACTATACATGCGCTAAAAGTATTCTTGGCACGCTGTCAATTCTCCAATGTGTTTCGGCACACCACACGTGCCCTTATCGGCAGGTCTTTGTAGTTGTTATCATAACGCTTTAAAATGGCCTGTTGTGCAACAGGTGAATGAATTTACAGTTATGCACTCACACACCTTCTAAAATTCCAGTTGCAATACATAAAATATTTAAAACATGATTTTTTAAACACTAGAAAAAAGATATTACATCAGGCACTTTTAGACTGTGGATGATGGCTTTCATAATCTTCATTAGTTGCAACTAATGAGAATTATAAAAGCCAGAACTGTATAATGGAGGAGCATGTAAAATAGCAACAAATAGTAAAAGAGAGTAAAAAATTTAAAGTTATGAAATGATAAAAATTAGATTAAATTACAATTAATCTTCTTCCTGCTTAAACTGCCTACAAAGATGGAACTGACAGTGTTCCAAAACGTTGGCATATAAAATTCAGATGCCGGGGAATCACCAAAAGAAAGAAAACAACAATTAATCTTGTTGTAATAGCCTTTATGTCCTAACGTACATATTATCCTCCTAATTAATTATTAATTCAGGTGAATTATCCTAATGTATACAACAGGCTATAAAGGCTATTACAACATGATTTACTTCCCTAATTAAATATTAATTAATTATTAATTTATGATTAATACAAAGACTCTCAAAGTAAGATTAACTGTAATTTAATCCAATTTTTCTCATTTCATAGCTTTAAGTTTTTTACAACTGTCCCTGTTTTTTACTATTTCATATATTTTACACTTTTGTACAGTTCCATGTTAAAATTGTTGTAACATATTATTATTATTATATTTGAGAACAAACACCTAAGTGATTTATATATATATGGCTGAAGGGGTAACTGTGTTACACTCAGTGTATTTTAATCAATAGTATCTAGATATCTTATATATATATATCAGTCAAAACACATAGTCTTGTGTTTATGGCAGTTAATGAGATTTGACATAACAGCTATGTAATTGGAATTTTCGAATTTTTGTGTTATTCTTTTGTAACAAACATAGGGAGCTGCACCAAACGAAAAATAAGGGAAGGGAATCCATAAACGCATGTGCAAATAGTGCACTTTCAAGCATTTTGTTCTACAACTATTCCATTACAGATTTTTGTACAGGTTATAGGGAATTAAATTACACATAACAGTAAATGCCATACATAACCTTAAATCCAGAATAAGTAGCCTGTGCTAGATTTGTTAAGTACACAAAACACTCACATAGTTGACAGCACTGACAGGGTAGTACTGAAACACCACTTGACCTGCCTCTTCTCCAACTGGCTTCGGTTGAACTTCACGGCCAGTGGGCTGGTAATATTCTTCTGGGGCTGACAAGGATGTGTCAGCATGCTGCACACGTTCTTCCAGAACCTGCACATTAGACCTCTTACATGCACTGCAGACATTACAAAGGCCAAATTAATCACAACTGCATTCTCACATTCTTTGATATATTTGACTGAGAATATGTTAATACATGTCTTCTCACACCAACCATGTCGGTGTACTAGCACAGCTCCAGACTTGTATCTGGAAGGTCCCCAGTTTGAATAATGGCCAGAACACTCCTTATTCTGACTAACGTGTTTCCTGGTTTTCCTCATTCCTTGCAGGGAAACAGTAAATTATTCCACTTCCTTCCAAATCCTTCGCAATTCATCATTCAATAATCAACCATGCTACATTAGAGTCCAAGCTACAGTCATGCGCTGCATAACAATGTTTCAGTCAATGCCAGACCGCATATACAACGGTGGTACATAATATTATGATATTATAATACTTACCATTGTGTTACAACTGCCTACAGTATTCAATACAGTAACATGCTGTATATGTTTGTAGCCTAGGAGCAATAGGCTATACCATATAGCCTAGGTGTCTAGTAGGCTATACTATCTAGGTTTGTGTAAGTACACTCTATGATGTTCACACGACGATGAAATCGCCTAACGACACATTTCTCAGAATGTGTCCCGGGATGCATGATTATAATAATAATATCAATCAATTAACCTCCCCACAACAAGCACACATCTTGTGATGTCACGTACCTGACACTCTGCAGGCCACCGGGCCGCTTGCTGTGGGCAGTCCAATTCTTTGGGCAAGGCAAAGAGATCTCTTGGCTCCTTTAACTTTGCTACTGGTTTTAGTGTTCTGTTGTCTGTGTTGATTTCCACTTGATTTGTTTTAAGTGTGTTCTGCAGGATACTGCTAAGATAGCTACCTACAGACATACAACAAAAGGATTGATTTTATTAAAAGACACAAGACATTACACTGCTATGTATATCCAGTACACTGTCACTTTGCACAGTAGTGTTACATGCTGACATTACTAAAAACTAACACCATATTTTGCACACCATTTCTGGTACTGTACCTTGAAATTGTTTGTTGAACAATATGGAATATGTGAAGCAAGATATGCAAACTCTTTCTCTAGAATGTTGAACAAAAGGGCCTACATACACTAATTCTTGGTTCAGACCCACATTGCATTAAAATCAGTAAAACTTGCATGTTTTGAAGCTTATTTCATTTCATAATTTATTGCTTGGCAACATAAACACATCCCTATTAATTACATTAACTGTTATGGAAAAGCTGCTTCACCTTGTATTGCTTCATTATATATTCTGCTCTTAAGAACACACCTCCAACATTAAATGTGCTACAGATACACTTGCTCCAAAAGAACTGAAATTCTTCCAATTCCAGTTTGACTGTGGATTACCTTAAATATTCTGCAAATGCCTATAAAATGTAATGCAGTCCGTATTTATGAAGCTATCTGAATGACAAGGAAGTGCAACATGCCAGCAAAAACAATACATTTATCTTCAATACTTAATCATCATAAAATTTGCCTTTTTTTTTTTTTTTTTTT
>JGI20166J26741_10384448_pt1 | contig 16158 bp, 13 predicted proteins | sample TergutCu122P5_FD_26741 | JGI IMG/M metagenome (IMG submission 26741)
TCTCTCTCTCTCTCTCTCTCTCTCTCTCTCTCTCTCTCTCTCTCTCTCCTCCCCCTCTCAGGAGTAAAATGTCATTTAAATTGTTTGTAGGTGCGCTTAGATGAGGCTGAAAGCAATGCACTTAAGGGAGGTAAAAAGGCCATTCAGAAGCTTGAGCAGCGTGTCCGAGAACTGGAGAACGAGCTGGACGGAGAGCAACGACGACATGCTGATGCACAGAAGAATCTGCGCAAATCAGAACGGCGCATCAAGGAGTTGAGCTTCCAGGGTGAAGAAGACCGCAAGAACCATGAGCGTATGCAAGACTTAGTTGACAAACTACAACAGAAGATTAAGACATACAAGAGGCAGATTGAGGAGGCGGTGAGTATCACCCTCATCATCGTTTTCAACAGCACATTGGAGGGTTCAGGTTTGTCAGTTGTCTCTTGAATTTCAACAACTCTCCATACTTTCTGTCATGTAAATTTTAGGTGATGAAACAACTGTTCCAGTAACTTAACACTATTAATTGTCTCAGGTAATCATAAAGCTTTAAATGACACATGTATTAAAAATAAAGAATCTTTTAACAAGAATTGCTACAAAATTAGATGGATTTCCTCTAGGTGAGTTAAATATCTATAAGACAAGATTGTCAGCTGTTGTGAGTTCAAAACTAATGCAGCTGATATATTTACTTCTCAAAAGTGAGAAAATGAATAAACTTAAACACAAAGTTACAAACATACTGTAATCAATGTTTCTTGTTTTGAACCACATTCATTATAGTTAAAATGCAATTACTACCTGATTATTAGGAATTTCTGTTCTATAAATAAAATGAAGGTAGTAAAGTTGACATAATTCTTCATTCTGTCCCTAACATAATCTTAGGAGGGCATGGTTTCCTCAAGATATGTGGCAGAAGGCCTGGCAACATCCACATTCCAGTTTCAGTTCTTCACATAATGATACATCACACACTGATGAATTCATGAAATCATGAAATGCATTATTGGAAGATACCAGAATTACTTCCACTCTCATTTCACAATGTTTAATCTTGAACTCTTCTTACGTTGTTATTTAACTCATTGGTACCCATGTGTAACTCTTCTTTCACATTCAGTATCTATGCATTTTGCCCCACCACCCACCCACCCCTATTTTATTATGAATCTTTTTCAATTCTCACAATAAAATTCATCAATAACCTCCTGGCTTTTTTCAATGAAGGTGGAGTAAATTTTCTTTTACATTTTATTGAAATAACGTTTTTTTATGAAAATGAAAATGTTTTGAAATTTAAGACAGTTCACCACTCATACATTTGTTTCCACAGGAGGAAATTGCAGCTCTGAATCTGGCCAAGTTCCGCAAAGCACAGCAGGAGCTGGAAGAGGCTGAGGAAAGAGCTGACCTCGCTGAGCAGGCAATTTCAAAGTTCCGTGCGAAGGGACGATCGGGATCTGCAGCACGGGGGCTAAGCCCTGTGGTGAGTTCACATACAAGAAATTTAAATTTAATCAGGACCTGCATCAGATAAAAATTTCATGAACTACACAATGATACAGGTTGTCTGTTGTAGGTAGAACTCCAAGCATTAATCCACAGTAACCACCGTTGATAGGTGGATCAGGGACATCAGTGGAGCAGTGATTGTACCTCATGTAGAAAGATATAACAATATACAACATATTCCTACATCTTGGGTTGGCAGTCTCTTACCCTCTAACATGCATAACAGAGTTCTACTTGGAACAAGCAACCTGTAAATAGGCAAGGGTCCAATACTGAGAAAACTCAGAACTTTAAATTCTGACAGTTTTATGCCCCCCATAAAAAACAAAACAAAAAAAGATTACTGAAATATTAATGTGTTGAATTAAATACACTTCAATTCAGGCCTGTTAAATAACACTGTAATTAATGCCTGTCTAGGCAGTATGAAAATTAGATGTAGGAAAAAAGAAGCATCATTTCAGTTTGATCAGTCATCATGGAAATATTATGTACTTTTAATTATTACCCAAAATTTTTTGTTGCAACAATTATTGGACTAAGAGTTGTATTTCTTTTCTGTCCTTTGTGCAGCCTCAGGCAAAGTCCCGCAAGGTTCCAGTGGAGTAAACCACATTACTTCTCTTGTAAGTGGTGCGTGCCCCAAAGCTGATTGCTGAGTGATTCCACAGACCCAGTTCCCTGTATAGTATCACAAATATGGAAGCATTTCCCACATATCCAATGTGAACATATGCACTCTTCCAAACACCCTTGTTAATGTGTACAGTGGCTATATATCTTTCTGTGTGCACAAATTTCCAATAAGTTTGTCCAGTCACTTTTAAGTTGGAACTTTAATGATCATTTCTAAAAGAACTGCGACAAGTTAAACCTTTAATACTGTCAAAATATTCATCTACCAGTGGAATTCTGAGAACCAATTGATTTATCAGTTGATGTAGATGTAACTCATTTGACATATGATGCCTACTTGTTCACATAGTTACCATATATTTTATATAACACTCCATGTATAATTTCCGCATCTGAATTAAGAAGCTGGAAAATTCTCAATTTTATTGCAGCCCAAGACCCTCACTGTAAGAACATTTTTAAACCTAACCTTGAAGCAAGTTTGAGGATTTCACTTCATGTGTTCAATACCTGTCATTATCCCACACTCTTAATCCTGTTCTGGACAGGTTTCTGCATAATTCTCTAGTATCAAACCGTTTAAAATCAAAATGCACACCTCACCATGACAGATGTGGCCATGTGTATTTTGAGTATTTTTGGTACTATCTGATGTTCACAGCATTCCATTCTAGTCAGAGCTCAACTGATTATATGCCAAAGGTAGGCCAGACATACGTTAAAAGGAAAAGGTTGTAGCTTGAAATGAAAGCATTTATTACTTATGTATCACAACTGTTCTGTATTGCAATAGTATAGACTTTTTTGTTATATTCATATGGTAAATTAAATATGGGAGTTGTTTTATAAATCACAGCTTTTAATTAAACATTTCCTTTGCTTTAAATATAAATTAGAAATTTGAAATTCTGACAGCAGTGTCTTCTGGAATGTGACACTGTGTCACTGGGTGAGTGGTTCCCAACATTCCAAAGGATTGTGGTACATTCATCTTTAAAAACCAAGCAGTCTCAGAATACAACATTGCTTGACCCCTAGTTTGACCCTTGAAGATATCACGGCACCACAGAACTTCAAAACGTCAGTAACCAAACATCCATCTACACAGCATTGCATCCCAGAAGACATGAACCCCACTCTAAGTTACATTTACAGGTGTCTTTTATCATAACAGATATGTCAAGTAAATTCTATGACAAGCATTTAAAAGTGCTATAACCTTAATGCCACATTTCACATAAACTGGTACCTATATCAGTGCTGTATTATAATAATCTGTATCTTATACAATGGACATACAAATTGAAGAATGGAATTTCTGAAAGTAGAATTTACATCTTATGCAGAAACTTGATCCACGGACAATCTGCTCATTCAGGTGTACCTTATAGTGTTCATAATGGCATGGTGTTCGCTGTATCAGGAGATCCCTTGTGTCTGTGTACCTCACCCCAACTCCCAACTTGCTTAAATTGTGCAGTGTTTGTGTATATAAAACGTACATGGGCAGTAACATTTGTAAGAATTTTTCATAAAGAAATCAACTTCATATTTACTGCCCCTTATAGTTACCTTGTTTGTTACTGTATTGTTTGGTTTTGAGTACTGAGTTTCATTAGTGCAGAGAGGGTACAAAAGTTTAATATGAAACAGTAGCTTAGAAACAAAGAGCATTCAAACCAATGATACGTATGACAATCTGTTGTATATGCAGAGGGTTTTGTGTCTTTGTGTTAACATTCAGGCTGTAATTTCTGAGGTCATTCCAAGTCAAAAATGTGACTTGAACATGGGTCTCTGTTGATATTTGAAGTTAAAGAATGATTTATGTGTAACTAAGCTCTTCTATTGAACAAGTTTGATTTGCATTAATTGTCTAAAATGGCCATCTTTGCTTTAAATTCACAGCCTAAAGCTTCCTGAATAAGTACTTGTCCTGAAGTACAGTGATACCTCGGCTAACGAGTGACCCTGCTAACGAATTTTTTGGCTAACGAAGATTTTTTTTTGCTGTTTTTCGGACTCAGCTAATGAATGTTTTAGTGGATGTGCGCACTAACATAAAGCAGCAAACATGAACGGTCGGGCCATTCCAAGAGCTTATCTTTTCCGTCTGTATGTGTGTGACAAAGAAATGAGCTGACATCACATCACATAGGGGAGACACACCAACCCGAGTGCGTTGTTTATGTTCAAGACAGCGAGAAGTTTCGGCTAACGAATGTGATTCCGGAACAAATTATCTTCGTTAGCCGAGGTATCACTGTAGTTTGGCGTAGTATGTGTTGTGTGAGTCAGTGTTAGCGGATTTTCAAAACAATCTAAAATATGTATGTGCAACGACATTAAATCATAATCAATAGTTATAATCAAGAAATTCCTTAAACATTCTACTTTTCTTTTAATGTACCTTTATCTTGTATTCAGCTGCACAGTGTTGATGTTAACCATGTTAGCCAGGCTGCCACAGTCAACAAAAATTATCTGCCACTTATTGGAATACAGTTTGGATACATACTTATAAAATGTGCCAGGTTCCTGGTTTGTCACTACAATATGACAACACAGCTGTTTTATGAGTGGGAGTCTCAACTCAGTTTTGTCAGTTGCATTCATGCCACCTGTATCAGCCCAGATTATATAATATATAATATAAATATAAAATATAAAATACCCAGATGATATATTAACATGAGAGAAGTTTCTGTACAGTACAATGACATACTGTTCCCTTATACAGCTGGCATTTACATCAATCTATGTGCAGCAAAATTTAAGTTTAGATAGAAATACCAGAATTCAGAATTAACATTAAATAAGATTTTGTCAATTTTATTCCCCAGTCACAGGATTTATTTTTCTGCATAAACCCCCCCCCCCCAAAAAGTCATACTTAAATGTTTCTTCCTGTCGAGTTACTCAAGTTACTTACACAAGTCAGAATACATTTATCATCATGTTACTAAATGACATACTGTAAACACAGTTACCATTTGCTTCAGGACAGCCAACTAGGGCTGCATCATAAGTAGTTATGGACTGTACTTAATAGTGTCCTGCTAACAGCTGTGTCAGTCTCCGCTAAGGCAAGTAATACTCCAAACTTGCTTATGAGACAATCATTCATTTAGGTGCAGTTATTGCATAAGCGGTTAACATCGGTATGTTGAAACGTGGTAGGTGAATAATGCAAGAAGCATGGTTAACTGGCTGGCTTGCTGGCTATCAGCAGGTAAGGCAGGACAAGGAACTTTGGGTAGGTGCGATTATCAAGCCACACTATTACCACAAATGAAAACTAGCCCACACCATCCACTCATTGCACAAGTCCACTGTGGGTGCCACATTTGTGCACCAAGCTAACTGTGTCAGCATGTAATTTCAACTTTGCAATACTGATGCTGTCATGTCTTGTTTGCAGCCTCACAAACCGGCGCCTAGGCCGCAATTTGATGGCAACGCCTTCCCGCCACGATTTGATCTGCATCCAGAAGGCGATTTCTAAATCATACATGACAAACAATACTTACGACAAAAACAAAAATTGCTACAGATGGACATGAAAATAAAACAAGCCTATTTTGCAGCGCCTCAACCAACATATGGTAACAGGAAAACAAAAGAAAAGTATATTCTGAAGAATACAACTTAAAAAATGTTATTAAACATTTATTTTGTAATTTATTTTATTGTCAGTGAATGTATTTATTAATTAATAATATTCCAAATACTGCCCTTGGTGACAGTGGTGAGCGTAAGAGCGAGCCAGAGGGTTGTGAACGCCATTCTGAGACACGTACTTGATGAACATCATGGCCCTACGCACTGTTCTTCGTTCGGTCACAGGTCTCTGGCTCGGCCAGAAGAGAGCGTGGATGCGATGCGATCGTGGCTCACATTGTATGCACGACTTCTTTAAATGCACCAATAAATAAGTTCATATCGTTATTGTAACTGCTGTTTTTTTTAAATTATACACTGTCCCTTACACGTAACATTTCTCCTACATCTTTTGAATTCCATACCATTGATATTTCTGTAATCTACATTTCTAGAATATTCCCTACTTTCAACATCACTCCTAGTATTTTACACCATTATTTTGTCATTTCTCTTTCTCCCTTGCCTCTTCTAGAAGTTATTACAATTATTGTATGTCATCTTTTACTGTACACTTTCCCTTATCTCCAACCTATCCTTCATTTCAGGTCATTCTGTTGCACAAAAGACATGAAACTAACCTGGCAACATAATCCATGGTACAGCATGTGTGGCTGGGTGATCAGCACTCCTGTTCAATATACAGATTTTCTTGTGGCTTTCCTCAATTTCTGTTTGCAATCCCTGGTATAGAACCTTATCATAAATTTAAAATATTTCCTTCCAATCTCTAATTTATAATCAGTCCACCATTCAGTGCTACATAAATATGGGCACCTGATCAACACAATTGTGTAATTACTCAAGCCATATGTACTATGGCTTGAGTAATTACACAATTGTGTTGAGATTTTTGGTTTCTTCACCTGGCATGTTTGGTAAATGAAACATTTTATTTACTTTTACCTACTATTCAAGGATTCAGCCGAAATGAATGACTTCATAGACCATTTTGTGTCCTATTAACGGTTAATTCATATTTATTACACTTCAAAATATTTTGAAAGAACGTAACATCTGGTTGCCTGGGGTTCAATTTCTGGCAGGGATGGGAATTTATTCACTCCCCCACCCATAATGGCTCTGAGGTCTACCAGCATCCTACCAACAGGGTACAAGACGCCTTTTCCCCGGAGGTAAAGGAGCTGAACTGGATGTCAACTGCATTGCTATTGCTGAGGTTATGAATAAACAGAACTATAATTTTCGTGTTCGTGGTGTTCCTTTTTTCGTTAGGGAATGTATGACACTGAAGATGTAAAGTTTATCCAAGACCATGCAGTATACATTTGTAATTTACTACTTCACAATTATGTCTTTCATTGAGTATTTTACGCACGTGAACAGCCACATTACACAGTATCTTTCCCCATACTACCCTTACTTACAATACACTCTTTGCATTTTATTTCATTCTGTGATGTTCAACAGCAGCCCGTTCGTATATTCTTTGGAGACATCACGTGTTTTTTCTCAGTCAATAGTGTCAGATTCTATCCATGGGTACAATCGGACGACCCATGTTAAAAATGAGTAGTTCACAGCACGGAATAGGTGATTTAATAGCGCGTGAGTCACATAGTTAGTGTAGGGACGTTGCTATGAAATAACATGAAACAGTGATTCGTACTGGAAATATTTGAAGGACAACCTTTATCTGGACGGTGGACTGTTTCGCAATAAGCTAGGAGCGTCATCTGTGCCAGTGCGACAGTCAGCTGCTGTGAGGCGTTCTGGCAAGTGACAGCTGGAGCGATAATGTCTTTGGAAACGGTGAGAAGCAGAGAAAGGAGAATGAATAATGACGAGGATTTGTTGATTTTACCAGACGTACCTGAACCAAGAGCAGGTAGGAATATTGGACATATTTACGTAGCATTAATTGATCCATGATTGTAAGAGTCCATTGATCTGTCAAATTTCGTTTTTCGACGTTGCATAATCAAGAATACAACTAATGTTTGTTAATTTATTCAGTTTATTCATTTTTCCACATTCCATAGCTCCACAGATATAAAAATAGTCACCTAAAATATCAAATGTATACATAATACATGCAAATGTTAAGCTTTTAGCTTTGACAGTTACTTTTGTTATAGCAATCGTCATAGCAAATAGCTTAACAAAACAAAAAACGATATGTAAAACTGAAAGAGAATAAATATATATACATACATAAGACCTGCAATTATTCATATTAATTTATTCAGTATTCCAGAGCTCCACCAAAGTGGATACAGAACTTGTCATTAGGTAACAACAGGCGCAGTACAGAATGAGTCATGACAATAAAATACGTATAATAATAATTTATGAATATAACACATAAATAAGACACATAAAGTTTATACAAGGAAATGTGATAAGCTCACAATAGACAATCATTGAATACTTATATGATATACATAGATAGAACCTCAAAACTAGTACCAATATAATAAGAAATTTTGTGATACAGTACATAATTCATGATTGACTAAGGTACTCTTTCCATTGTATAAAATGAATAAGTGTATAAAAAAATTTTCAGAGCAATTTTAAACTTTTTTTGGTTACCAGTGACATTCTTAATCTCTAAGGGTAAATGATTAAAGATTTCTATCCCCGAATAATATGCTCCTTTTTGATAAATGGTTAACTTTACTTGAGGCAGGTATAAATTATTTCTTTGTCTAGTTTCTATATTGTGATTTTCAGTGTTAGTTGAGAAAAGTTTTTTTTTAACTGCAAACATTAATAAAGATAAATTATATTGTGATGTCAAAGGCAAAATTTGTAATTTCTTAAATAAATTTCTACATGAAACTCTATTCCTACATCCTTCCTTAATTCTAATTGCCTTTTTTTGCATGTTAAAAATTGTGAACTATGCAACAAGTTCCCCCAAAATATAATTCCATAACTCATAGCTGAGTGAAAGAAAGCACGATAAATCATTTTTGATGACAAGGCAGACATGTATGTTGTGCCATTTCTAATTATATATAAAGCCACACTTAATTTTTTCATGAGTAAATCAATATGATTATTCCAAGACAAGGTATTATCCATTGTCACCCCCAGGAATTTTGTGTAGGAGCTATTGGTGATTAAATTATTGTTAAGGCCTATTTTGAATTTAACTGACATATTTTTCTTAGTTGTAAAGTGTACATAATTTGTCTTATTAAAATTTAGAGATAATTGGTTTGCTCTGAACCATTTATTTAAAGTTGCAAAGATTATGTGAATATTTTTGTTGAAATCCTTTAGATTAGAATGAGCAAATAAGATACTAGTATCATCAGCAAAGATTATAGGTGCTGAAGTTCTATTTATAATCTTGGTTAAGTCATTTGTGTCTAGAAGAAGAAGAAGTAGAGGTCCCAAAACAGAGCCATGTGGGACTCCATGTCTTACTTTAGCCCAGCTTGAAACTTTATTACTGTTATCACTGTCATAGATTGCTGTTCTAAAATGTCTGTTATCCAGATAATAATGATAAAGTGCAAGATACTTGCTAATAATTCCATAAAATTTCAATTGAGATAATAGCTTATCTTTTTCATTCATTCATTTATTATGCGTTCTGTTAATCCATACAAGGTCAATCGACCTATGGGATATAGAAACTTGTCACAATACAAAAGTATTATCTTGATCAATACAATCAAATACTTTCTCCAAATCACAGAAAATCCCTCCTACTAGTAGTTTATTGTTCATAGCATTTAAAATCTCAGTTGTTAATTTACAAATTGCATTATCTGTCTTCAATCCTATCCTGAAACCGTATTGTTCAGTGCGTAATATATTATATTTGGTGAGGTGTTTTAAAATCCTTGTCTGCTTTACCTTTTCAGATATTTTTGAGAATGATGTTAAGAGTGATACAGGTCTATAGTTAGACACCTTACACCTATAACCATTCTTGTGTTGTGGTTTTATTACTGTATATTTTAATCTGTCTGGGAATACATCCCAAAACATTATTTTATTACATATGAAATTTAGTGGAGAACTTATGAAAGGGCAGCTTATTTTCAGGATCTTTGTGGATATCTCGTCATACCCATATGAGTTTTTTGTTTTGAAGGATTTTATAATATGTTCAATTTCTTTCATTGTTGTACATTTACATTCCATACTTGGGTAAGGTTTATTAAAAGCTTGTTCCATGAAATGATTATGATTATCAATACTATTATTAGCATCATTTATAAGGTTATTTTTACCTTGTCCTTTAACATTGTCTGAGATAGCAACAAAATACCCATTAAAAGTTTCAACAATGGTTTATTAATCAGTAATTTTTCTACCTTCAACGTTTAGAGCTTGTATTTCACTTCTTTTTTTATTTCTTCCAGATTCTTTATTTGTAATACCCCATGTAGTTTTAACTTTATTATGGGAGTTTAGGATTAATTTGTCATGTTCAATTATATTTACCTTTCTTATAACCATAGACAATATTTTAGAGTAATCTCTATAATAAGGTGCAAGAGTAACATTATTATTATTCTGTAATTCCTCGTATAATTCTCTTTTATATTTGCAGGAAATTATTATTCCTGCTGTAATCCATGAACTTTGGTTTATTTTATTCTTTGCCTGAATTAAGGGAAAACTAGAATAGCAGATTCTTAAGAAAATATTTAGAAAAGAGTTGAAAATCTTATTAATGTCACTCCGATCAAAAACCGGTTCCATTGTTTCATGACTTAATTTCAATTGGAAATCTACTATGGTATACATATTGATTTTTCTTTTGATGTAAGTATGACATTCCTTTTCCTTTTTCTGTCCCTTATTTAATATTAATAACTGGGCATCATGATATGAGAGACCGTTTATAAGAGGGTATAAACTGTAATTTCCATTGGTGGATGTATCAATGAAAACATTGTCAGTGGCAGCATGGGAATTCAGGTCAAATCTAGTAGGAAAATCGACTATACCAGCAAGATACAGCATCAAGTTGGCTCCTTCTATCATTATCTATTAGACCATTTACATTTACATCACCGCATGTGATGATATTATATTTGTTATTATAAAGTTTCTGCAAGATCAAGTCTAACTGATTAAGGAAATTTGTAAAATTACCCCTTGGAGATCTATAAATAGTCAAAATGCATAATTTATTAAATGTTGAGTCCAACTGAATTGCACAAGCTTCAGTGCCCTTAACTGTATTGTACTCATCAATATTTATGGTGTTATATTTTCCGTTTCTATAGACAAATATACTAACACCTCCTCTGAGAAAAGTTTTTCTACAATAGTTGGACCCTAATTAGTAATTAGTTAAATGAATCAATCGTAGTTCGGATTCACTCAGATGTTGTTCCGATAAGCATAGAATGTGTGGGAGATCATGATGTAAATGACAGTATAGTTCATCAGATTTATTTCCTAAACCTTTAATATTCCGATGAAAAATTTTTAGAGATTTACTCGTATTTCATGGAACCTGACTGGAATCTTTGACTAATGTGTGTTCCACATTTATTGTATCATTACCCATTAGAGTCTCAAGTTGCTTATCATTAATATATGATATAGCACACAGACATTTATTTGAGAAAGGTACCTTATTTGCACTGTTATTCCTTGCTGTGTGGCTATTGTTAAATGTTACATTATCTAGAAGTTTACTACCCATGTTGTGACTTATTGTAGTATCAATTACATCATCAGTAACTACTCCGTTATCCATAAAAAATGCAAATTGAAATTAAAAGTAAAATTATAATCTGTGTTATAATACAGTATAATAATTTGTAATATACTATTAATTAAGAAAATACTGTATTTAAGTTTTGTATTAGTTCAGAATAATAAAGAAGCATCATCCTTAATTTATCTACAGTAAAAATCTTCCTCCAAACAATAAAAGGAGTTAACAAGAATAAACCTTTTTAAGGCTAATTTAAACTGTTTCACATCATATGTTAAATCTTTTATACATTATTTTATTTTATTTATTTCAATCTAGCCAGCCATACGTGTGACTTCGGATAGTCAAAATATAACATAGTCCAACATACAGTGCTCAGTCATTAAAAATGTATACACCGTACAATGCTACTCAAAAACAATATTAGAAAAGATTATGTACAATGCAGAATAATTTATATATAAATATATATAACTACCAATAGTGTATCTACACTAGTTTAGCCTGTAAGAACTCTTCAAGTGTATAAAATGAATTATTCAACAACACTGATTTCACTTCTTTCCTAAATTGATTGAAATTATCAAGATTTTGATCTTCAAGGGCCAGCATATGTACAATCTAACACCCGTATGTAGCACACTGTTTTGGAGAAAAGATGTATTGTGACATTGTGTATGAAGGTCATATTTACTTCTTGTGTTATATTCATGGATCTCGTAATTATGCTTTAGGTCACCATTATAATTTTTATATATAGCATAAAACTTATAAAACGTAAATTGAAGTCACTGAAAGAATTCTATTTTCCTTGAATTTCTGTCTACAAGATTCGTATTTATTTGTTCCTGTGATTAAACTGATCACCTTTTTTGAATACGCAATGCCTTTGTGCTTTCTTTAGTCCCCCCCCCCCAAATTATAATGCCATACCTAACTCGCGAATGAAAGTAGGTGAAGTAAATGTTCCAATGCAAATGGCTACTTAGAGTACTTTTTACAGGTTTAATAATAAAAAAGATTTTATTCAAACTGTGACACAGACAGCAGATATGAGCATGCCAGCTTAGATTTTCTGTAATGCGCATTCCTAAAAATTTTACTTCGGGCATATATTTAACTTCATTATTTCATAACAGAATGCGTGGTTTGAAGGGAGGCTTTTAGTGGCAAAGATGGAATGACATAGCAGCTGTTTTAGTGGTATTTATAAAAAGATCATTTTTAAGAAACCAATTTTCCAATTGTTTCATGACTAAGGATAATTTAGTTTGCAGGGCTTCTTCATTTCTATCGATGACCAATACATTCATATCATTTGCTCCTTGAATATTTAATGATAGGTCATTGATATTGAAATCAAAAGGGGTCCCAAAATTGAGCCCTGTGGTACACCATATAAAATTGCCCTCGATGAAGATTGAAATCTCTGTTGGGTGTATTTACTTCTATCCGTTTGAGATATTTCAACAAATTGTGTTCTGTTTGTCAAGTAAGATTGAAACCACTTTTTCACAAAACCTCTAATTCCATATGAATCTAATTTATCAAGTAACCTATTGTGATTAATTACACCATGTGCTTTGGAAAGGTTGAGGAAGATGCCTACTGCATGTAGATGTCTGCCCAAGGCTTCCTGGACACTCTGTATAAACAAGTGACTAGCAGTCTCTCTGGATTTTGACTCCATGAACCTGTGTTGTTTACAAGTTAATATATTATGCATTTTTAAGAATAACAGTAATCTATTGTGCATTAATTTTTCTAAAGGTTTAGAAAATACTGATAATATGGATGTCAGTCTATAATTTTTTATGTTCTGTCTAACTCCTTTCTTAAATAGAGGTTTTATTTTTGCCTTTTTCATCATGTCTGGGAAAATGCCGGTTTGGAGGGAAACATTATAAATGTGAACCAATGGCTTTATGAAGTGACATAAGCATTGTTTCACCAAAGATGTCGGGGATTTCATCAAAACCTGGAGATGAATTGTTCTTTAAGCCTTTCATTACTTGTTCCACCTCTGTTTCTGTAACAGGGGCTACAAACATTGTTTCAGAACAATTTTTCATTTGAAATTGCAAATATTGCTAAGGGCAATGGTAGTTAACTTGAGATAAAAGATACTAAGTTACCTCAGTAAAATAGATATTAAATCTCTCTGTAATTGTTTGAGGATTTGTAATTATTTTGGCCCCAGCGTTTATTGTAATATTAGATACATGATGGGAATTACCAATTTCCTTATTCATTATTTTCCATAAAGCTTTGTTTTTATTTTTAGCAGACAAAATAAGTCTATCTGCCTCTCTCCTTTTTGCCTCTTTTATTAATTTGCTGTAAATCAATTGATAATTCTGAGTATACTTTAAGGATTCCATAGGAAGGTTTGTGGATCTTTTTGTATTATATAGTAATCTCAGTTTGTTTCTCGAAACAGTTATGCCTTTGGTTGTCCACTTGTTTACAGTAGACTCATTTACATATGTGGCTTTTACGGGAAACGCTTTGTTAAAATAATAACGAAATATGTCCATGAAGATATTAAAAGAAGTTGATGGAAGTTTGTTAAAAACTCTAATTCCAAGTTATGGGCAAGACTGTAATTCCAAAATAAAAAAGTGCCTTTTGAAATACCAGTAAATTTGCTATGGGTAAATGTAAGTCAGAATTATATCTTGTATTAATGTCATGTACATCGGAGTTAGATCTAAACAATTCTCTATTCTTAACAACAAACAATAATAGAGAAAATATATGCTGAGATTGGAGAGGAATACTTCCAAATTTGTAAACAACCCAGAACAGGAATCTGTACTACTAGAACCCATAATAACTCTAATTATTCTTTTTTGAATTTTGAATATAATTTTGCAATGAAAGATTCCCCCCCACCAAATTATGCCAAATGATATAACAGAGTGAACATCAGAAAAATAGATAATCCTTAATACTCCTAAAGACGTGAATAGTTTAACTGACCTTATCACACAACATGCTTTGTTTAATTTAGAAGTTAATTCACCCATATGGAATTTCCAAGACAGAGAAATATCAGTGATTAGTCTGAGAAGTTTAGTATTATAAGTATTATTAATTTGTTTATTTTCATAGCATATTTGCATGTCAATTTCCTGTCTTTTAATTAAATGATATGATAAAGTATAGTCTAACAAAACCTTTTAGTTTTTCGTATTGGTGGATGAATGCTCGACTGGCATCGTTGTTAAATTTAAAGGCTTGCATCCCCATTGTGTGTTTCTGTATTAATTAAACACTATAATAAAGTTTAGTCTAACACAACAAACAAAAAAAAAACTTATATTAGTCTCTGCTTTATTATATTATTTAATTAATAGAGAAACACAATGGGGATGCCTTGCCATAAAATTCCTGTCTATTTTTAGTTATGAACTGTAGAACTAACTAAAGTGGCGTGGTTTACCAGTGGATTGGGCAGAAGAGTGTAACATAGAGTTACTTACACTGTAGCTTGCATTACAAGTGAATGTTATCACAAGAATTTGATTTTTGTCTTTTCAGGCACGTTCACAAAATTTCGAAAAGCCACTACTAGTTTCATCATGTCTGTCTGTCGGTCTGTCTCTGTCCGCGTGGAGCAACTTGGACGGATTTTTATGTAATTTGATATGGATATTTTGAAAATCTTTCAAGAAAACTCTAGTTTCATTAATATTTCGCAAGAATAACAAGTACTTTACATGAAGACCTGTGTACCTTTATAATAATATCTGGCCTAATTCTTCTTAGAATGAGAAATGTGCCAGACAAAGTTGTAGAGAAAATCAAAACTCGCATTTTATTTTCTACAATTTTTTGTTGAAAATTGTGATGTTTATGAGATATGACAATATATATGGCAAATGCACTTTCTTGAAGGATAACTAAGGCAAGAATACACACACACACTCAGAATATTTAATACTCATTGTTTTCCACAGCAATATTGATTACATGAACGTGCCTCGATGTTATGTTATACATACTTTCTGTCTTGAAAGTGTATATCCATTTAAGAAGGTCCATTCAATTTGAGGAAAGTTACTGAGGTCCCCTAAAACATTCTGAATTTCCCAACCCCAAAATTCATTGTTAGAGAATTTTGTAAAATTATAAAACTTACTGTCTTTATTTGTGCTCCATTTTATGTGTATGGATTCTTGACTACAATGTAATACAAGCAGCAGTTATGTCAGACTGAAAGGTAAACACGAGGTACTGCAAATGTATGATTACTTACTTACTTAATTACTTACTCCATGGAGCACAGTCCTTGAGAAGCTAACCGGGTGTCAGCTAGTCAAGAAATTCCCTCCATTTTATGGAACCTGAAGGTTTATTACTGCATTAACAAGTGCCCACCATCTGTCCCTATCCTGAGCCAGATCAATCCAGAGTTCAAACCCTCACATCCCACTTCCTGAAGATCAATCTTAATATTATCCTTGCATCTATGCCTGGGTCTCCCAGGTTGTCTCTTTCCTTCATTTTCCCCCACCAAAACCCTGTATACACCTCTCCTCTCCCCCATATGCGTTACATGCCCCCCCCCCACATCACATTCTTCTTGATTTTATTACTCGAACAATATTGGGTGAGGGGCACAGATCATTAAGCTCCTCATTGTGTAGTTTTCTCAAACACCCTCAGCCTACGTTCCTACCTCAATATGAGCAATC
>JGI20166J26741_10385559_pt1 | contig 16156 bp, 12 predicted proteins | sample TergutCu122P5_FD_26741 | JGI IMG/M metagenome (IMG submission 26741)
TATTCAAGTAGCTCCTCAATTGACCTCACGAGGCTCACGAGGCTGAGTAGACCCCGTTCCAGACCCACTACTACTCAGAAAATCTGGTAGCGCCGGGAATTGAACCCGGGACCTCTGTATCTGTAGCCAGAAACTCTGACCACTAGACCACAGAGGCGGTCCGGAAAGTTTACTATAGAAATAATTATTTCTTTACATGCCTGTAGAAGTACTTTTTTCTTCTGATTGTTGTATCAGCAGTAGTAATTAGTGGAATATGTGTGTCAGTTGTGTATTAAATATATACATGCACTAATGCCTGTCATGGGAAATTTGTGGCTTCTAATAACAATTCTTGAATTATTAAATTTGGCTGTCATCACAGGCACTTTATTATTTTGTATCTGACTGTGCTGACTGGAGCCTGACTCTCCAAATTCAGGATATTCATGGGTCTCCTCCATATATGCAGATGATTTGTAGGATATTATGTCTTAATAAGACACTATCAATTTGTTCCACAACTTACCCAATTTGTCATCATTATTCATTTTTTTTAACTGTCTGCATTAATGAAATCAGTGTTAATAAACCACAGACCATAAACACTCCAGTAATAATGTTATACAGAAAATTGTCTCAGACAAATAAAGATCCTTATATCCAGGATCACTTATGTTGCAATGTTGTTATTGTTTTATAGTTGGAGAATACTTGTGCACTCTTATTTTGTAAAAGGAGATAAATTGATTTCTCAGATACGACTGGATGCGGGGCCGGTTCGAAGACTTACCTGCAGACCCACCCTGTCTCCGAGAAGAGTCACGATACTGGTTTGTATTAAATATGAATTTTATTATAATATTGCAAAATTTTGCCAGGGACTTTACATGGCATTGATAACATTTAAAATGTAAACTGCTGTCACTTTTAAGGAATCATCCTGTAATTTTGAATTTAAATGTTTTTCTCCACTTGTGTGCTTTGTAATGTATTTTAAAATTATGGTTTAACCAACAGATATATATCTTGCTCTCAGTGGTTCCTTTTATATGTATATGTAGAGGTACTGGGGTTCTAAACTTCATTGCACAGACTACATCACAAAATTTTGAATTGAGAATTGGGAATTTATGCTGCAGGTTTTTTTATTTTATTGTTTTTTTTTTCATTTCCTTTTCCTTTCTTTTCCTTTTCTTTGTTATTTATTTATTTATTTACTGAGCTATGTCTTTACAAATTGGTATATTCATATTTTTCACCACAGGTTCTGTGTATCGTGTGAGCGACTAAGCCATGAAGCAAAATACCTAAGACCATGCATCGATGAAAAATTGGGGATAACAAGTGAAAATTCTGAGGTAATGTGCTATTAAATTGTAAAGAGTTCACTTCTATAGATTTTGTGATGGTAGATGTGACAGCTGCAAGCTAATATTTATGTGTCCAGACTCTGTCACAGACCAAATGTTTGGTTGGTACACAGTCCTAAGCGTGCAACCTGTGCACTCATAACGTCATATTACTAATTTTATGTTACTCCTACCATGCTTATTCTTAGTATCAATACATAACCAACAAATACACCTAGTAAAACACAATTCATGAACAATTCACAAATTGCTACATGTTTTGGTACCAGTGTACCATCTTTGGGGAGTCTTCTACAACAATGTAATACAAGTCCAACACACTAAACTAGGTATTGTATCACACTTACTGGAATGATTGACATATTAAAATTCTAAATTACATAAAGTTGACAAATGTGAAATCATAAAATTACATTGTTGTGATATTAAAACAATGCAATATTGAACCGCTTCACATACAGGCTCACAGCCATTTATATTCTGTATGCAGTATGCGTACGAACGTCTGTCTCGATCTGTGTGATCAGAAGACATCACGTCCAGATGGAGTGTGTGAAGTGTATCGTGTCGGGCAGTGTAGTACGAGTTTGTACTTGAAGCAGCCCACTGTCATATAGTTTAATACCACAACATTGTAATATAATATTAATTCTTGTCAGCTTTAGTATTTTAGAATTTTAATACTTTTATCATTCCAATGAGGGTTATGCAGTACTTAGTTGAGCATGTTGGTCTTGTATTCCTTTGCTGTAGTAGGCTGCCTGAGGTTGGCACCCTGGAGCCAAAACATGTTGGCATTTGATACATGCACATGAATTGTGTTTTATTAGATGCATTTGTTGGTTGATATATTGCTTATATTACTAATTCAAAAAAGTAACCATTTTCAGAAGTATTTTGTATTTAGTGCACCGTTATTCATTCATCATTGTGGGTTCTATTTGTGTCTCCAATTTTCCTTATACAATAGGGGAATTTATTTCAGAACTGTCAGTCTGTCTCTAAATTTTATCTGTTTGTTATAAAACCTGTGCTCTGTATACTGGCTGTACCAGTGTTCAGGCATTTGCCAGAGATCTTGGATTTGAGATCAGGTGAACTGAATGCAAAATGTGCTAAAATCATTCACCATATATTTTCACTAACATTCAAAACCATGTGAGTAACAGACCCTCCTCTGGGTTAAGGGCTGCTGTGAAGCTGTGCGTGCCTTCTCCTGACTGCTGACTTTCATTGGTCCACTACCTCACATTTTGCCTGATGGCCATCAATTGGGAAATTCACGGTCATAATGGGTTAAGGAAGGGTAAAATTATCCTTTTCTACACAATGAAGACAAACAGGGCAAGTAGAGGTATAGCTGCATTCATTCTTGACCTTGGCACTAGATGGATGTGAGCAGTCAGCTTCATGCCTCAGCCACTTTATCCCAGGGAAGTAACCTTGGTACCCATTGAACAGGAGGCTGGGTGGGCCACAGAGCCAATCTGGATGATTTTCTCTTTCCTAGCTGGGGTTTGAACCCTGCACCATCCAGCCTGTAGAGAGTTGCTATACCGAATTTCCTAACCGGGTTGCAAATTCAAAATGATATCTGGTGAAATTAGAAGCAAAAGATGATCTGATCTCTCATCTGACCAATACTATTTATGTCCACATGTTTATTTCATGTTTGATTTTAAATATTCTTTTATAATCTAGCTTGAAACCTTTCATGATCATGCAGCAGAGCTGTCTGGGTTTGATGTTTGTTACATTACGATGCAGCTGGATGTTTGATGGCATTCAGTGGAACAGTAGATTTCACCATCTTTTGGCAACATTTTAAAGTGCAATTTTGATATTTGTTTATTATCTTAAAAAGAGAACTCTGTAGTAATGTTTAGCTGCCTGATTGTGCTATGTGCATTTCGTACTGCTAGTGCTACATTTTTAATGTTTTATGAATTTATCATCTTTTTAGAGTTAATACACACAGAAACTGTGTTAAAGTTACATGTATTCCCGTAGGTTTAAAATTTTTTAATGAAATTCCAAACATCTGTTTCATAGAGAAATTCTGACAAAGACTGTGTTAATCCTTGCCTTTGGTAACTGATTAGTCGCCAGAATCTCCTAATGTGAATCAGTATGCTGCAATTTGTTAAATCATCTAATGAAGCTTTTAGGGTTTGCAGCAAATCTGATTTGAAATTTTGCTACCTTGATGCGTTATTTCGTGTTCCGATACGCTTGCTATGACAGTTTGTTATGTACAGCAGAATTTTTTCTGTTTCAAGAGGGAAGTCACCTGTTTTTCAAAATGGCAGTGCAATGGGACGGGACTCAGGGGGTCTAGTGTCTAAAACTGCAAACCAGATTTTGCTCTGATGCCCAGTATTCATAATAGTAGTTTACAGTTGACATTGCTGTGATTCATTGTAATGGATTTGAGTTCTGTATCAGATAATGGACAAAAGTGTTATAGTATTCAGTATTACTGTCTCATCTGTTATTTCAAGCTTCCATGATTCTTGAACTTTCTGAATTGGATCGATGTTAAATTGTAATTCATGGTCACTTGTTTAATGTACCCACCAAATCTGACAGACTTGGGAATTTGTGTATGTAGTGTTATAATTCTGTTGCACCATCCAATCTTTTTTCAGTTTTGGCCTGTCTGTTGAATACTTTCATCACAAACTATGCCTCATATTGCAAGTAATTATGCAGATATTTTATGTTGTCTCCAATAGATATCATTGAATTGTCCTAAAATATGCAATTATTATATAATGAGTTTTGCTGAATCAAAATATGTATTTTGATGAATGTTTTATAGAAATTGTTTATCCAATCAAAATTGTTTATGTTAATCTGTTTGACCATGCCTTTTCAGCCTGTGGTTTAACTAGAATTTAAGTGTAGATAACTGTTAATTATATGGCATAAATTGAAATGCTTATTGCACCACCCTTTATTTATGTTCAGGTGCTGTATGGTGTTGTGCGACTTAGGGGAGAAGAGTATCGTGTTGGTACATCAGTTTTCTTACGGCCCGGATCATTCAAGTTCAAGGCTTCAGCCTCTGTTACTCTTACAAAGAAGGACAGCAACAAAGATCAGAAGGTATGTGTAATTATGTCGGACATTATGCAGATTTGCAGATGGTTACTGTGTACTGGAACACCATGCCTTCCCACAGTTCAAGAGAGTTATGGGAAACTACATATTGTCTTCTTTTTTTAGGCATGTTCGCAAAATTACGAAAAACAACAATTAGCTTCGTCCTGTCTGTCTGTCCACATGGAACAACTTGTCTTCCAGTGGATGAATTTTCATGAAATTTGATATTTGAGTATTTTTTTTAAAATCTGTTGGAAAATTCAAGTTTCATTAGAATTAGACAAGAATAACAGGTACTTTACATGAAGAGGTATGTACATTTTTTATCATATCTCACCCAGTTATTCTTAGAATGAGAAATGTTTCAGGCAAACATTGTAGAGAAAGTCAAAACACGCATTTTACTTTCAATAACCGTTTTTGAAAATTGTGCTGTTTATGAGATAATGTGGAAAAAATTATAGAGCCGGACAGGCCACAGATGACAATATGGCACATGCGCATTCCATGCTAGATAACAAAGGCTACAGACGCACACCCTTTGATTGTAGTACCGTTGATTTTCTACTACAACAGTGGTTGCACCAATGTGCCGCAGTGTTACGTTGTACATATATTGCCTGTCTTGTTAGACTTTTGGAGCGAATGATATACAGTGATGTAACTGTAAAGTTTATATGTATGTTGCACACAGAAAATATTGTGGTGTGTACCATGGGAAATGTTGAATGTAAGCGGAATGCCACCTGTAATCTAAGATCATGATGAGGAAGAAGGGGGGATGGGTGGGAGGCAGCATTTATGTAATTCGTCAATGATCTGTAGTTGGAAGGGTTGATAACTTCACCCATCTTGGTTCATTGGTGCCTGGCTACAATAATGTTTCAGAAGAAATTAAAAAAACCTCATAGCCCATAATAGATCATATTTTGGACTAAAAAGTCAGCTTAAGTCACAATCACTTACCAGGAAGACAAAGATTCTTATATATAAAACACTTGTGAGGCCATTACTTACATATGCTGAAGAAACCTGGTACAACAAAAAATGATGGACGAAAACTGAGTATCTTTGAAAGGCAAAATCCTTCGCAGAATATATTGGTCCAATATGCAAGATAGTGCGTTGGTGGAAGAGATACAATAGAGAATTAAAAGAGCTTTACAGATAACCAAATATTGTTAACGTAATAAAATCCAGTGGACTGAGGTGGGCGGGCCATATTGTGCGAATGGCGCAAACTAATTGCCTATAAGATATCATGGACAAACCCTGGAGGTCAATGAGGACATGACCGACCGAAATCAAGATGGATTGACAGGGTAGAGGATGACGCAAGGAAACTGGGTAATAGAAATTGGCTGGTGGCTGGCCAGGATAGAGGTCGCTGGTGACATTTGCTTGAGGAGGCCATTGCCCACCCAGGGCTGCAGAGCTGATGATGACTATGATGAAAGATCTCTAGTTGTACATTAGCATTATAATTCACTTTTCATTAAAGTGTTCAAAATTATATTTTTACTTATTTTATATTTTTATCTTCTCATGAACTTTCTGTTCCATGGAGTTAATAAGCATGTGCACATTTTTTTGCACTCTGCAGTTTTCATCACTTTAAAGAAATTTGTCTTGTCTGTCTGTACGCCTTGTTTAAAAGCTGACCAAATGTTTGGCAGACAAGAGGTCATTACTCTGTTCCCAGAGGCTGTCTCTTTCCCACTTGAAGCATATGTTCAATGTGTTACTCCAGAACCTGTTAGTATATTTTAACTTTGTCAAACGTGTTTGATGTCTGTAGGTGGTTTGCACAAGGCAGGCACATTTTTATACCTGTTTTGACTTTCTAGTCCAGCAGAAATGCCTACTGTGGTTTTAATTTCGGACCATTCAGATGTCTACATATTATGATGTTTTATTAATTTGTGTTTTCTTGTTAGGTGGATGAAGAATTATATCCTGAGTTCTATCGTAAGTCAACAGACCATGTGAAGGGATCAAATGTGGAGACACCAGAGCCATTCTGTATTGGTCACATCAAAACAATCTTCATAAAATCCACTGATAATGTCACAGCTTTTTCTGATATATGGATCCGTGTAAACAAGCTCTACCGTCCAGAAAACACACACAGAGGGCCGTCACTGAGTCAGCAGGTGGATCTAAACATGTTATATTGGAGTGAGGAAGGCAAGTACTGTGTTGCATTGCCTTGCACACCCTTGATTCTAGTATCAGACTGTTAGAAATCAGCAATATGAACAAAATAATCTTATTTGTCAGGCTGATTTGAGGTATGTTTGCGTTCACAGAGTATTATACTGGCGTTGACAGATGGCATTATTTGTCAGTTGTTTGTGACATGTGGTTCATTAACACGTGTGTATGTTGACCGAGCTTGTGGATGGCTTCTAGGCTGAGCACATTCATTGTCAAGTAACAATGACAGTGACATACTTTTACACATTGTATGTGTGTGAAGGTAGGTCAGTAAGTCACAAATGATTGCATTTCAACACTTGTGTGCCAGATGGGTTGAAGTTTGCAACATTAGGTGGCTGCACATTCCAGGGTGGTTTCACACTGCACATAGATTGCACCTATGTAAATGATGTGTGTCTGGAGTGTTCAAAGTTTGCGACTGTGCTGCAGGAGTGTACAGTCAGAGAGCAGCTTGCTGTGGTTTGTTTTTTGTGGGTGAAAGCACAATTGGCCAACAATATTCATAAATATATGCATTCTGCATTTGCACATGGACATTCAAAACTGGAAGACACTGACACACAGTGTTGTTCAGTGAAAATCATCAGATGCAGCTGTGAACCAGTTGGAAGCAGTGACTGGAGTCAACAGATGGGTAAGTACAGGAGATACAGTGGGCACTGTAGGATGTTCATATGTGTTAGCCTACAGCAAAATGCATGATTAACTGCAATTTTGAAAATTTTGTGCTTGGTGGGCTCCTAGAGAACTGAATCTTGAGCACAATATGACCTCAAATGGCTTGCTTTAGAACACCTTTGTTACTTAGAGGCTGATGGGCTAGACATGCTCAAAAGGATTGTTACAGGTGCTGATTCACAATGCTTATCTGTGCAATGGAAGTATTTTGGTTGACCTGTAACAAATCAGCAGACAAGGTTATACTGACTAGTAATAAGAATTAAACAACTGACATTGTACACTGTGGGTGGGAACATGCAGCTAACTTTAATACATGTCCAACATGTTTTAGTCTGGCTTGGACATTATCAAGGAGTGCAGTATAATACAATTGGAAGCATCAAACAGGAGAACAGTGCATAGATGAATATGGTAGGTGCACTGAATTAATACAAAAACATTGCCAAAAATACGTGATAAATACACTGTATCTTCTTATTTCAATAAAATACTGCTGTCAATGTATTGTAAAAATGTTGTTAAAATGACCTGCTGCTGCTGCTGCTGCTACTGCCAAACATACACTCATGTGCACGTGTGTGTGCATGTGCAGTATGTTTGTGTGAGGGTGTCTGTGTTTTGTGAAGTGCATTTTTTGTAGTGGGTTTTGTTGTTGTATATAATGAGGTATTTGGAAAATAGCTATATATAATGTTCTTAAAAAATAGGAACATTGTATGCAAACATCAAAGTATCATTTTTCGTGGTTAAAATACAAACACATAATTAAACAAGCAGAGTACAGAGAATTAATTTAGTAAGTGAAAAAAGCCCAGCGCATGTCCAAAGTTAATCTGGGCAGTTCTTAAGAAGATATATGGGTGATGTGAAAGCACTTCTAGCACCAGTATTACACTGCAGTGGAGGAATATGGAGCTGACAAATAGGGAAATGTCCTGCTAGTCATGAAAAGGGGTAATGAAAAAGATATTCTAGGTATGTGGAGGGAAGGAAGTTGTGGCTAGGGGTGAAGAGCAAATTTGAGACAGTTGGGGGCCATTGAAAGAAAAGATTGTCTATGAACCTAGAGTTTTCATAGAGGTGATGGTAAGTTTTTATTGGTGAAAAGGGATCTTAAGCAACACTCCCTTGAGAACCTCAAATGTGGATCTTCAGTTGAACTGCACAAGAGATAGTCAGCTGTTTCTGAGGGGAGCTGGGTGAGTGGAGGTCACAGGGGGAAGAAGTGTGACCAGGCTGAGCTTAGACTCTATTCATCCTCCAAGTTCCAATAGTAAGCGCATTTTGTTATCTCATTGTTGGCTTTTCTGATGATGCAAGGCACGTAAGCCTGGACATTAGCTACAAACTCCACTGTGTCAAAGTAGAGGTGTTTCATCTCCGTAGAGTGTTTGGTCACCAGTGAATGCTGGCTATCCGGTCTGGTGCCTCTAATGTACTCAAAGAATCCAGTGGAGATCTGGTGCCTGTTTGGCTGATGTGTGTTGTGCCATGTGAGCAGAGGAGCTTGTATGCACTTGTTCCTTGAGGTGAAACAACAGCTGCATGTCATATAAGCAGACCAAATGAAGATTCTCTGTCACTAAGAGAAACAATTTTTCCCCCCTCTTTTTTGATTTCCAGCTTGTGGGAAAGTCTTTTACTCACCCCTTTTCATATCTTCCATCTGCAAGTCTTTTCTCCACTTCTAGTCATGATGACCCTTTGGGTTCCTAGAAAACTCTGTCATAACCCTGGAGAATGCTCCCCTGTTGGTTGGTAACATGGTCTTCCTTTGCCCAATCTTCATTTCCCATGTCCTGCCCACTGCCAGTTCCATATAAGGGCCATGAGGTAACCTCTGCAGATCCGCTCACAATGAAACTGGCAACTGCAGTGCTTGGGAAAACATCAAGAAACCTTCACTACACAGCTGAATAATGAAATCCAAACATGAGCACTGATTGCCGTTAACAAAAAACTAAGGACCAGGAAATTATATAGTTCGTTACCAGTAAAATGTCATAATACTACTTACATATCTCTTTGTCCACAGAATGTGTGTTGAACTTCAGCGAGGTGGTGGGCAAATGCTATATTGTGTTCAGTGAGAACTTGAATGTCTCATTGACTGAATGGACAAGCTGTGGCCCCCACAGATTTTATTTCTCTCAGGCATACAACAGTATAAAACAGACCTTTGAGGAACCACCGGTGCATGCTATGAATATTGGCAACCAAGGAAAGGTAAGATGTTACAAGAAAATGGTGTGTAAAGTGAATTTTGTTTCCTTATAAGCAAGCTTGTTTAGAACACTACCAGCATTGAATCTATGCACAGTTGTCTGATACCATTTGCTCTTTCTGCAGTAAACTACTTAAAAACCTTTTTTGCATTTCCAACATGCTGTTTGAATCTGCCGAAGAAAAATACAGAGAAGTCTTGATTTCCTTGGATGTTTTGTATTCCTGTTGTACATCTAATGTCAAGGTGCCTAGGTTAAAATTGTGTGGAGCTTTACTGTCACTCCTCCATGGTTGCATGTTATTGTACACCCTTTGCAACAAATGTCAAGTGTCTGAAATTTTCTACAACTATGGATCCCATTCATCCCAATTGTATGTTTTGAAGAACTGTGGCCAATTCTCCCACAAAACTGAGTTTGAGATGCCAAATGTGCTGGGGTTTTCCTAGTCATAAAAACGTTACATTTCTGACCATGCGTATGAAATATTTGACTTCCCAATGGGGGAATAAAACGTCTGTACTAGCAGGATAGCCATCAACCAGTCACTGACAGAAAGCAACAGGAGAGGGAGAGGAAGATGTATAGATTAGTCATTATGGAAGTTCAGCTGATACTGTGAAGGTTGAATGGATATGTAAAGAAAAACAAGCAAGTGATCTGAGTGGCTGAGTTTGAGTAGTACTTACTGTATTTCCTGGCCCATAAGACGCACCTTTTTTCTCGAAAAATGTGACCTAAATTTGACCTGCATCTTATGTGCCGAGGGTAAGTATTATTTGCGAAATTATAAATACCCGTACGTCTGTTATACAACATCTTTGATTTCTGATGTTTGCGAGTGGGTGAAAAATTCCTGGCAGTGAGTTAAAAGTGAGACTATTGTAAAGTTTTTTAAAAAATGTGGCATTAGCAAAGCTTTAGATGGAAGTGAAGATGACATTTTTTATGAAGAAAGTGATGCAACAAGTGAAAACAACCATGAAGGTGATTTTAGTGGCAGTGACGATTTTCTGGGTTTCTGTGATGAATAAATTATATTATGATTGCTAATTTTGGTATGTAACAATCCTGTTTTCTTCCAATAAACTACTAAAATTAAAATACATTCATCATTTTTTTTTTTTTCGAAAATTTCTAACGAAAAAATCACGGTGTGTTTAATGGGCCAGGAAATATAGTATTATAATTTGACATAATAATTTTTGTCTGAATTATTTTGTTGTAATAATATTAATCAATTATTCTGCTTTTTCAATTGCAGGAGAGGTTAAAATATTTGTCTTCTACCCCCCACTTCCTGAATGTTTTTGTATGTCCTGGTTTTTGGATTTTCAAAAATGGAATCCCTATGTAAGACTAACCTTCAGTGCTGTAAGCGTACAGCTGTTGTGATTTCATGCATTTCCAATTTCCTTGTACCTGTCATTGTATGTGTGTGGCTTTTCTCTGCCTTCCAGTCATTACATTTATTTATACCAGATATTTATTGACCAATGCTTTCTGTGCCCTTGTGTCAAGACACTTTCAATGAAGTTTCTTTGTCTCAGCATTACGTTCAGTTTACAGTTGAGTCCATGCCGAGACCAGGGTGATAAGTGCTGTACTTCAAGAAAGTAAATATGTAATGCACAGTGTTTCGCAAATAAAGTTGTTTGTCAACAGTCACATTTTAACACCCTTTGGTTGGAATACCAATGAAAGGAAGGTACAGAAAAGTAACAAATATCTTCTTCAATTACACATCTAGCCTCACCAGTGCTGAACATACAACTTTTGAAACTTGTACCATACTTAAATAATGTAAGTTTATAATGAGTGCTTGTATGCACACAGCATGTGCAAAACAAAAAGAGAAGAAAACTTACACCAGTACCAGGACTTGAACTAGCCTATTTGATCTCTGAAGTGTGCTAGTGTTGTGCCTGGTCCACATGGCTATGAGTGTATATGGATGTGAATTATTTATCTGTGCTTTGTTACAAAACCTATTGATGCATCTTTAGAAAGTTCATTAAATTTTTCCGAGGTTGCCTTACACTCGTAATTTTGGCAGACATAGTTGTGTCTTTGGTTAATAGATTTCTGGTGTATATAAATGTACACTAAACTAAAGGCAGAGAACACCCCCACATGGATGAATGCAGAGAAATTAGAAATGAGTTCAGTGAGGATGTCAGCCTGACACTTACATTACTTCCAGTTTGGGTGTCAGAAAATTGTAGGCACTTGATTTTTGTCAGAGTGTATGTAACACAGTGACAGCTGTACCTTTCAGTTGTAATGTTTGTTTCTATTTTGTTGCCTATATTAAATAACCCCCCTCCTCCTCAAAGATACCTAAAAATGGATCTGTGTTGAGTGATTACCAACAGACCTTGCCTATCTTTATGACTAAATTTACTTACCTGCTGCATTTATGTATGAATTACAGTAGAGTCCTTTGACACTGTGGTGTTGTGTCTTCTCTGCTTCTGATAATGATGTGTACACAGCACTGGTGAAATGATAAATGACAGTAGAAAAGTAAAATACTTTGAGAAAAACCTTCAGTAGTGCCATATTTGTAAAAAGTCCCACATTTACCTGAGACTGAAATTGGGCCTGAGTGGTGAGAAGTCACTTTCTGTGTCATGGCTGCATGATTAAGTTATGGACATTGCTGTTCGTGATGCGGTAAATGACTGTTAATATGTGCAGTATCACTGAAGTTAAAAATTTAACTTTATTTTAGGGAAAGGGGAAAGGGAAAGGGAAAGGCAAGAAATCTGAAGTGGAAGAGAAAAAGAAGCCTGAGGTGAAGATAGTGGATTGGCCCCAAAATCAAACAGCGCTACGGTCTCTGGATGTATTTGCTGGATGTGGGGGTATGCAATGTTAATAGATTTGTCATATGTCTATATGTAAGTGTAAGATTGTTGATAAGTACAATATAGAATTATGCTGAACACATGAAATGCACAATGTAACATTTTTGGACAATTGAGTCCCCAAATAATTACAGGATAACTTTCAAGTGTGTCTGTTTTGACCCAGACTAAAAATCTTAAGAAGTATTTGTCATTGTGTGTAGACACACTTTAGAAACTACCACTTTCGTCAGAATTAATTTCGATGAACATTAATATTAGCGGCTCTTACTAGATTATTATTCAGCTTAAATTTTGATCTATATTGGTAATTTTTATCATCAATTTAACATGAATTTGAAAGTGTCTGCACTGTACTTTCAGAATTTGATGAGATTTGACTTACAAGTTTATTAATAAATGTATAAGAGCATAATTATGATTTTGAACATTATTTATTAGTCATGGCTGCTGCTTAACTGGAAAGCTAATATACATATTAAAAATATCTCTTTCCCAATTCACTGATTTGAAAAATGTCTTGGAAGGATTTCAAAGAACGTGATGACATAAAACAGTGTTTAGTTGTAACTCTTTTTTGCAGGTTTATCAGAAGGATTACATCATTCTGGCATATGTGAGAGCTGCTGGGCTATTGAAAAGGACGAAGCAGCAGCCCATGCTTTCCGTCTCAACAATCCAGACTGTACAGTGTTTACAGACGACTGCAATCAGCTGCTCAAGTTAGCTATGAATGTATGTCTGTATTTTGTACTAGATAAGGTGACAAGCAATTTAAATCAGGATATTCTGTGCTCCCAAACCCTACTTACAAAACTAAATATTGAAATACAGTGAAAGTTTACTGAAATAGAAGTATAGGTTATGTTGCACATTAATGCTGCTGCTGCTGCTGCTACTACTATTATTATTATTATTATTATTATTTATAACAATAATAGTGGTTGGTCTTTAAAACATGTTTTGTCCTGAGTAGGTCATTTTCAGGCTTTTCTCTAAAGTGAGGAGGTTGTGTTTTGTGTACCATACTTACATGGTAGTTGTCTGTGTGTAATGGGTGTGTACTGGATTCTGTTGCCTGTTTAGTGGGTCGTAGGTTTTTAGGTTTTGTTTTAAAATTGTATGAGTATTGTGTCAAAAATCAGGTTTTTGGTAATGGTGTTACATGTAAGTTTTGTCTGTTGAGGATGTCTGTGTAGAATTTTTCCATGTTCATATTTTTCCCTTTGTGATGTGTCATATGTCCATTGTGTTTTCTGCCCTTGTGTATGTTTAACTTCTGTTGTTGCATCACCATGCTACCTGACATTTCTCTTTTACAAGTTTCTGTAAAGGTAAAAGTTTAGTTGTTCCTTTTCATGTCCTGGAGGCATTCAGGGATAGTACATAGGAGTAGAGGATACTTGCACTGGTTCTTAACCTTGCACTAATTGGAGGTGGGTGGTCAGCTTCATGTTCTAGCGGCTCTTCCCCCTGGGAAAGTTCCCAAGTGCTCTTTGAATAAGAGGATGTATGGGCCCCAGATCCAGGCTGAGATTCAAACCCAGGTTTTCAGCCCATATGCTAGTCACTAGACTGACTGCACTATCCCATCTCCTTTAGGGTTCTGTAGTAAAAATAAACTGGTAGGGAAGAATGCAAATACTGGGGATTTGTGTGGCCTGAGTGGTTTCTACCACAAACATTATTGTTTGTCCCTTAGAAATTGTGAAGTGAAATAAAACCATTTCTGTGAAGTGGTTTGCTGCTACGTTGTCACACAGGTTCAAAGTCCATTGCATGATTTGTTATTTATCTTTAACAGTTATTGTTGCGGCACCTTACCATCGGGCTAGCCATAACTTTCTGTCTCTCTCTGTCTGTCTGTCTCTCTCTCTCTCTCAGTTATGTAAACAGCTTCGTAACATTGTCTGTCACCCTTTATTACAAGACATTTTGTGGTGGTGCTCTCAGCTGACTCAACATGGTTATAGATGGCATGCTGCTGGGGTATTATGGGAATTTAGCTTTAGTGCTCTCTTTCCTTGGAGAAGAAATTATAGGCCTATTTTTAGTCTGGCAGGCAAGACACCATTGGGCCCTAGCATGGAAGCTTGCTGTTATTTCTGTAACTGGTGTTGGCATTGAAGGGAGGGGAACGCATTGACAGCTGAAGCTACAGCTTTTCCCCATCCTTGCTTTCAAATCTCTTCTTTCTCATGAGAATACATAAAAGCATTGTCTGTGCTAGTGACTGAGTATACGTTAACAGTGCAGAATTCAAGAATTGTAGTCACATGGTGCATGTACACTAGCAAACATTTCATTTATAGAAATCCATGTCACTAGTTACAATAAGATACATGTAAAAAAAAAAATCCCATTTTATTCTGGATGCAGTATTTATGTTTCATAAATGTAAATCTGGCTGTATTGAGTACTGGAGTCATAATGACGGTTTTTTTAAAACCTTTACCAGCTCTGTTGCAATGGACTTTTACCATGTTTAGGCTTTACCAAGCTCGTTTGGTTGGACTGAGGTCACAGTTCTGTGGCCCATATGTTTGGTTCTATTCAAAATGTGGCCAGTCTGTTAGTTGGTTGCTGACATCTGGGGACAGCCTGTCACTCCCAACTTCAATTTCAAACAGTCAAAGAAACACATTGAGTGGGAAATGTCTGTTTAAAAATCTCAAGGACATGAACTTCTGAAGTTGGACAACATTTCATTCAAAAAGTTATATGCTGGAAAATTTAATATTATTCTTATGGGAGTTATGGTGAGACTCAAAAATTTAACTTTATGTATGAAAAAGTTTTGTGTCTGGGAATTTGTTATCCATGAAGATGTAAGAGATGCAGTGTTGTAACTTGGCTGTATGTAGTGCGGAGTGACAGGGAAAGATATTTTGAATAGCCAAAATGTGTTAGAAAGCGGTGATAGTAGGACCCCTGAAAACGGAGGTGTAGACATAGATGAAAATGTAGGTGAAAGATGTTGGCTGAAATAAGAGTAAGAAAGTTGTATTTATTTTCTTATGTATGTCTGTGAAAACAATCATACACCAACTGTGGAAAATATAATGAACGTGAGTTGTTTGTTTTATTGCCAGGGAGAGAAAACCAATGATAAAGGCCAGTTATTACCTTGTAAAGGTGAAGTTGAACTGTTGTGTGGTGGTCCTCCATGTCAAGGTTTCAGTGGAATGAACAGGTTTAACTCACGCCAGTATTCCCTCTTCAAGGTATGTAACACTTTGCTTTTTCACAGCTGAGTAAGTAGTGGCCAACAATACCTCTTACACTAACTTCCTTCTGCCGTTTTCCTTAAATATAAAAATCTAGAAAAAGCAAGTAGGAATGGAATTAATACACATGAACTGTCAACTTTATTTTACCACAAGGCTGGCCATGTATGTTTAATGTAACCTGGTGCTGTGTTGGCGTAACCATTGTAGCTGTGGAAAAGAAATAATTAACAAATGTTAATTGGTTTTTGTGTGTGTGTGTGTGTGTATTCTTGTCTTAGTTGTTTGGCATTCAAATGACATCTTTCATGTGTTGTACAGCAGGGGTGCTGATAAGTCCTTAGTCCAACCAGGAAGGAAACAAGCTACAGCAACAGAAGATTTTGAGTTTCATATACCCTGTTTAAAATCATAATTGGAGGAATATCAGTACTATTTATATATATATATATATATATATATATATATATAACAAG
>JGI20166J26741_10386670_pt1 | contig 16155 bp, 13 predicted proteins | sample TergutCu122P5_FD_26741 | JGI IMG/M metagenome (IMG submission 26741)
GTGGAGGTTGTGGCTTCACTCTCTCAAGGTCGCACAGCTGCTGCGCAGTGCGGCTTGTTTACACACAAATCAGTCCCGGTCATATTTGAACCGCCTTATATATTCCATATTCATGCATTGAAATTTCGTATTTAAATATGACAAACCAACAAATGCACATTTATAAATATGTTCAATCACGGTAAAATAATGTAGAAGAACCAAATAGATGCAACAATAACAATTTATTGATCTCTAAGATCAGCTCAACATGTTCCGGGCAATCTTTTGCCCATCTTCAGGAGCGTAAGACTGAGATTTTTACAGCATATGGTATCCTTTTGTTGTGGTAGGCCGGGGTTCGGAGAGCGGCAACATGGCACTACGTGTACAGTATGAAGAAATTTGCCTATCACAACAACAGGATACCATGTGCTGTAAAAATCTCAGTCTTACGCTCCTGAAGATGGGCAAAAGATTGCCCGAAACATGTTTAGCTGATCTTAGAGATCAATAAATTGTTATTGTTGCATCTATTTGGTTCTTCTATGTTACTTTACATACATTGATGATGCACGGTCAAACACAAATCATGTTCAATCACGTATTATTATTCGTCACCAACATGTTTCGGTCACTCCTGCGACCGTTATCAGGGTGTCCCCACAAGGAAAGCTACAGAAAATTCAGACAGACAAACATGAACAAGCTAATATTCGCTATTCGCAATTTTCCGAACGCGCCTAAAAACAGGCTTGGAAATATTGATCCCACATTGAAGTTCTTATATCTGTATTTTTTAATTTTTGAGCTCAGTTTATTTAATTCTTCTTGTTGTGTACACCGTTCTCGTGCAGCTTGGCAAGTCCTGCTTGCTTCCTACACAACCACTTTAGCTGTATATTCACGGTGAATTGAAGGATATATTAATTCTCTCAATGCAGTAATTTACGAATCCGTGTTAAGTACTATATTAGTTTACCGCTAAGTGAGACAAGAGCATGCTAATGGCAAATGAATTCGATAGACTTGAACAAGAAAGAACCATGGACCTTTCACCGGCCATCTGTCCTCTCCAGGTATTAATGAGTCAAACAGCATGAATATATGTGGTATTCTGTTCCTTGACTGACATGCAAACTAGACGGCTTCGTAACATAGTCCAGACACACTACCACTCTGTCACTTTGCTCGGTATGTTTACATAATTGGCATCAGAAGCTGATCGTTGAGCGCTATTCAGTGTGAAATATGTGTATCTTTTAGCCGGAAAATATTGCATATTTTTTTAAGTGTGCTGTTTAAGGCCACTCTTAATTTTTAAGATTAATTTGTGTGTCTAACGGATGAGAAAATTAATGAGCACGGAGCATTGATGGAATGATAATGGCAGCGAACTGTCGAAGTGTTTAGAAAAAAACCCTGTTCCTCCGCAAATTTGCCTACCATAAATCGCACAGGTACTGGCGTGAGGCTGAATGAGATCTTCTCGAAGAGAGACCGGCATTTAATCGCTTAAGCAATGACGTCCCATGCGTAATTTTTGATTGATTCTTGGATTCTTTCGACCGTTAAGTATACAGGGATTTTAAGAAATAAACGAAATAGTAAGAGAGTATTTTTTTTTTATTTGGAGATTTTAAAGGAGAAGATGATGGAATGCTTGAGCATAAGATTTCGTAATTTGTCTAGAAGAAATGAGGAAATTAACAAAACTTCTTATTCATTTTATACGCCATGCCTAATTATCAAACTAAAAATTTCCATAACACACGGTTAGAAATTTGCTGCCACACGAATTTGCTCTCTGTGTTGCGAATGTGGAAACCGAAATGAATGTGGAACTTTGGAAGATGGTTGTACTTTTTGGTTTATTTAATATAACGTCTAAAGCTCAGTTACTACTACATCAACCACGTGTTTCTTGAATGCAGTGTTCATTCCTGTCCTGCTGATACTTTTTATACCTACAAAACGAAGGTGCTCGGGTCTGATGATTTCTTTGATCCTCCTGCATATTTATCATTCCACTGCAGTTACTTTCTTATAATAAGCTTCTGTTTTTATTGCGTTGGAGTGTGGGCTGTAAGTCACGTTAAACCGCTCCCATATTACCTTCATAATTCAGACTAACGGCTTGCAATTAAAAACAATGACAACCAAAGTTATTGCAGAATTGTATACCGAAGTTGGAAAAATATGTACATGTAATAGCTGCGTGTCCAATGTCTTAGAGGAACACATTCCTTCAATGTATAATGTTTAGTGTACAACAAAATTAGTGAGAATCCATTTTTATGGTAACCTACCTAGTCCATAGGATATATATATATATATATATATATGTCGGAAGACCACTCAGTCACAAATTTACGTGGTTGATGTTTGCGTATGAAAGTTGTAAAAAATATATCGTTCGTGTTTTTGAACACAGAGGAATATAAATATGGCTCGATATAACATAAGATGTCAAGGAATTCCTCTGGGAAATTTTTTTTTATCGAAGACAATTTTGTTCTGCATTGAGACTTTCGATCATATGAAGTTTTATAAAAGGAAAGAAAAGGGAAAACATGAGATAAAGAAAATGATTCCGAACCGACAAAATGTTCCTCCGTTCGCTAGAGTTCTTACTGCCATCATCTGTCTTCCACCGCACAGCGACTGAGTGTCATTCTGCTGTGAGAGGGTGGGGAGGGTCTTTGGGTTTACATACAGGAAATCAATGACATCGAAGGATTGACAGTCGCGCCAATGGATGGAAGGAAATCTTGACAGTGTGTACAGCTGAACCATTCCCACGTGCAGCTGCCGTTGGCATATTTACAGTGCCAGACTATACACATGCTTCCTCTATTGTTACTTATATCTCAGTAACTTCACGGCATTTAACGAAGATATCTGTAACAAAACAAAGCTGGTACGAACTTCGTATTTTAGTGAACTACAGATCTTCTTTGTGAATTTTCGTTTCTGTATTTCCTATGTTTATCTGTTAAAAACACAAATGATGGTCTTAACAAACTTGTGCTCTTTTGTGGTGACAGAAAAGAGAGCTAAAATTTTCTAGCTTTAAAAAATCTACACATCTGTCCCATCATGAGCGAACGATTATTGTCTCTTCCTTGTAATTTCTTATCCCGAAATCCAAGTCATTAAGACGTCTGACTTTTAATTCAGTCAATTATTTTGAAAGTGATATTAGTCAAATTTCGAAAAAAAGAGCTTTTATTAAGATAAGCCTACGAACTGTAAGATATGTCTATTGTGATGGGAGTTTAGATGGTTCAGTCGGAAAGTTTATATGGAGACGAGGGCAAATATCTGATAATTAAGTGGCACTGAGAATATATTAGTTTTGGAAGTGAATTAATTAACCTTGGTTGATTTATTTAAAATTGTGTTCGCTCTTGGACTATTAATAAAGAATTTAATAATATTTTGTGACAAACGTGTGCTTGAAATTAAACATTTTACATTTTTGTAAACATACAGGTCATCAAGTAATTTAATATCAACAAACGATCAAAAGGTTTGAAATTCTTCTCAGATTATTATTAAAATGCAGTATAATGTTTCTGATGTTCTCTGTTTATACAGTGAAAATGAATTTGAAAAATTCTGGAAATTTACGGATCCTAGACTCTGCTCTCCCTCTAACTAAATAAGCTTAGATTTTCTGAATACAATCCTGTATTCATTATTTATATTTTCCATAAATCTTAATTTATAGAGAAAAACAGGAGATTATCCGCTCCCGGTAGCCGCGAGGTCTAAGGCGTGGGTCTGCGGCCGCTCGCTTGCTGAGATTGTGGGTTCGAATCCCGTGTGGGCCATGGAGTGCCTCTTGTGTATGTTGTGTGTTGTAAGGTAGAGGTCTCTGCCGAGTGTGTGTGTGTGATTAGGTGTAACAATAACTCTCCACACCTACAACGATTAGGTGGAAGGGGTCAGACTGAGAAAGAAAGAAAGAAAAATGGACAGACAGAAAGACAAATGACAGACTAGGCTGTGACAGCAGATCAGATTCTTTTCAGCTCTCGAAGTACTGAATGACAGCAGATTGTCTTTCAGACATACAAAGTACAAGGCTTAACCCCTGTCATTATACATGTTAGAAGGTATTTAGGAATTGGATCAAAATTAAATAAATTCTTGATAGTATGTCCTTATCTACTTTGGTTACAAGGTGATAGCACTTTAGAATGCGAATAGAAGATTGCAGCAGTAAATAGTAAAGGAAAGGATGCATTTAGTCGTTGCTACAGAAATGTTGTTTCATTTGTCCTCTTTAGCTTCAAAATGATTTTGTATTTGGTAAAAATGCGGAGTGCGTCATCTCTTTTTTCAGAATGAAAACGTGTTTTCTAATAGACACAAGTCAGTGTGTAATACAAATAATCCCACTCACGATGTCCACTCTTTTGTGTTAGTGTGGAACACGTATTATTACTGTAGCAGAATATTTGAATCTACCAGAGGACATGACGATGTGTTGAAGTAACTCGAAATATTGAAGGTAATACCTGCTGACTCTTTTACCTTCAAAGTATAGTATATTTAATTTCGTCCACAAGTTAGAAATATCTCTATACAAATTATGTTGTGAAGCGATTCTATATTCTGCAGCTCATGAAACTCCGGGGAAACAGAACAATAGTAACTTCCGCCAGGACTATTTTCCTAGATTTTGTTGTATTGTAAGAACCCCTTCTTTCTCGTAATCTCTCTGTTTCACATCTTCAGTATTATACAATGGAAAGTTACCCGTACGGAGAAATCTCTTATTAACAATCGACTCCTCTCAGTAAATGACAATGCTTGCATTTATCTTCTGTATAATTTCGTCTCCACTTCCATTTCTGTCTTAAGACAGATCCCCTCTTCTCTAAGACACCGAGTGCTTTGGACGTCAAATTCTTAATGAAGGGTTTGTCCATTTGACGTTACTCCGATAGTCGGTGTGGGGAGATTTGAGAAAGGGAAATTATGAAATTTTACGGCATAAAATTTACCATCATTACTTCATAATGTTGGGCGAGTTTGATTATGTGTTGTAAGTGAACATTAATAAAATTGATATTTTTGTAGTAGTCCTTTTGGAAACGTAACGGTTTCTACCTCTAAAATGTCTACTTTATATTTTAAGGAGAACTTTCATGTTTCATGTAAGGAAATAAATCTGTATTTTCTCAAGAAATGTACGAAATGAGTAAGTAATAAAGCGGATCCATATTTCAGTATGTTTTTGTACTTTTGTTTCCAAAACTACCCAATAAATTTAAATTGAATATGGCTTTCGACTTCTACATCACAAAATCAGTGAATTTAACCTTTTAAAGACTAAATGTAATCCGCTTTATATAAGGCATCTGACCGTACCGCGCTGTAAACACTTTCGACCACGGTTATAAAAACCAGCCAGTTAATGATGTATAAAGTAAAAGTCGCTGTCTGTACTGAGATACTTACAAAACTCTCAACGTAATATGTAATTGGCATGCGCGTGTACTCAAGGAAGGAATAATCCTCCCAATCGTGTTCCTTGTTTGATTGTCCTGTGTACGTAGAGACCAGCGGATGAATTTTCCAGCTCACAGTCCATCCTGTTCCATTTCTAATGTTACGTTGTTTCAAACTGATTCTGAGTAATTATAAGACGGTGCACCCTAATTTATAACATATATGGCGAATAATGATTATTGGTATCCTTGAGAACGCAAAACAGAAAGGAAAGTGTGTGACAAACTACAAGTTGGAAGATAAGTAAGGAAGATAAGTTGCACTAACACAATTTTTTTTTTGGGGGGGGGGGGATATGACACTGTGAACACTGGCCAGAAGATACCAGCACTGCAGAGAAGAAGTTTGCTGCCTTCATCGACTGAGTATTCCAAACAAACTCATACGAAATATTCACAATTTTTTATCTTTATAGATGGCTTCTTATAACGGAACATGGAAATCTTAAACTACGATTTAATATTGGTTTTGCGTGATTTACAACGCCAAGTCACAAAGGACCAATGTTGTTTCACCAGTGTATGGGTTTTATTTAGCAACTCCAGTATCGTAAATTTCTTCTTCCCTTCGTTGTTCCTACGTGCATTAGATGGTTGATGCTGAAACACACAGACATATTAAGTTATGACAAAAGTATTTTTTGAATAAAAATAACTGAAATATTTTCCGCAAAGTCTTCGAGGGATATCTCAGAATATCTTGTAGACATTAATTCTTTATATCGTATTTTCTCTTGTATATGTTATTTTATTGGACGTTTGTAAGGAATTAGACATAATTTGACTGTAAATAATTAAGATAAATGACATGACTCACCGTATCTTATTCGTAACTTTAGGATGGAGCAAACTTCCACATAGGTGTACTGTACGAATGTAACTTTCGAATGGGGCAGTGGACACAAGTCGGCAGGAATGATAGACATTAACTAATGAAGCGGATTGCGCATACAAGTGACGGGACTGGTATAATGTGTGTCGAAACTAATCAAAGAGCGATGGTTTTGATTACGGGAGTTTGGTCTTGCATTTACGAAAAAACTTTCTTACGAAACTACGTTACTTACTTACTTACTTTCTTTCTTACTTTCTTACGTATTTACTTACTCCATGGAGCACAGTCCATCTTGAGAAGCTAACCGGTTTTCAGCTAGTCAAGAAATTCTCCACATTTTATGGAACCCGAAGATTCATTACTGCATTCACACGTGCCCGACGCCTGTCCCTATCCTGAGCCAGCTCGATCCAATCAATATCTCCACGTCCTACTTCCTGAAGATCCATTTTAGTATTATCCTCCCAACTACGCCTGGGTCTCCCAAGTGGCCTCTTTCCCTCAGGTTTTCACACCAAAGCCCTGTACTCGTAAACGCCTCTCCTCTCCCCCATAAGCGTTACATGCCCCCACCTATCTCATTCTTCTCGATTTTATCACCCGCACAATATTGGTTGAGGAGTACAGAACATTAAGCTCTTCTTTATGTAGTTTTCTCCACTCTCTTGTTACCACGTCCCTCTCCTCAACACCCCATTCCCAAACACCCTCAGCCTGCGTTCCTCCCTCAACATAAGCAACCAATTTTTACACCCATACAAAACAACAGACAAAATTATATCTTAATCTTTAAATTTTGGGATAACAAACTGGAAGACAAAAGATTCTGCACCGAATGGTAGTAAGCATTCCCTAACTTCAATCTGTTCTCATTTCTTCCTGAACAGAATTTTGATTTGTTATGGCTGTTTCAAATATTTTTACTGTTCCACTCTATCAAAGAAACTCTCATCAGTCTTCATACTGTGACTTCGTCCTGCATTCTGATCTCGAGACAGGAAACTATATTATAATAATAACAATAATAATAATAATTATTATTGTTATTATTATTAATTGCAATTGGGTTATCACCCGGTGAGTGTGGTTACTGCGGTTACACGAAACAAATTAAAAAGTCGCTTATAATTTAGTTGCAATAAGTAACCAGAGGATAAGTAACAACTTTTCACGTTAAAACTCCCTGGTGAGAAGTCACTTAGGGGGAAAAGGAGGAATTGGTAAATAGATGCAATTGAAATGGTTTTGTTTGGAAATGGTCGTGGTTAAAGTGAATTAGGAAAGTTTTCAGTGGCAGGTTTGGCGGTTACAGGAATGACCTTCCTGTTCTATAACTACAGATAGCCAAGCGCTAAACTTTGCAGTTCTAGAGACTTGATTTAGGGGTTGACTTCCCGTAATTCAATTAAACGGTAAGGTAGTAGTGATGGTGGTGGTAGTAGTAGTAGTAGTAGTAGTAGTAGTAGTAGTAGTAGTAGTAGTAGTAGTGGTAGTAGTAGTAGTAATAGTAGTGGTAGTAGCAGCAGCGTGAAGTAATAAGATCCATTTGCTTCTGATCTTCAGAATAAAGCTTTGAATTGTGTACACACTGATTTCACACGACAAAGCTACCTCGTAGCTTAAGAGCCTTGTATCAGTAATAGATAACTTACGTGTTAAGGAATAACAAGACTAACCCAGTAAGAACTAGATGTGGGCATAATTTCCTACGAGAGAACACTCACAATTATAAAACCTTAAATATTCGCAGGCTTCGTTAACCGTTGCTTTCTAATTTCTCCCTTAAAGTGGCCTTAATGTTGTTACAAATATTTCACTGCAGAAAGAAAAAACTGGTTGGTACAGATCCAATATCCAGGCAAGAAGTGTTCTTTATTTTTATTTCTTTAAATATTTTCCACAACTATCTGCACACTGCAACGATAAACATTTAGAGTAATATAGCAGGGTTTTTGTACTAAGAACTATTCTGGAGAAACAGAGTAATATTAATATTGAATTTCAACTGCGTGCAACGTAGAAATTACTGCAAGAAAGCAATAGATCAAAATGAAGCTTATCCACTACAATCATTTTTTCTCCAAAAATTAACTTTAATACAAATAATTTGGTAGATAATATGTGCGAATCCTCACAAAAAGGGACACGCGTATCTACGTAATTTACTGTTCTGTTATGAAACAACTTCAAGATTGTTTCGTTTAAGTTCTTCCTAGACAAGGTCAAGAAGACCCACAAGGGGATTGAGGGAATAGCTCTACTATTTCTTTAACCTCGGTGCTAGATGGAGGAGGGTGTTCAAGACCATGCCCCACCCACTTTACCCCGTAGGATACCTGGTACCCTCCGTACAGTGGGATTGCTGGGCCCCAGGGACGGTCTGGACGATAGAAGAAAACCTTGCCCCACCGGAATTCGGTCCTCGGACCGTCCAAACCGTGGACACTCGCATTCAGGATTATAATGCAACGACTTACGTTAGAAATAAGGTGAGACATCTTGAAGAATAACCTTATTTCACCTGAAAGTGTAAGAAGAAGATAATTTGTAAGGGTGTAGGGAAAGTGTTGAAGGTGTTCACTCGATGAGATTGCGGTAGTTAGCGAAATACTGAGAAAATTAAACATCTGCTGAGCAAAAGCGGAATATGCTTGCTATGTGTCAGCCATGAGGCTCGACGCTAACGAAGTGGAGAGTAAAAGCAGTGTCGATAAGACTGTCAGAGTACTTTGAGGGCAAAACCCTTCAACGTCTAGCGCAGAGGTTGGGACAGAGCAAAGCTCTACCTCTTGTCCCCTGCATGACCTGCTACAGGGAAAAATTCACCTTCTGACTGTGAAGGCAGAAATGTGCTGAAATAGCAGTGTGCTATATGTCGAATAGAAGTGAAATACTAACGAAAAACTTCCTACTGCGTTTACCAGTAAGCACTGAAAGGAATAGTAAAAATGGAACACACCAAACATAAACACAAGGTCACAGTTAGCAACTCTAGGTTTTTATACACAATTTGCAATCGCGTTTCGGCTTACGTGAGCCATCTTGAGTGTCACTATCTAAAGTTATGTGAAAATCAGTTCTATATTACGTACACTATATGAAAATAGTATGTAATAATATAATATAAGTAGTAAAATTAAATATATATAAATACTCGTTAATTGAATAGGAATATATATATATATTAAAATAAAATATTTAGCAAGCCGAGCTGAATAGAGAGTACAGGCAGTTTCCGACTTAAGTAAGGGTTCCGTTACCGAAAGTTTTATGTGTCCCGAAATTGACGAAAATTGGAATTAACCGAACCAATGTATTCATCACACTTCATCGGCCATTTATATGTTTATACAAGGTCATTGTACAGGTTTAAAATGTTATTTCCATCAGCTTTTGTCTAAGAAGTACACAAATAAAAGTAACTTAATAATTACGGTATTAATACTAGATTATTATAAACATTACAGATACAGTAAGGAAAAAATATTTCCGTAGTTCAGAAATTTTTTACGTAAGTCCGAGTCTACGTAAGCCGCGTATTCCTTATCCCGGAAACTGGCAGTAGCTGTGAACACGAATGTTAAGAAAAATGCTGTTATTGCAGGTAGGTTCGTTTAAGTATGTGTTTTTGATATTTACCCTACTTGACTGGCAATTAATTACCGTATTACAGTGCGTCATACACGCATATTAATTGAACCATCAACTGTAGACCTAGTAACATTAGCAGTGTATTTATTTAGCTCTAGATGGCGACACTGAAGATAACTCCTTTAAGCCAAAACGCTTATGTCGAACTGTACATTACGTGCATAACGGGCTACAAGTTTTAACTGTATATTAATTTGTGTTTACCTGAGCCACAAGAAATCCAAAATAACAAAATATAATATAATGTAAAATTAAAATACAAGATACAGCTGCAGACAACGTAAGAAAAAGTACTGTGTATGTGTGTGTGTGTGTGTGTGTGTGTGTGTGTGTGTGTGTGGTCTAAGAAGGTGCGAGACTAGAAAAAAAGAAAAGGAAAGATTAAGTGGCTGTATTATTACTTGTGACGTATGAGCATGTCAGAGGTGTAGAAGATGTGGTAACCATCGTCGATAGAGACCCTACTTTGTTTCGAAACGTCTGGATCTTAGTACAACTTACGCAGTGTTATATCACAGAAGAAAGGAATCCACAGCTACACTGCCGTGTAAATATCAAACTTTGCTAAGTAGCTGATAGCTGCTCAACTGGTCAAATTTTCCTCCAAATATATTAAACTCGAGGCTTACTGCATCGACATAAGAGCCCGCCACTGTTCCCTATTACAAGACAGACGAATCCCATCTTATTTCTTAAGATTAAATTGAATAATTGTCCATTTCCACCTACGTCTTCCAAGCGGTTTCTTCCCATCATGTTTTAAAACCAAATCCTATCTGCCTTTATGTTCTTCCCATGTGTTACACATCTCTCACCCTTGTCTTTTCCTTGACGTGAGCCCCAATCATTAAGCTCCTTATCGTGTAGTTTTCTTCTCTAACACATGCCCGGTAATTGTCATCAGCACACTTCCATCTTGCTGATATTCATAACACGCACGCGTTATCATGTAAAATTAGCATTAGACTAGGCCTACTTACTCCTTGGTTCTCCGGCCCTCTGAAAGCCTTGGGATCATTAATTATAGAAGACAATTCTGTTCTGTATCCATCCACTGTCCATTATTGGAATTCCCAAAGTGAGTTCTTTTTACGGAGGTTAGGTTGTTAGCCTTACGTCCCTCCCCCCTCCCCCCACCAACCTGGAGGACGAGGATATACCTTTTTGTCTCGATCATCACATTTAACCTCTACGATATAGGAAACACTACTAGTAGCAACCCTACCGTCAGCATAGATCGCAGGATCATTTGAAAACGCAAGCTGTACCACTACGAAAAAGTATGGATAGCTTCGGGGGAAAATTAACATTAGAAACACATCAGGTGTAAATAATAACCCTGCAATTATGCTGTACAGTAATGGACTATTGTTCCTTTAACTCTGTCAGTCGCAGTCTAACGCAGGCAGAACAAATCAACATACATTTTAAGCCTCAATGAAGAACACTTATATCACGTTACTACGGTCATACAGGATTGATGGTTTCATATGACTCTGGTAAGGGGAGCTATTTCTTCTGGTTTAAATAGGCCTGAGCATAAAACTTATCACTCAAGTTTGTTAGGAGATTAAAGAAGAGTTCGGGGTTTCCTCTGCTCCTTCATATATCTTCAGGGCGTAACGTTTATGCGCAAGCATAATGTTACTATACCATTATTGTACTGATATTAAATAGCCAAACTTACCTGTAGGAAGCCTGTTCTCTGTCTTGAATTTCTAAAAATATAGGGTAGTATTGAATTATGTGAGAATATTGTTGAAAATTCAGATTATCAATTATGATATTATGCAATAAGCAATATCTTTCTTTTTTGTGTGTGTAGCGACAGAAAAAGTGGAAGATCAATGTCATGAGTACACGAGATTCCTTAGAATATCAATATGAGAGTATAATTTATTTTATTACATTGTAGCAGCAAAAAATACGCAGGCTTAAAACATTTACTCTGTGACTAGCCAAGCGTCGGGTCAGCAATGAGGCTGTCAAGCTAATAGAGACGGGGGATGTGATGAATTACATATGTGGTCAGGGCCGTTGCACGTATCAAGGGAGAATATGAAATAATGGTGAATTTCGTCACCAAAATATTTCGTTAAATTTATGCAAGTTTTTACAAAAATTTCTGTGACCATTAAATGATTTTTCGAAGACAGGAATTTAGGAATAGGAATGGGAGTATACAGTTTAGATTTTGAAGTTGCTTAATGCTGATCTGCATAGTAAAGGGTTTATTCAGGTCAGCTGAACATCGTTAATTACTACTTACGCCTGGCAGCAGAGTCCTTCTTGAGAAATTAACCGGTTTTCAGGTTGTCAAGAAATTCCCCGCATTTTATGGAACCCGAAGGTTCATGACCGTATTCACAAGTGAGTGCCCAACACCTGTCTCTATACTGAGCCAGGTAAATCAAGTCCATGTCCACACATCCCACTTCATGAAGATCCATCTTAATATTATCCTCTCATCTACGCCTGGGGCTTCCAAGCGGTCTCTTACGCATAGGTTTCCACACCAAAATCCTGTATACGCCTTTCCTCTCCCCCATACGTGCTACATGCCCCGCCCATTTCATTCTTCTCGATTTGATCACCCGTAAAGTATTGGGTAAGAAATGCAGATCTTTAATTTCCTCATTATGTAGTTTTCTCCACTCCTTTGTTACCTCTTCCCTTTTATGCCCAAATATTCTCCTCTACACTCTCTTCTCAAATATCTTAAGCTTAATTTTCTCCCTAAATGTGAGCGACCAAGTTTCACACCCAAACAAAACAACAGGCAAAACTATAGTTCTGTATATCTTAACCTTTAAATTTTTTGATAGCAAACTGGAAGACAAAAGATTCTGCACCGAATGATTACAAGCATTCCCTGATTTCAATCTGCTCTTAATTTCTTCCTGAATAGGATTTTGATTTGTTAAGGTTGTTCCCAAATATTTGAGCTCTTCCACCCTTTAAAAGGAATTGTTAACACTCTTCATACTGTGACTTTGTCCTGCATTCTGATCTCGAGACATGAAAATGTACTTAGTTTTATCTAGATCATTCTCCTTACTAGCGACTACTGAAGCTGCCGTGTTTTCCTCTATGTTACGTAAGCTTCCGCCCAATATGTTAACATTATCAGCGTAAACCAGAAGCTGATGTGTACCATTTAATTTCAAGCCATCCTGACTTACGTGTACTTGTACCCTCCTAATGGCAAACTCTAAAGCGCAGTTGAAAAGCAATGGAGATAGAGCATCTTCTTGTTTCAAACCATTCCTAATAGGAAACTTTTGAGACAAATACTTGCCTTCCCGGATTGTGCTATAGGTTTCATTCAGACACATTTTTATTAGACTCACTAGATTAATGGGAGTACCAAACTCAATGAGAATATTATACAAGACCTCCCTTCTAAATGAATCGTAGGCTTTCTTGAAGTCTATAAATAGCTGATGCACTGATTCATTTTATTCCCATTTTTTCTCAAGTATTTGACGAATGCACAATATATGATCAGTAGTTGACCTGTTGCGTCGAAATCCACACTAATGAATCCCAATAATTTTCTTTGAATATGGGGTTAATCTTGACAGCAGTATGTTGGATAACGTCTTGTATTTAGTTGACGGAAGTGATATTCTTCTATAATTATTACAATCCGTTTCTTCACTCTTCTTATAAATAGGTACAATGGCCGACCCTTTCCACTCCTCAGGTAATCCCTCCTTATTCCAAATAGAATAAATAAGTTTATGGATATCAGATTGACTTGTCCTATCCCTTGCTTTAATCAGTTCCACTGGGATTTGAACAATGCTCGGTTATTTGTGTCTTTTTTACCTTTTTAGTAGCCACCTCAACCCCAAACGCACTCGGCTGAAGCACTAGTGTTCCTGCTGTATGTCTCTCTGTCTGTCTGCCTGAGATCACTAATCCCATGTTCATCGAAAGGCTGAGAGAAATGTTTCCTCCATTTAGCCCAAATACTGTGGCAGTCTGTAACAAAATCACCCTTCTCATCCATTACTATATTAGTTCTAGATTGGTAACCATTTTTAAATCACTGATGCCCCTCTACTAGTCTCTGATATTCCTTAACTTTCTGTAAGTTCGAAGTTCAACAACATTAGCTTTTAGATATTCCTTCTTTTTATTGCTGAAATGTCTACTAGCTCCACGTTTTACGTTGTTTAGATTATCTACATTACTTTTCTTTGGATTCTGTAACCAATGCATTTTAGCCTGCTTCCTTTGATCTAAAAAACGTAAATATTCTTCATAAAGCCATAGATAATGCTTCTTCAACTCGCACAGACCTCGACTCTCTTTAGCTGAGGTTTTGATATTCTCTTTAATGTTCTCCCAAGCCCTATTTATGTCCTCGCCATCACTTAACTTCTCCAAAGCTGCAAGCCTATTTATAATATCAATCTGATACTGTTTCCTAACCTTCAGTTCATTTAGCTTCTTGTGATTAAATATTTTCCCATCAATCTTCTGTGCTTTTGGTTTCCTTACTGCAAATCTCTCCCTAATTTTGCAACCACCAGTTAGTGATCACTATCACAGTCAGCTTCCCTGAAACTTCGTACATCTAGTACATTCGAATGCCATCTCCTGTCTATTAATATGTGATCAATCTGGTTGTGAGTCTTCCCATCAGGAGAGGTCTAGGTGTACTTATGAAAGTTTCTGTGCGTGAGCATCGTACTCTTGACCACAAGATTTTTGATGTGACATATTTTACTATTCTAACACCTTTATCATTTCTATCCTGATGTAGACTCTCATTCTCAATTGTCGGTTTGAAAATATTATCTCTCTCCACTTTTGCATTAAAATCTCCTAATAGAATTTTCATATGGTACTTAGAAAAACGATAAAAATAATACTGCTCTAATCCGTCAAAAATAAAACTGTCTTTTGAATCATCACTTTTCCCCACACTTGGTGCATGCATATTCAGAACAATGATTTTAAACCAACAACCTTTCAGAACTATATATGACATCCTGTCGCTAACAAACTCTGCTCTCTTAACTGCTGATATTATTCTATGTTGCACAAAAAATTCTGTTCCTAATTGATGATTTTAATTTCTTTCGCAAAGAAAAAAATACAATCCCTTGCTCTTTCCGATCCCCTTTTGTCCCACCTAACCTCCTGCACACCCACTAACTCTAATTTATATCTTGCTAATTCCCTGGCAGCTCTTGTAAGTGAACCTGCCCTGTACAGGCTCCTAACTTTCCACGTACCAAAACTCACATCCCTTTTTCGTTGCTTATTTCGTACCAAATATCAATCCAGGTCCGACCCAAGTGTTCATAATTTGCAACAAAATCAGTTTTTACATTGAGAAGTTGTCAACACCTCGCCAAACCCCGAAGCTGGAGGTCACCCTTAGTCGGTTGTCCGCGACTGCTTATTCAATATATTCGCAGCCACCCTCCGTATTGGAGGCGGTTCCTCGATCCGCAACCTGAGGACGCACCATGCCGTGGTGACAAGGACCCACTTATCACGACTGAACATCTTACTTTATTAAACAGTTCCGTACTCTGCAATGCTTTATGGGTATTTCCTTAAGACTACTTTGATAAAATTTATGTGATTACGTTGTGACAAAAACGAGACACAATTATGAATTTTAAGTAGCTGTAAGTTGTAAAATACCTAATTTGCTAAAATTTTCGTAATTATTTTCAATCTACGTTACAGTACATTACCTTATACACATATTTATTTTTGTTCCTGTAATCTTGTTGCTATTTCCGTTAGTTGATGTTTTTATGTAATTTATGAAATTATGAAGGAGTCAATCCCCTCCCCCCTTCTAGTGCCGAGGTAAAAAATAGAGTAGATCTATACCTCTACTCTCCCTAGGGGCCTTCGTGGCCTATGATAGGGTGAAACGTACATATGAAGGAGTAAATTTTGACAGAGTGATTTTTAGTTGTTTTAGAGGGGTCTGGAAATAAACTTGTAATGGCCAACATTTTTTGGATCGCACACAGGTGAAACAAAATACTGCCGCGGGAAGCTAGAAATTAAATACATTTTTGAGGTTATATGCAAGTAACAACATAACCAAATCTGTGGAAAAGAGATATTTGTGAGAACATTAAATATATTTTTATTTACTTATTTATTGCGTGAAATTTTCCTGAAGACTAC
>JGI20166J26741_10387781_pt1 | contig 16155 bp, 10 predicted proteins | sample TergutCu122P5_FD_26741 | JGI IMG/M metagenome (IMG submission 26741)
CTACCCGCAAAAAGTTGGCACTACTTCGCCGACCGGCGGCGGCCGCTCTGTCGGTATAGTTCGCTCGCGGACTAAGGCCACGGAGTTTAGTTTAGTTTAGTTTAGTTTATGTCCTCCAGGTTTTGAATATTGCACAGGACACAACCTGAGAAGTTCTGTGGTTTTCATCGTTAATTTGAAATCTTTCCATGCCCACTTCCACCACTATCTTTACATTTCATGAACATCCTCTCATATTTTAATACATTTGTGGGTTATTTACTTGTAATAGCCTCCCTTGCCGTACCATAGATCAGAAAGTTTGTTGTCGGCTTCAAAACGAGGGGGTCCAACTGCGATGCCACAGTAGTCGACGTGTAATTTGTGGTGGAAAGGACAAATTACTTCAGCGCTATTCTGTCAAGTGTTATGCCAACAACGCCCCATACTCTTTCACCTTTCAGAAGTTCGAAAAAAGACCCATTATTTGTCACAATACGCAAGGAGTCATTCTCGCCCTACCTCAAAAATAGAAATTATAACATACACTTTTGAGAGAAATGTCTTGAATTCAAGTAATGTCAATTGTAACAGTGCAAAGAAAGCATCGTTCCGCAAATTCAGCGTTATTTGCTGAACTTTTGTATTTAATTGAGTTGTTGCAATATATTCATTCGTGAGTCCAACGGTGAATTTAAAACTTTCAATATGCTTGAAAACATTCACGTTTGCTCAAGTTAAAATGATTGTGACGTTTGTTACCGAAGTTCTGTCTTCGAATCTCGGCTGTGACACTTTATGACCTGACGTTTCTCGTTGTTTTCTTCAGTAGCCCCATGCCGTTCCTAGATAACAGCTCCAATAGAACAATACTTAATTTTTCTGCATCTCCGATTCTGGGTTCACTACCATCCAGTCACCTGCCACGCTCCATAGTTTGAGTTACTCAAAGTGTCATTAAATACATAAGCAAGTAAATGTGTTCGAGACATGTGCTAAATTCCAGCATAGAAAGCAAGGTGCTTGTTACAGTGACGGAATTCATACCCCTGCGGGAATATTAAGTAACTGTACTTAATCACGAACTAAGGCAAAAATTTGAGATTTATTGCTACAAAACATTCATCCAACACATTTAGGTTAAATTAATAAATCGTATTCTGGGCACTTTTCAATTACATACTAATTTACTCTACCTATGGGTATAACACATTACTTCCATACGTATGTTTACATTAGTCACGCACAATATGCTGATTGAGTTATCAGTGACTAAATATGACAATGCTGTGTAATATTCTTCGGTAAGATAACCCATCCTGTAACTTAAATATTTCCCTGAAGACTATTCATTAACCAAATAGAAATGTGCTAGTTAAATATTTTGCACAATAAGTTCATCTTATATCATAATTTTAATTATTTTCATGTGTTGCAGTGTTTGAACCAGACATGGTATCTCGCAGTAGACATGCAGCTTCTCTGGCTATCACCTGTTCTGCTATACCCTCTCGCGAAATATCCACTCTTCGGCAAGGGACTGCTGGCATTTTTCATCATCATGTCTCCTCTCATACCGTTTGCAATCACATACGCCGAGGGCCTTACTGCCCTCATGATATACACTAAGGAGTGAGTGCACTTTTCTTGTTCTGTTTCCACTCTTCAATATATGAAGCGACCTTCGCGATTCATATATCAAACAGTGTGTTTACCGGCCATGTATGACGTACAGGCTAACAGAGGGTAACGAGAGGCGAAAAGAATTTTCATTGCGGAAAAAAATACTGTTTTCAAAATATATGTTCACTTAAACAATTACGTAAAACAAATGTGTCAATAATATTGCTCTGATACGTTATTTTGGAATTCTTAATTGAAAAGCAACATTTTAATTAATTTTAGGGAACTTTCGTACGGCTCTACATGTTCGATAAGTACATAATCCGTAGCACAATAGGAAATAAACCTTTGAACGCTGAAGATGTAACCACAGACGATGTACTCCTGTGCGCACGTGCAAGTCGCAGTGTGACGCCACTCACAAACCGCCACAACTCGTAGTCTGAAACATGACCAGATTGGTTAATTGTTGTGAATGTTAATGTACTGCTTATTTAAGTCAGTCTTAAGACTGTCTAAAATTCACGTCTTTGGGATATTTGAGGACAGGCTGTTGAGGAGAATTTGAAAACAGCATAATTTGTCTTCTTGGCTGAATAGAATTTCAGCGCATCAAGCAAGGCTTATCATACGGCTAGGACACAAAACATGCAAGGAGTGCATAGAAATTTTACTGAGAAGAATACAACAAAAGGTATCATTTAAGAGCAGGTAGAATTTTAATACCAAAAGGGCTCTCGTAAAGAACAGTACAGTGACAGGTCTCTATGAACAAGTAATAATCTTCCGGTTTCATAAAAAGAAATGGGAATTTCTTGAACGGAGAGTTAAGTGCACATTTTTTATTTAACTCATTCCAAAAGTAAAAATAAAAACAATAATAACAATGATATAAACTGTATGCAGAAACTCAAGAAAAGTTACATGCTTGGGCTGATATTGTAAACATTTTCAGCAGACACATTAAGATGACTTCTGGTTTTGACAAAAGCGCCATTATAAACATTAGAAAAGGCAAAGCTGAAAATCAGCAGAGGTAATACAAGGATACTGAGTAAACGCAGCTAGAAGAAAATTACAAATTATATAGGTTCACAGAAAAAAAAAACAGCACTCGACCATAGTCATCTCAAGAATATTTTCATCGAAAAGTGCAAGAAAAAAGCTACCAAAAGTTTTGAACCCCAAGTTATCTGCGAAAAACTAGATCGTAACTTTAAACAAGTGGGGAAATCCTGTACAAACGTACTAAGTTTACTAACTGTACTAAAGTTTGAAATAATCAAGTGGGCTGACACAGACCTCGAGGGCCTTTATAGGCTTGCAAGAAAACTACTAACAAAATCCGTTGCGTACGTCCCAGTTCATCTACGAGTATAATAGAATTACACACAACCTGGCAAAAAGCGGACGAGGCGTTGTAAATATACACAGAGTATGCAGAACACAAGAAAGACATTCTGAGGAACAATTTGAGATTAACGGGAGAACGCTTATTGAGACTGGCTATACACACATTTGAGGGGTACACTTCTTTAACACTTACCGATCAGGACGTGGAAGATTATGTAACACTAACAAAAGAAGATCTGACATCTGGAACACAAAAACCTACGTGGAAAATTATCAAATTTTGTACAGGAAAATCACGTGGACAATGAGTCCTCCCTACTGTGGCCTTCCGCAGGCTATACCTATCCTGAGACGGGCGGTTTTGCAGTCGCTTTTCAAGACCGGATAATCAAAACCAATAATTATGAGAAGCATTGCTTAGGAGTGGAAGTGAAGGACAATTGCAGAAAATTTGATAAAGTGGGCGAAACAAATGAATATGTAAAAGCTGGGCGTTCATCACTATCTGAATCCGCATATCTACAGTAGGGAGACACAAACAGCTGGCAAAAACATTCACCAACACATTGCCATAAAGCATAAGCTGCTTGATAGAAATATTCCGCCATCCAATGTGTAAGAGCCAGAACCGTTACTGGAATCAGCTAACATGATTTTTTTTTTTTTTACTGGGAGAGGTCTATCGTAACTGATAGAGTTCAACAGGCCTGATATAATGCTTATCGATATAATAAAACTGCACTTGTAACAAATATTGCAGTTCTCTTGAACCATCATCTTCCCACAAATGAGACAGAAAAATTTACGAAATATTAAGATTTGGTCGTGGAAGTAAAAATATCTAGAAGCTTAACAACGTATATGTATAACCCTTAGTCATCTCAGCGGAACGATTGGTCACTAAAAACTTCCTAAAGTATCTAGAGAATGTAGGTTTAACCAAAGACCTCTAAAGAGTGAGGCAAAAAGCAGTACTATTACAAACGTGTCAAATAGTACGCACATTTCTAGGACACGCCCCTTGACCTTAGGCGACAGGATGAATTTTCTTCCCCTGACGGAGCCTAATTCCACCGAAAATTTATGACAGGTGGTTTCCCAGTAGATAGATGCTGAAAAGTGTGATTAAGTCAATAATAATAATAATAATAATGTAATGCTTCAAAAAACGTTTCAGTAAACACAACTGTCCTCTTGTTATAGAAACAAAGTGTGCCTTTTTATTTCGCTACAGTTTTCAACCTAATAGGCCATCATCATCATCATCATCATCAGACGAAAACTATAAAATATATAAGATAAAGCTGAAAACAGATATTGTTACTATTTTAATAAGAGAATTTTGTTGACTGGTTCATATTTATAATAAGGCGCTGGATTTGCGTTGAAATTTTAAAATTGTTAACCATTTCCTGACCTACGATCTTGGTTAGTTGATTGTGACAACGGGTTTAACCAAGGTGTGCACCATTTTTATGTATATTGAAGGGTTTCTGCGTTCGCGCGGCATTGTCTGCAGGTGTCTTTATCAATATTCGGGTCCTTCAAAATGTGTTTCTTATAGACATTGATACTAATAATCTAGTCCTGGATGGTTATGATAAATCCAGTAGTTTCTGGAAAGAGTTCGCCAGCTGTCAGCAATGCCATTGCTGCTGTTTTAACGACATCTGTCTTGTCAAGGTAGAAGTCTGCTCCTCCAAGTTATTTTCCCTTGCATCGTTCTAATATTTTTATGATGTTGTGGAATAGGATTGTGTAGGTTACAGTGTGTGTAATTACAGTATGTGGCACATATAATTTGATTTAGGTGGCATTGGGAGTCATTTTTCTTGTTGTGAAAATAATTTCACACTGAATTAACTTCGTTCTTGTAAAGGCTGTGTAGGTCGATAATTCCTACACCACCCAGATTTTTCGGTAACAGAAACCTTTCAGCACTATAATTACCGTAAGGCACTTACGCAATATGTAAGTACACACCGTCAAATTGGCTTCGCGTATTTTGATTTAACAGGCTCTTTGGACACAGTTCTTCATCCTCTGCTCCTTCAGAAGCTTTCCAGTTTTATGTATATTTTATTCATGTTAATAGACTTCGAAGTTATATTTCCGGCAGGTAAGCCTGAGTTGACTTTCTAGAGTTTTTTCTTCCCATTCATACTCCATGAAGTTTGGTGTCCTACAGAGCTCCATTTAGGGTCCTTAATATCTAATATTTTATTAATATTGTCTGCGATTCAATTTCTAGCTCCAGCTGTCTCTTGTTTGCTGATGATTGGAAAATCTTTCGTAACATTAATAATGCTGTATAATGTAAGGTCTTACTGTCGTAAATTGACTGTGTGAAAAGTGTTGCTTTGATAATGGCGTCTAAAATAAATCAGACAGAAAGGACTTTGTATATTTTATTCATAAAACAAAGACTATCTACTTCGTTTATCAATTAGGTTTTGTTCACACTGCTCCTTTCCACTGTGTTACAGGCCTCTGTGTACTTTTAGACACTAAAATGCATTTCAATATTAATGTAGACAATATCATTGCCCAAGGTTTAAAAATGTTAGGGCATATTCATTACACAAAGTCCTCTGTTTCTACAATTGAGGATCTTATTGTTTTGTATGTTGCTGTTGAGCTTTCTAAAATGAATTCGCCACTTTATCCTGGAATTATATTGCAGTGAGGGATTCGTTTAAAATTGAAATAATTGAAACACAATTTGTAGCATTATGCTATAGCATATTTTTATTTACACTTGCGCTAATAAGTACAACGACAGGTTGGATTTCTCAACACTATAGTCCAGACGGCTGCACGTCGATGCTCTGTTTGCTATAAATGTTTATATTAGTAAAATCTGTTGCTCCTCCATCTCGATACAGTAAGTTTGTGTGTTCCCACTATATTAATGAGATGCTACTCTGAATTTGGTGCTCTACTGCACGCTAAGGCAGATGTGTTTTTGCTGCTAATGTTGCCTATAGGAAGATCGATACTTCCAGTTACCATAGTACTTCGCTAAAGCACATAATTAAATATACTGTCAGTTGATTTCTAATTCGCTTTCTACATGTCACTTATTCGAGGCATTATCCAAAAAAAAAAAAATTTGCAAATTCTTCGGCTTTTATTATTTCGTCTCCTTTTGCATATTTTGATTTTTCCGTACTATACACATAATACTTAATATTATAAAATTCGTCTTAAACTAACTAACTAACTAACTAACTAACTAACTCCATGGAGCAGAGTCCTTGAGCAACTAACAGGTTCTCAGCTAGTCAAGAAATTTCTCGCATTTTATAAACGCTGAAGGTTCATCACCGCTTTCACAAGAGCCCGCCAACTGTCTCTATTCTGAGATCAATCCAATCCATAACCAATCGCACTTGCAGAAGATGCATTTTAATATTATCGCCCTATCCACGCCTTGGTTTACTATATGGTCTCTTTCCCTCCACCATACGTGCTAATCTGTCTTTAGCTACGTGCATTTGTCGCTTCAGTTTCTTAACGTTCTTAATGATCTATTTCTAAGTCTTATGTGTACAGCATGCAGCTGACTTTTCTCTCTTAATATGTGTTCGTGCTCTTTATACTATTGGACCTCGGGATGTTGAGTCAGCATGTAAATAAACTTGAATTATTAGGTAATTATTATTTTTATTATAACTACTATTATTGTGTGTAAATTTATGCTGCTCTTACAGAGTTTCGGCCATAGTTGCTGTTTACAATCTCATTTACACCAGGACATATGCAAGAGCAGGACCCTATCTTATCGGTATCGCCTTGGGGTACCTTCTACACAACTTCAAAAATAAACACTTCACCTTAACCACGGTAAGTTGTAGGCTTCATTTAACGCGCCATCCGTTCTGCATTTCTTAGAGAACTGTTGGCATAACCAAAGGAAGAGACCGTGATAGGCTGAACACGTAGCACGCCTTTCCTGAACGATCAAGAGGCATTATTATGGTGGCTCATTTAGGCAGTCAAATATTAAAGAGAAGACTAATATTAACAAGCATTTCTGGTAGAAGTCAGAAAACAATAGCAAATGACGAAACGAAAAGCAGATCCCCGGACATCCAACATAGTAGCTATATCGCTTGAACTATTCTGTCGCTTATACGAGCACCAGACTGTAAGAACTTTTAAATTTTCGAGGATGTAATTGTGTGTGACTGTTTTACAACCGTGATCATGTCGACAGTTGTGGGTGACGCTTGGCTGGCTGGTGTCCTTCTGTTCGTGTACTGCCACAGTGCTCGGTGGAGCCGTGTTCTACAGCGACAGCCACAAATACAACGCCTTCGAGTCCAGTACGTACGCCGGGTTGCATCGTTCTGTCTGGGCACTAAGCGTGGCTTGGATAGCCTTTGCGTGCATCACAGGTCACGGTGGTAAGCTGCAGATGTTACCCATACTGTCCTTTATTAGCGCACTCTCTGCTTATGCATAATTATGATAACTGGTAGCTACGTTGCTTTCGAGCGCAAACATAAGTTTTTTTTTTAATGACGCCCCACAGAACTGCCATTTCACCTCAGTATTGTGGCTAGTCGTTTGGTTTCATCTTTCTAATAGCTTGACTTCAAACAACGAAACTCAAATTTGAAAAACACAGGTAATGAAGGTATAACATAATATTGAGGCGCGTTCGTGGACCATTGTTGCAGTGGAAAACAATAAGTATTACATATTCTGATTTTGTGTTTGTAGCTTTAGTTATCCAGCATGCAATGTGAATGCGCCATATTGTCATCTGTGGCCTGCCCGGCTCTACATTATTTTTCCACATTATCTCATAAACGGAACGATTTTCGGAAAAGCAATTGAAAATGAAAAGTGTGTTTTGATTTTCTCTATACTTTTATCCGAAACAATTCTCATTCTAAGAAAAACTGATGCGAGATATTATCATAAATGTACACAGGTCTTCATGTAAAGTACCGCTATTCTTGCCAGATTTTAATAGAACTTCAATATTCTCGATAGATTTTCAAAACATGCTCCAATATCAAATTTTATAAAAGTCTGGCCAGTGGGTCCGAGTTGCTCCATACGGACGGACGGACAGACAGACAGAAAGACATGACGAAGCTAGTAGTCGCTTATCGCAATTTTGCGAACGCGCCTAAATATAAGAATTCAAAATGGACGAAGTAGAAGGAAATTAATGTGATTCTGACAGAATGTTGAACTGGATAGGAAGCACTTCTTTCAAACTGGTTTGACAGAGTCGGACATCACTCTTTCCATTCCATCTGACGAAGGAAACAGAAGTCTCTGAGACGTACTGGTAACTGTACATGAACCAAAAACAAAGGAAAATACCCAGGACTAATAAAATTCACGAGATTGTAATTTCCATTTTTCTAGAAACCATAGCAAATTTGCTCCTATACGCAACCAATTCTCGTTTCCTGTCTCTAAAGACAGCATGTTGGTTTGGTCTTGACACGTTTCCGAAATGTCCACAAGCCAGGTCAGTGCCTTGCAGGTCAGCAATATAAGACTGAAACTTTTATTAACATCAGAGACCGGTAGATTAAAACTCATATGGAGCCTAAATCAGTGCGATATCATCACGCTGTGAAAACATGTGGAAGGTAAACGGGCTGAGAACTGGATGCAGTGACCGGCCTTGCCCTACCTATAAGGTAAATCTGAGTTCCATTATAATGAAGAATAATTCTATGAAGAGTCGAAAATTTTGGACTTTTGAGGCAACGTGTGACCGGTGAGTTAATTTCTTGTTTGGTTAATTAGTTTGGTAGCACTTCTAGTCAGGGACGTCCTCTCCAGAAATACAAGGTGTGCAGCGCACACCTTGTATAATTCATTCCCAATATGTTTTTGTAAACGTATGATTTAATTGCGCAGGGAAGCTGTTGCGTCCATGTCGTTCCATAATGTTTCCGCTCACTTTCGGTGAACCTGCGCTCGAGGAGTTTAGCTGTGCTGGACTGTCTCAGCACGCCTCATACGTGTTAGTTTTAGGACGTGGGCAAGCGTGCGGCTTGAGGGGAGACGAGAGTGCAAGATTTGTTGCCTCTCGGAAGCACAGCTTGACCAGTTTTCAAGATTTTTGAGGGAAGTTAGTGAGTGTCACATCAAGAAAATCTTATTGTGTTTTATCCTTTCATTATGTCTTACTGCATTTTATATCACACTCGTACTTAGATAGTATGCTGGCTCCCTTCATCAGTGTTTCAAGACCGATCAAAATGGCCGAAAATATGGTTATTAAGGAATTAATACATAAACCATTTTCCGTGCGCCCGCTAAACGACAAATAAAGAATAGTGAATACATGTAATAACTCATCACAAAACCAAGACAGAACGATATACAAGACATTTTTCATCTCTCAGTATGAAAAGTTGACTTGTTAGTAAGTTGTGATAAAACAAACAAATTTTAACTTTTTCTAACAAACATGAAGTATGTAATAAACAGAGCTACTTGGATTTGAATCATTTGTTAAGTGCGCAACAAAAACATACAAATCCACAAATTCTTGTTCACTGCTATCTACAGTTAAAATTATAGAAAACAACAAACGGTTGACCTGCTCCTCGACGCTCAGCTCAGAAAGGACGTCAACAGGCATAATGAACAAATTAAAAAGAACAGATGAATATTATTTTGCTTTACTGATGTTTTGTGTTCTCTAGTTATTAATCAAGAATTTCCTTGCCGGGGTTTTGATGAGTTGTCCTCATCTTTAAACAAATGGAATTTCTTGTAAAATCTCAATATGTTGAAAAATTCTGGCCCACTTCTCAAAAATTATGAGAATTCAACCAAGGTTATCTAAATTGAAACAAAAATTAGTTCATTTTTTCATGAAATTTGCTAGTCTAAAATCTAGGTAATTCATAAGGCTTGTATTAAATACAGATATTTTCTGTTTATTTCTGTTGTTGATTTGTGTATATAATCATTCCGATGAAGAGTAACTAATTCCAAGTTTGTTGACACTGGTAAAATTAAGTTTATCTAATAAGTTGTTAAAAAGGACTAACGAAAATTAACTTACTGCTAATAGGCAGTGCACCCTTGTTTTATACTCAGCAGAAGCCACTGATTCTAGTGAAATAGACAGGGAGAGAAGGGACTGGGTTTATGTGGCTCAAAAGAGCCCAGTGGCCGGTCCTTGTAAAGAAGGTAATAAACTTTCAGTATTAATGGAATGCGCTGCTTCTTTGATACGTCTCAGTAAGGACTTTCTTCCATGATGTTGGTTAGTCAGTTAAATAGTCAGATAGTTAATACTTAGTCTTTTTCTACCTTAGTTTTTTCGCTTTACTTCTCCATTTCCATCACCAATATAATCATCATCACCACCACCACCATTACGCTATAAGAATAATTATACTTTATCATTTCCATTCGAAACAGGTAGAATGTACAGTTGTCGCTGGGTTCATTTAAGCAAGATTTTATGTAGTCAATTTGGGAAGTAGATGTGTAGTCCAGTGCATTCCTAAACTTGGCACTGGATGCAAATAAGTGGCTAGCTTTACGGCCTAGTAACTTTTCCTCCAGGGAGAATGACCATTATCTTCGCTGAATAGGAGACTGAGTCAGATCTACAGCCAACCTGGATGTATTGGCGAAAATGTAAAATTCTTCTGTCTGCTGGGAATCAAGTCACTACTGTTCTTTCGCTAAAACTACGGCCAGTTTGTTATAGAATTAATAAGTTACTTAATGTTTTCGTAATTTGACATTCAGTTAGTTATAGGCTTAGTAATTCACTTAATATTTGTCTTAGTTTGACAGTAAGATTGGTGTAGGAGTTCTATCTTAATATTTATCTTAATTTGAGAGTTTCCTTGATAGCTTGCTTGGGTTTTGCTCATATTGTTAGGTCAGTGTCTTGTTACTTTGTGTGGCAGACGGTCTGCTGATTCGTCAGTTCAGAATTGACACAGTTATGGCTTTACATTGGCAGGTCCGGTGGATGCCTTTCTGTCCTGGAAAGCATTTGTTACTCTGAGCCGCCTGACCTACTGCGCGTATCTCTGCCAGTATGTGGTTCTCTTGATTAACGTTGGCAGCAACAGTGTACCTACTTACCTCAGTGTTTACACCGTCGTGAGTATCCAGTGGCACAGTCACTGAACTGACTGGCTACTACGAGCAGCTCTTCAAACACGCACATCCACAAAATACAGAATAAATGCTTAACCAGCAGATATATTATCTGCAGTCAAATCATTTCTGATACAGGTCAATGAATATAAAACTTGGGTGTTTGTAGAAAGTAGGATCCCAGTAATTATATAGTTTGTGTTATTTAAATGAAACTGTCCCAAAATTTAGAACCCAGGTTTGATATTAACCACATTCATCAACTGAATTAGGAAAGAAACTTGCGGGGAGACTGCTCTGTAAACTCAATCTCAAATAACGCCTCAAATCTACCAGTTTTCCAGTGGCCCACCGGTGACTGGTTTTAAATCGCAATAGTTGCCGGTTAGGTGCGTCGTCAGATGTTAAATTCCTCTGCCTCATGACCCTCTCAACTTACTAGGGGCTTCCCCGTCGTCTTCCAGCCAGAGACGAGGTCGCCGTTCGCTTGCGCCATCTGTTATCCTCCATGCATACTACGTGTCCGTACCACCTCAAAATATTTTTCCCTTTCTTTCCGTAATTATTGTGTTAACCGCTCTTTTCCTAATTACGTCATTTCTTACTTTTAGTACTCCGTAGGTCTTTTCAGTTCTCCAGAAATCAATTTTTTGTACTTAAGGTTTTTTCATTAACTTGTAATCCAGTGTCTAACTTTCCCAGCCAAAACTGACAATGCCATATGTCACCTTACTAAATGTTATTTTTTTATTGGCCAAAATATATTTACTCCAAGTAGGCTATTGAGAGCTTTGTTGCTTTCCTGGTTTGCTCAGTTCCGTTTAACACGTCTTCGTAACGCCTCAAATATTTCGTTAAAAAACTTAAAGACAAGTTCAACAAGGTGTCATCTGAGCGAATTATAGGTACGGTGGTAAATCAGTTATAACTATATCTGTAATGGATGTCGGAATTCGTAGGCAGTCCTATTGTTTTAGCAAACACAGAAACCGTTATTCTAAAGTAAAAAATTAAATGTTCCCTGTGCAGCAGATGAGGTGTATAGGGAGTGGCGCTCTGTGTTCACACTCCTAACCTTGGCAGTTGATGGACGTAAATTTATAGCTATACGTCAAGCCGCTTTAAACATGAAGAAGATCCCGCGGTAGAAGGCTGAGTGTGCTCTAGAGCCAGTTTAGACTTTTGGGAAAAGAGAAAATCTTTGTCCTTGCCAGAAATCGAATTAGGATTCTTCCACCGCAGAACTTCTATCTCAGCCACTATACCCACTGAACTATCCCAGCTCCTTCTGGGCAAGAGCAGTAGTAATACGAGGGTAATTCTCCATTCCAGCCTGCAATTATTTCAGATTTCAATCACCATGAAAATAGAAGCAGCACATTTCTCCGAAACATCTTAACAATCTTATTAACCTACACGGACTAATATATCAAGAAACTATTATTTGGGCCACACTTACCTTCACAGCCTGAAAAGTTACATAAGTATTGTAGGTCAAAGGCAATACTCTCAAGACTTCTCTTAGACTTATGAGAAAAATGCTGAACGTGAAATATTTGTTTCCGAAATCGAAGCATTCAGTAACATAATGCAGATGAAATGACTGGAGAATGCAAAATCACATACTTTTGATTGCAGCTTGGCTTTACATAACCCATAGGAAAACGGATCTTTTCGATATATATTTATCCTATCCAAGTGAAATTACAATCATTTCAGCACTGGTTGCTCGTAACAGGCAACAAAACCTTCGTCAATAATAATAATAATACGTATGTAGGTACGTGTGCCTCATTTCCTTGAAGCCAGTGCTTCGATAAACGGCGAAAATAATCACATTGCCCTCCCATCAGGCAACTTCTCTTGCACAACTGTGCGACGGGACATCTGCGCAGGCGTTGTCATCCCAGCAAGTTACTAACGTTTTAAAGAGTGTTCACTATTCTTACCGTCTAATGCTAAGGTTAAGGAGGAGTGAAGTTTCACTTCCACCTTACCCAACACCTTAATGGCATGCACAGGGATAATTTGGTCTAACATTTCAAAGTGCTGCGTTTTCCCCACAGCTTATGGCTCTGCTTGTCTTGTGTAATTCTCGGAATAAACAAGGATTACTTTACTTAACAGCTTTAACGGATGGATTTGTGTCACAGAGACGGACTGTGTTCTCTGTGATTTACAAACAGACGTTGTATATTGTGCATTGTCGTGATTAATTTCGTGGTTCCAAGAATTAATTTAATTGAAGGTTATCACAAGTCCACTCCGAATTAGATTATTGCAGTGATGACACCTTTACAATAACAATAAAATACTAAACGGCAAAGTCATCTTCATAACTTTTTTATTACACGTAATAAAGAAATTCGCCTATTGTTAATGAACGGAAAATTGACTACCGTTTTCACAGGAATGAGTATTAAGTTACAGAATGAATCAATTTACGTACCATTTCGCACGGAAAAACGCATTGAACTGCAACAAAGAACTTTCGTGCACAGCTAACAGATGGCACCAATAGGCGGAGGTTCTTGCCATCCATCATTTGAGGGGTTCCTAAGTCTCATCCACATCCATTCCCCCATAATAATTCTAAGAAAACCAACCTGACTTTACCCTTTTATCCCCTTATGCTGTACACTGCAAGTTTCTAAAGAGATCCCCCCCCCCCAAAAAAAAATTGCGTAAGAATACATTCCTTCTCTAACCTAAACACATGATTACTTCTCTCACTTCTTGCACTCTTCTTGTGTCCGCGTACATATTTCCTGTGTACTCTACGTCACACACCTGCGGTTTGTTATGCCCCCTTAACGTAATACGTCGTCGGAGAATAAAGCTCGCGAACTGGCCACCGTGTGTTTGCCGTGGCAGCACTGGACAAAAGCCTTAGTATGGTTTGATGGCGTTGACATAACAGCATTTCACAGCTGTGTTGTTGTTGATCTATGACAGTCTCTTTCTGAGTGGCATCTCTTACTGTCTGAGTGTGTTTTGGTGTGCCGTTGCGAGAATGTCGGAGCTTGAATTAGAGCAACGAACGAACATTAAATTTCTGGTTAAACTTGAAATCAGAGAGATGTTAGTGCAAGTTTACGGGGATAATGCTATGAAAATAACAGCAGTTTAGAGGTGGGTGAAACGTTTTTCTGAGGGAAGAGAAAGTGTCGCTGAAGAAGAGAGATCAGGACGGCCAGCAACAAGCAGAACTGAAGAAAACATTGAAAACGTTCGTCAAATTGTGCGTGAAAATTGTCGGCTAACTGTCAGAAGCACAGCAGAGCAAGTAAACATCGACAGAGAAACAGTTAGGAAAATCTTAACTGAAGATCTTGACATGAGAAACATGTGTGCAAAAATGGTCCCAAAGGAGCTCACCGAAGAACAAAAGCAAAGAAGAGTTACAATTTGCCAAGACCTTTTGGAGAGAAAAGATGACATTTTTGCCGTGTCATCACAGACGATGAAACATGGGTCTACCAATACGACCCTGAAACAAAGCAGCAAAGTGCACAATGGAAGACTGCCAATTTCCAACGACCAAAAATGTTCCGTCAGTCCAAATCAAGATTCAAAACAACGTTGCTGACTTTTTTTGGTATTAGAGGGATTGTTCAATATGAATTTTTACCAAATGGACAAACAGTCAATCAAGTTTACTATTTGGAAGTGCTGGAAAGGCTGCGTGAAGAAGTTAGACGGAAACGACCCGAACGTTTTGCCAACAACTCATGGATCTTGCATCACGACAATGCACCTGCTCACACGGCACTGTCTGTGAGGGAGTTTTTAGCTAATAAACAAATAAGTGTGTTGGAACACCCTGCCTATTCAACGGATCTAGCCCCCAGTGACTTTTTTCTGTTCCCGAAGATAAAGGAAATACTGAAAGGAAGATATTTTGATGACATTGATGACATCAGGAGTAATACAAAGACAGCTCTGAAGGCCATTCCACAAAACCCTTTCCAAAATTGTTTTGAAGGGTGGATTAGGCGCTGGCATCGGTGCATAGCTTCCCAAGGGTAGTACTTTGAAGGCGACCACGGTGGTATTCAGCAATGAAGTATGTAGCACTTTTACCGCAATGAGGTCGCGAACTTTATTGTCAGAACTCTTAGACACAAGAACAGGTAACACAATTACCTTTTGTTCATGCTGAACACCTGTGGTGCACGGCACAATCTAAAAAGTCACATCTTAGGCTGTTGTGCACAGGGACGTGTCACAGTGATCCACATTATTCATCGTGCCCACGCACGTAGCGAAAAGTGGAAATATGTCATGGAACTGGCATACTGCCGTACAATTCGAGAAATGTCGTAACATTGACGTTAGCCCCTACGACAAATTTTGAAACAGCTTTGTAATCTTAGTAACGTTTTTGGCTTCGCGTTACGACTGTGGAAATTTGTATAATCGATACACGAAAATATAGCCTATAAGTTTAAAAAGAATCTTTCCAATGATGAAGATAACAAACACTCGATCTCATGAAATATTTACAATTTGAAAGCACTGCATTCGAAGTAGGGGGCAGAAAGATGTTTTGTAAGTGTCAGTAAGGCCTGCTTAACAGCGACATTAAACGTCAAGCCTGGGCTCTTTATGGTTGCAAAAATAGGGAAAACGACCTTACATCCTCAGATCCTCTGCTATTTAGTCTCTCCCCTACTTCTTCTAAAACCAATTGACGAAAAACGTGTACAGCAGTATGCTTATATACAATTTTATATTTCATCGCCTCATTTCCGAACGGCTCTGCCCTGTGAATAGCAATAATAGTAAGACTAAATAAATGTTACGTTACGGCTAGAGAAATTATGCAGTGAAGACAACAGATCAAGTGCAGAAACCGAAATGTTTGTGCACAGGGTTTAAAGTAACTCGAAAGTATGCATATATCAGTTCAGAGAATATCACGGTTAGGATCGGTGGAGGTGGTGAGGGTGGAGCAGGTGTCTGTGTTTAGGTCTTAGTCAATTTAGCACCGCATCTATCTATCTATCTATCTATCTATCTATCTATCTATCTATCTATCTATCTATCTATCTATCTATCTATCTATCTATCTATCTATCTATCTATCTA
>JGI20166J26741_10388893_pt1 | contig 16151 bp, 15 predicted proteins | sample TergutCu122P5_FD_26741 | JGI IMG/M metagenome (IMG submission 26741)
CATCACGTTAGGCAAGAGAGAGCTACTATTTCGTTCGCACAACGCAGTAGAGTTGCGAAGAGAACAACCAGTACGTTTCAGTACGTTTAGACCGGCAGGCAGCATTTAAATCCAGTACGGTTAGGTACGTTAGGGCCGGCAAAGGGTTAAACAATCAAAGTTGGCTAAAGCTGTCACCAATAACATGCACAGTGATGGTGGCCCTCAGAATACCCCAGTAGCACACAATGCCAGCGTAGAGGGGTTAATGCAGTATAAGCTTACAGCAAGCCACAGATGGTCCAGCACATCTTCTGCAGAGAACCTGAGTTCTGGCTGAACTTGGAGCATGTGTGCTATCAGATCCTTGGCAGGTAATGAAACCTCATCCCAATATGGTGAACTGAACTCATAGTGGCCAGTCAGGATGTGGTCAAACAGCTCCTCCTGGTCATTATTTGTACTCACAAAAGGTGGGAAGCCACACAAAAGGATGTACAAGATGACACCAGCTGCCCATACATCAATCTGCAAACAGTACATGCCATTACATCCTGCCAATTTCAGTTTGGGTTGAAGGTACCATAGCAGTGGTCAGTTGCTACAAGTAGTACATATAAGAACTAATACTGACTTTAAAAAACTAGACAATGTCAACTACTTACTGCCTCAATGAAAATGAAGCTGTCACTTGATGCTATGGTATGCTCCCTGACTGTCATGAACCTGAGATTTCTTAAGAAACTGTGTTTATTTGAATGTGTTCTTAGTCTAACCTACAAGGTGGCAGAAATATACTTGTAAATGTGTAGAATTTAAGTAAAAAATACTTTCACAACATAATGGGAAATAAGTGCTTCCTCTGTACTTACTTAAATATGTTCTTAGTCAGTCAACCCAAAAAGTGGCAGAAATCTGAACCAAGCAAATTCTCAGTATCAGTTTGTAAATTCCTGGGGTCACAGTAAGGTTTGACAAACATTATGCAAAGCACATACTTTTTCAAAACCAATAAAACCAAACAACATGTTGACAGATGCTTTGTAGTTTATATAAACTACAAAGCATCTGTCAACATGTTGTTTTCATACAAACTGCTGGTACTGTAACTATCAAACAATGTAAATTATTATTTATCTTCTAAGGCCAGAATTTGCAGATTATGTGTTACTAATTTCTGAACAAGCTTTACAACTTGCCTTAAGCCCATAGCCAGTCTCAGCTAGGATCTCAGGAGCAACATATGTTGGAGTGCCACACACAGTATAAAGTGGCTCAGTTACCACTTGAGCAAGTCCAAAGTCCCCAAGTTTCAACAACTTGGTACCATGCCTGTTGATTTGAACCTGTAAAAGTATAATTAATATAAAACCGCAAGCAAAGTTCTTGCAGAGTCCATGGTCTTAACTCAGTATTTACTCCACAGCACGCAGAAAATTTTCTTAATTCAAATAACGAGTAATGTCTGTGGATGTGCATCATGTAGGTTTTAAAAACTTTAAATTTTTTAATAGTTCCAGCAGTAGACACAAAATGTAAATCCCGAAAGATTTCATGTAACCAAGTGCTTCTGAACTACACAACAATTTCAAGATTTTTTCAAACGTAATATAAAAATATAAAGTTTAGAGAGTGTTGTGTTGTGATACTCATAGTGCATAAAAGAATTATACTTAACCAGAAGCTGAGGTCATCTGAGAAGGAATTAAGTTACTAATTTTTCAGTTGATTTCAATAATTAAGGATATCACAACCTACTTCTGAAAGTGTACACATTTATTTCAGTACATAAAAAAAGCTACACAGGTATGGTGTTGCTGTTGGAGATACAACACAACCCTTTTTGACTAGTTTCAGTACAGTATTGTTGCCCATTATTGTAGTGGATATAACCTACTAAATCTCAATGGTAAAGAACCAGGAAAAGTGAACAGGATACAATGAATAATCGTTCACTTGGCTGGATTTATTCAAAGCAGCTGTTTGAAATTCAACTGTCATGTTTATATACAACAGAATTTATTTGTTTTTCATTATTTAATCTGCCCATACTTTCCAATAATATCTGACTTAGAAAGTAATACAGACAGCTGCTTTATGATTAACAAATGTTGCAACCTTGAAGTACAATAATCCATTTGCAACACTGTACAGACATGTGAAAAATGGGTCCATTGAAGCAGTTCAGGACAATTTACAAACATTTTAGTAACAAGCAATAGGAACATGTCTTCAAACTGTTAAATTTAATGAACACTTTTTTAAAGGACAGATGAAGCAGAATTTAAGAAATCTGCACATGACTTTATGGAAAAGAAAGAAATGCCACACCCTTCTCAAAACACAGCAGCAGGAGATAATTGGATAAAGGGATTTTATTATGAGACATCCAAGTATCAATCATTTGCCAGAACCCACTTCAGTTTCCAGATACAGGGGGATTCAGTCATCCAAATACCAGGTCCCATACTGCCAACCAGAAATGTGACTAGTTACAGCACTGCAGCTGGGGGGTTATGGACCATCTTCCCTACACTCCCCATCGTGTGCCCTGGGATTACCACAACTTTAGGACCCCTCAACAAGCATCTGACTGACAAGCTTCTAGTCAAAGCATGCCGTCACCTCCTGACTAAAGACATCTGACAGTGATACACCAGGATACCACCCTTGGTGCTGAAGGGGGAAAATGCTTTTACTTCAGTAGTGACTACGTGGAGATTTTGTGTGTACCATCTGCTACACATGTGCCATATATATTTGGAAATCAGAATAAAGTTAATGATATTATAAGGTTTGTTACCTTATTTTGGAAACTCATTTGTATACTAGTAGATGCTGCATCACTGGAGGAAGGTCAGGGTATCACTACCTAAATAGCTACAAAAATAGGACTTAAGTAAAACACCTACTAGCCTCTTAAAAACGCAGGTGTTATACGTTAAGTTCTGGGAATGAAAGTAGAGGCACTCATACTGGTGGCAAAAGGTGTGATGCCATGCCGTTTGGTAAACAGATACAACAAATCAGAGAAACATGATGTCTCCATAATTTACTTTGTCTTCAATTAAACCGATACTTAATGCACCTTATCTCACACACCGAGTCACCCAGCTTACTTAATACTCCAACACATTTCGGCACTCGCTGTTACCACCTTCAGGGAGTACCATCTTAATTGTTAACTTCTCAACACATCAACTGGTTGCAAACATTTTTGTCCCAGCAAGTGTTACAGAAATGCACTTTGCACTCACAATACACAATTTCTAAATCTGTGCAACACATGCTCAGACAGATGTTTGAAACCAGCTGATGTGTTGATAAGTTAACAGTTAAGATGGTACTCCCTGAAGGTGGCAACAATGAACACTGAAACACATCAAAGTATTAAGCAGACAGCATGACTTAGTGCATGAGAGATGGTGCATTAAGTGTTAGTTTAATGGAAGACAAAATAAATTATGAACAAAATGCGTGATTTGTACAATATTAAATTAATGCTGTCTCCAAGCTAAGAGCAGAAGACTAACTCTTCTAGCAAAAAAAAAAAAATAAAGTCAGCACAATTCACTTAAATATTAGGACCTGTCTTCCAGACTACATGATACAACATACCAGAAAGACACTAACATTCACATGTCCATCATAATTTGTTCATCTTAAACCAGATGATAAATCATTTCTTACATCTGTAATACATTCAGGCAGGCTAAAAATGTACTCACCATGGGTGTCAGTTAATTTGCCTGTGGTGAGGCAGCAACTATTACCACAGCCCTTATTACAAATCTCAGGAACACTCTAACAACAAAAAAAATTACTTACCAGCAAATTTTCAGGCTTAATATCACGGTGAACAACATTCAAACTGTGCAAGTAGAACAACGCAGAGGCCAGATTTCGTATCATCATACTAGCTTCCTTCTCTGAGAACTTAGTAGCTGCTGCTATGGCATCAAACAAGTCTCCACCCTACATGAAGATAAAAGTATTACAAAGCTGTTTCTTCCCTTCACATACTTCATTGTTTCTGAATGTTGTTAAAATACACTTCATTTCCATGCAACAGCTGACCATAGCAAAAGATAAAACAAAATTTGTTGCATCAATTATTACACATTGTCTCAGCATATTTTCAATCAGAAGGATAGAGCCTATGCAGTCATTACAGACACATTCAACTACACAATATTACCAACGGACCAACTGACCACACTTTGTTGGAATGACATATTTTGCAGTCATAACTGACAATACAATATGCACTTTTTTTACCATTTGACATGGCTGGCAGACCCTTGCTGTACTAAATTCTTGAAGATCTCCCCCAAGACTAAAAATTTCCTTCAGAACAAAATAAAGACAAAAATGAGTTCTTTGGTACAAAAATTCTTCTTAATTCAAAAGTATAGAATCTCACCTGGCAGTCAAATAACCACCAATGATTCCTAACCTTCGTCAGATTAATCTGGCAAACCCCCTTCCCACACATATATTCTTTACTTCACACCTTGTGAACAACTACCTTCTGCAGTTAAATGTTAAGCCAAAAGCAACTACAAAGTGCAGATGTTATCATACTGACCTTTATCAGTTCCATGACTAGATACAACTCTGAGTGTGTGTCATACTCCGCAACAAGCTGTACAATGTTTGGATGATGAATTCGCCTTAAGATGGAGACCTCACTTTCAATCATGTGTTCTTTTCCACGACATTTTGACTTGTCAATTACTTTTAGAGCATACTCTGTTCCTGATGACCTGATAATGAATTACAAATGTTAAGTATATGCAGCATAAAACCATTCTGTCCCAGTTACAGTCACTTCTCATTCTAATGCCCACCTGCCTTCTTGTAGCCTATTACATACTAGGGATGCACCAGATGTTTATAGAAACTCTATCATATGTCTCATAAATAATCATTTTATTTAATCTAACAAGTTTCTACATGTATTCTAAATTCAATTAAATGCAATTTCTTGCAATTTCATCCTAAATTTATCAAAGGCTATCTTGAACTCTACAAACAGCTGAAACACTGATCTAATACAATCCTACTTTTTCTCCGATTGTTTCCATTGGTAAAGATCACGCACTGGTTAAAGTGTCAAGGCAGAATCTGCATTCATGATCACAGTTTCATTTCCAAATGGTGTTAACTGTGCCAAAAGAGTATTCAACCCAAGTTTGAATAAATATGACAAGAAATAGGTTCCATAGGCATAGACAACTGTAGTGATCTTCATCCCTTTCCAATGTTCTGGTAATTATTTCTTATTTCAACCACAATTTCATAAATCCCTTAACATGTCATCCTAGCATCTAGGATTACTTCTGCTGGAATTAAGAGATTAATAATGTTTATAATGTTTTGGTTTTACAGAGGTAGTTTCAACTTCACTGAAGTTGATATCCAGACTGATGGTATGACAGAACTTCACACTCTTTGAACTCATAAGCTACATGAAACTGTGAGAAACTGTTAAAAAGTAAGAATATATAGTAAATATCTGCTTATTCAACGACTTTTTCAAAATTGCATTTGTCACTAGAAAATTCAAACTATGTCCTTCTTTTCCACATTGTCACCCTGGAGGTTTATGCATCTGTCACACTGTGTTACAAGTAAATGTATGCCTTCAGCACAGAATTCTGGGCTTTGCAAACAAACCACTGTGAGACAGTTTCTTGTGCTCCAGCATCAGTATGGAATCTGTGACCACCAAGATGCTTCTTCAGAAGGCAAGAGAGACAAGAAGTCACTTGGTGCCAAGACCCCACACAGCTCAACAAATAGCAGTCTTGTTGTAGCAATTTGGATGGGAATGTCATGAACATTCACCATACAGCCCTAACTTGGCAAGAAGTGACTATCAACTTCTCAGTCCTCTGAAGAAGCATCTTGGTGGCAACAGATTCCAAAATGTTGTGGAAGAGCAAGAAACTGTCTCTCAGTGGTTCCGTCACAAACCTCAAAATTCTATGCTGAAGACATACATTCACTAATAACACACTGTCATAAATGCCTAAACCTTCAGTCTGACCACATGGAAGAGTAGATCATTGTTTTCTCTCATGGGAAATATTATTTGGAAAAAAAGTTGCCAGATAAAGAAATATTCACTATGCATTCTTACTATCCTGGGGCACATGGTTGCACAGTGGGTTCAGGCACTACACTACAAGCCAGAAGGCCACAGGTTTGATTCCTGATTGTGCCAATGGAATTTTTCATTGCCATAATCATTTCAGCCACTCTATGGTCCTGGGGTTGACTCAGCCTGTAACAGAGATGAGTACCAGAAATATAGGCGGACCCCCGTATCCACAGGTAATACGTTCCCAGACCTACCATGGTTATGTGAAATTGTGGATAATACCGAATGCTTTATATATTGTGATGTGACGTGATATTCATGTAACATACATAAATACGGTAAAGTTTAACTGATAAATTACGCACAGAAAGACATTACCAACATTAAATAAAGTAATAATAAAGTGTACTGTACACTACATTGTACATTTACAGTGTACTTTCTCTCTCTCTTGTACGTACGAATGTAAGGTATGCTGACGTTTTAGCCTAATCCTCAAGAGACGTTACAGCAATGAACAAATAAAGTACCTGTACTGTACAGTATCATGTACAGTTTCAAGGGATGACAGAACAATAAAAATCATGCTTTTCCATCAAAGCGCTGCATATGCAATAAAAAAAAACGTATTATTGTTACACATTTTACAATGAAAATCATACATACGTACCTGCACACAACCTTTTAATAGAAAATTTTATTTGTTAAAAAATATCTTTGCCTACTGTGGCTATTCACCGACTTCTCCATTCTTCTTGTTGCTTTCCGAACACAAACACTGTGATAACACGGCAACTAATTCAACAGCGAGAACGCTAGAAGCAGGATGGTGGCAAGTTTGCGGGGAAACACTGGTATGGGGACAAAGGAAGATGAGTCAAGTACTGGGTGCGTTTGGACTGCTGGACCATATTACGGCCCATTCTCGCCTGGTGTGCATTTTGAAATTTATGAACTGTTATTTCTTAAATTTTCCAAATTTTTTCAGGCCGCAGTAGACCACGGATATGGGGGTCCACCTATATTTCCTGAGGGGTAAAGGTGGTTGGTGCATAGAGTTAAGAACCTTACCACCTTCATGTACCGACTGTCTTGAAATCTGGGAGCGCAACCTTCTGGAACCCTCAGGGCCTGTCCGGGACTGTACAGGAATTGTTATTCTTGCTTTCTGATCGGGCTATGCAGCAGCTTTCTAAACTGATCTTCCCATGTGCCTACAATGTTATGGAGATCTACAAGCAAATAAGATCCTCCTCTTCCAAATGCAGCCCTTTTAAAATTCTCCAATGGATCTAAAAAAATTCTGACATATTTGTTTTGTTGTTTCCACCTCACTGGCTTTGTCTTTGAGATCTAGGAAGTTCCACTGCAGGCCACTGGGTTGATATGTTTGTAGCCCAAAAACGCTATACAAGAATTAGTTCTGCAGATTGGGAAAATGCAACATTCATGACAATTTCTGCACAGCTGAGTGTCCTCTATAAAAATGTAGCAATAACGTTAGCATAATTCCTGCCATTAGCCATTATCGCATAAATTATGGATTTCATACCACTCACTACCGTGGGATTGGTGGCTTTATTTAAAACTGGTGGTACAGTTTTATAGTCCAAGGGAATCTGGGTTGAAATGCCAAAGTTCCTGGGCTTCACACTGTAACAACGTTTATACAAAGACATCCTCATGTAGTCTTACTTTGCCATCCAGGATAAAACTAGTATGTCTGACCCACAACTTTATTTATGTTTGTGACCATGCAGCCCATGACATCAAAGATACTGGACCACTCTATTTCAGACATAACCTCTTTTATTCAGACCTAGGCTATAGCCTTGACAATCTGGGGTCAAAATCCCAGCATGAGCAAGAGATATTTCCTTTCTCCAAAATGTCCAGACTGGTTCCAGGACCCAGGTTAAGAATGAGTGATGCTATACTTCTAATCTTCCTCTACGCCTTCATGGGATGCAAAGAGACAACTGATTTAGACAACTGTTCTATTTACTGCACAAAACTTGGCTAGGTTTGCACATAAAGGTGGCATACCTTTCTTCCTATATTTGTTTCCAAACAAGTAATCATTGCATCATTAACCTGTTTTCTTCATTATAGTATTTACAACATTCTTGAACTTGTTTAATCCCTAAAATCCCATATTCAGATATTGTTCCATGCATTTGTAATTTTGATTTCAATCATTTCTAATTTGTAGTCACTGTCATACTTTTGCAGTCAATAATGAGACATGTAAAACTACAACCTGTTCAAAGTGCTGCTGACGCAGTGAAAATGATGCATCAGCAAGCCTGACTCAGTAGACACATTAGCAGACACTTGTGAAGAACAGTACAGTTCAATAGGTGTGTAGCTAGTATGGATAATGTGAAAGTGCACCTTAAAGGATGATGTACAAGCTGATGAATTTGTCCAAACAGGACCAGAGAGAAAATGAGGGAACCCTGCTTCTGACTTAAAATCATATAATTAAACAAATCAATGCAAACCCTTACTGTCCGGCACTTTCAAAATCTGTGTACTGGGATCAGGAACCAATATCCATGTAAACTCAATGACAGCATCATCCTGCCACAAGACAATGCTTGTTCCCATGTGGCCCAAAGTTCACAACCCACTCAATGTCCATGCAGTGGGAGGTCTTTAGCCTTCCAGCGCCAAAAGACAACTTCAGTCAACGTGCAGTGTGACTCCAAGAAATCTCAATGTCACCTAAATTCATCAGCCATGAACATTCAAAGTAAATGGTGGCCATTTAAGTCCCCATCTTTTGCAGAGTACACTGAGCATTAAATTCTGAAGCCAAACAGTTAAACATCCTGTACAGAGATCAGGATTATCATAACATTTTCTTGCTTCTGGACTGTTAAAACAAGTCCTAAAATGACATACCTTCATGCTGGATGATATGTGTAGGAGGCTGTGATATGATAGTTTAGGCAACAGCCCAAGAAATTCTTTGCAAATGGCATATACCACATCATTAATACTCCTCTCTAAATGCCTGTGGTTACTTTTTATAAATGCTGCAATACCTTCAGCTGTCTGCAGCCTCAAATAGGTTTCAGTTATACATGCCTCATAGTAATGAATACTAAAATCAGCCCTTCTATAAGATCGCATATTAACTGTACTTGAATGTCATCCTGTATAAGTTTAAGATTTTAAATGGACCTGATAAAAACATGTAGACATTTTACATGTCATGTTACACTAAGTATGTCAACCCACTGACATATGCTGCAAGGTAGGCATAATGTTATTCTGCATTTACCTAAACTTTATGATTGAAAAGGGTGTGTTGTTCAGGATTATATACCACTGGCAGGGTGAAACCAAGATCAGAAAATGGAAGCAATAAATGAAGAGAGGTTTCTACACTCTCAGTACTGCAGTTTTGACATCAGCAAAAATAGTTACATGGCATGTACACTCCGAGAAATTGTGATTTTAGGTGTCCCTCAAGAATTATAATGGAGGACACACAGCAATGCAATTGGTTGAGGCACTGCACAAGCTAAGGTCACAGGATCAATTCCCGATGGCCCTGGGGTTGACCCAGTCTCTAAGAGAAACTAGTACCAGCAATATTTCCTCAGGGGTATGCATAGGGACAACAACCTTACCGCCTTCATGTGCTGACTGTCTTAAAAACTGGGAGCCTCAACCTCCTGGAACCCTCAGGGACTGTCCAGGCATGTAGAGGGATTGCTTTATCTTTGCTTTACCTCAAGAGCTATAATACATGACAGTGGAGCAGTGGGAGGTTACATTGATTGGAATTGTCAAATGTTACTGCTGTATTATACAACAGGAATTTCACTAATGTTAAATAATTTCTAAATCTCATGGAGCTTTAAGGTGTGTCATATATAGCATATACAGCAATTTGCACTAGACAACAGAACAAAGAGGGGACTGATGCATAGGGATCTCTTCATCAACACACCCTCACACAGATATATAGACTCTTCTTAATCGGTGTAGAAACCTGATGATGGCCATTACAGGCCAAAACATGTAGTTTCACTATTAGAATATAACATCTTTCTAAACAAGTTGTGTTGATTGACTACACTTTTCCTTCCTCTCATTATATATCATGGAACGTTTAATTATTAAATAAAGGTCCACATCTTTCAATGATCTATCACCACACAAAAATTTCAAGTCCCTATATTGCTAGTGTTCCTATCTAAGAGATGCACAAAGTCACCATCGTAATACTGGTCATGATAACGAATTTAAGAATGCTAACATGCACAAGTCTCCAATGGCACAATACACAAACCAAGCTGCATGAAAATTTGTCGTTTCACATCCAATATATACACAACAGACTCAGGAGTTCAACAGACACAGTGCCAGCAGCATTGCAAACAAGGAATCCCACTGCAAACCTACATAAATTCAGTGTGCTGTACCCCTAGCAATTCTTAAGTGACTCAGATAAAAAGACATATGCAGGTAGAATAACAGAAGAATCAGCTGAAATAAGGAAGTGCGTGTCTAATTACAGCACTCACCTTTCAACACACTGCCTCACAACAGCAAAGTTCCCATCACCAATAACTTTCCCCACCTGATACTTCAGTCTGATTGCTGGAGGTATTGCAGGTGTGTTTTCATGTCCTTCTTGCAAACCAGAATACTGAGAGGTTTTTGTCTTCATAGGCATCTTTGGCATGTTTGCTGGTATTCTCAAATCTGCTAACATACAAAGACAGCTTGCTTGCAACATAAAAAAATTGTCCTGGGTAAACAAGAAGATGCATCAAAAGGCAGAAACAATGAAGATATGGAACAATAAGACAGGAATAAGCATACCATCTATTCTGATTCAACACCTGTGCATTATACTCTGGTTGTTATGGATACAGATTTTGGCCCAGAGACCAGCTATTCTGGGGTTTCGTGATTTTCCTCAGTTACTCCACACAAATGCTGAGATAGTACTTCAAAACAGGCCACAGCCATTTCTATCAATGTTCCTTCCACTTCCTCATTCAGTTATTCTACCATTCAAAATTAAATAACATACACAGTTGAAAAAGGATTGTTAAATAACCCAAGAATCAATCTATTTCTGGTACGTAGGAAGACAATGTTAAAATTTAAATAAAGGAAGAGCCTGTGTGAAATGGATTAAATTATCACAGGACAGGGTCATGGTGGCAGCCAATACAGTGATGAAACTGACTTCTTATTAACCCTCTAGTGCCAAACACTGACTACAGTCAACACATGGTCTGTGATTTAAAATGACCAAGTCAGCTCAAGTCATCATCAATAACATAAACAGTAATAGAAGCCATTGAAATTCCCACCTTTTTCAGAGGTCCTTGGGCATTTTGTGGTGCACAAGAGTTAAGTAACTTACAATTGCCCTGTATTTCTAATGAAATGGAACAAATAAAACCACATTTAAACTCACCAACTCTTTCCTGAGAACCCATCAATCGTTGTCCAGACTTGGATGAAGAATTTGGTATCCATGGAACATTACGAAAACTTTTGCTGTGTGACTGGATTGCTTTATATTCTATAAAAGAAAGAGTTATTCAAAGAGATCAACAAATGTTGAAATGCCGACTTACGCTTCTCATTTTGTTATGACACCATTACAGTCTAGTATGTGATATTTGTGTTTCAAAGGAGCATTCTGCCTCCAACTTCAGGGTTCAAATCAATCATGTTGGAAAAGTGGATGGTTATGCAGAAGAGGGAAAACAGGTCACACAAAAGTGCTCAATCAGAACCATGAATACAAAAAAGAGGTAAGGGTAGCTAACAGGGAACAATGGCAACAGTATGCTCTGAACAGGGAAAATACTCTAGGGCAGAGGAACAGAAATTATTCCAACTTTTCTACAAAATCAGCTGCATGCCCAGCTTCCCCAACTTCAACCCTGAAGATGAAGGCAACATGTTCGTCGAAAAATGGTACTGATGATGCTGCAGCCCCGTTGAATAGTAATTCTGTATTGCAAGAACATTTAAATAAAGGCTGCTGTTATCTGAAGAAACACGCAAATTTCATAAATACTGACAAACAAATTTTTAGTAAAGTTCTGGAATACGGGAAATTTAAAAAAACAAAAAAGTATTTTTATGTGGAAATGCTTGACACGATATTGTGAAAACAAATGACCTACAAAATATGTGGGGAAACCAAGGTGCCATAGTTTTAAATATTATTTAACTACAAGTAAACAAGATATATATTGTCATGAATGGAATTTTTCTTGGGCAACTTCGGCATTTCCGTAGGACAGTGGAATCATGCCCTTCATGCAAGTGTTCCGGAACAGATTTGTGCAGGAAAATGATTGGATCATCCTGAGAAACAAATTAAGAACCCATTACAGCTGTTACAGAACATACTCAGTTTTCTTTCACATTTTCAATACAGAGGAATCCATAACCCAGGAGTAAAATACTTCAGCCCTCATTAAGGGTATAAGAAAAATGTTCAACACGCTTGAGCATGTGTTAAAGAATGTGAAGAAAATAATGTATACCAGTTCATTGTTCAAGTCTTTTTGGTTGTGACAATGTGTCACAAACACACAGACAGACAGACAGTGTCCACATAAGGCATTCCTTTCTTACTTCATAAAGACAGCATAAAAACACAAAGCCATAGGCGCAGAATACAACAATACACTAAAAGGCAAAGGTTCAAATTCGAGCAAACAGAGGTCATATAAGTGCACTTATTCATTTTTACCAAGCCTTCTCTGGCACATCCATTTTATAAAAATTATGCGCTGTGTTCACCAGCATACTCATTTCCCCTGTGACAATGGGTGACAGCACTACTGTTACAGCACAAAATTTTAAACCATAGCAATAATAAACAAAGTAAATGGCCATGTGACTGAATGAAGTAACCTAACTTGTTAATTTGTGTTTTAGTTTCGCTATGGATAAAATGGAACCCATCAGACCTTACTCCAAAAGGTGAAAATCGACATCATTCACAAAATTTGGAAGTAGAAATATTACCATATTTTGAACAATCAGAGCTCTGAAAGCAAGGAAAAAGACCACTGAACTTCAACAAGCAAGGTAAATTAATCATGCCTCAACTGCCACTACCAATTAAAGACTACCTCAACAATATCTGATGCATTTTAAACATGAACCATTGTAGGCACAGGTAGTTCACACATGTTACTACCTAATACACATTAGCACAGTGGTGCACAGCCTTTTGGGTACAAGAGTCCAATCAAGATAAAGAAATGTTTGCTTGCCACATTATAAATAACATACTGTATTTATGAATAATATTTTTGTATGAAAGCAGATAAAATAATTTCTTTTTGAATATCACGTGTTCATTTTGCGTTACTAAAATCAAATCACGGCCGCACTGCGAAGGTAGTAGGGCCACATTTTGCTCATCACTGCATTAGAATGTAAGATTCCTTACCTTCTACATCCAAATCAAAATCCTCTCTTGAATACCTCTCATTTCCATATGCAAAAAATACATCTTCACTCCCAAAGAAGTCTTCTAGCTGTGTCACCTGCAATAGAAACCACTCATGAATTCCATGTAGCAGAGCAAATGGGAAGCTGGCTCAACTGTAATGCTTCTGACTTCTATCTGAGAGGTGCCCAGTTCAAGTCCTACCTATGACACCAATTTTCCTCAGCTTTTCAGTTTCCCCAATCCTACCAAGTATATGCTGGGATGGTAACTCAAATCAAGTCATGACTGTTTCCTTTGAAATCCTCTCCAGTTCATTATTCAGTAACAATCATTTCATTGTCATATAATCTGAGCTACTATACTTAAATATACTGTAAATGAGTATATAAATTCATGGAGCAGTCCCTCTTCAGTAACTAACAGTCACTTAGTAATGCAGGTTCCCCACATTTTATGGAACATAAATGTTAAGTATGATGTACACAACAGACCACAAAAACCCCTATCTGAAGCTTAGATTTAAATATGTCCAATATCCTGCATAACATAACATAACATGCTTGTTAAGGTGAGTTGTTGTTTTCCTGGTTTTGAGGTTCTCACAGCAGTGTTCTGAAGGTTCGGGTCTTCTGGAATGTGACATGTTGCTGGGTGTGTAGCTCCTGCTGTTTACAAGGATAAGACTGCCTTCATATTCAGGAGCAAGCAGTCCGAGAGGAGTCACAGGCTTGTTGTTAGCCTCCTGTCCAACAACCCCCATGCTGAAGGACCACCTCTTGTTGGATGTCTGCAATTTTTTATTCAGTATATTCACAGTTATCCTCCTCATCTGGAGGCCACCTGCTCCATTTCTACTGAGAAAATTCCATACCATGACAGAACCAAACAACTATGCTCCATTATTTGTCTTGTATTTTAACCATTCAAAGCCTGGTGGTTACAGAATGTACCATAAAGTTTAGCATTAAAACATTCTATGTTCTGCACACACAATGCATTTATGTGTTTTGTGTGGTTCTCAGGGACAAGCGGCAGTTATTTTCTTATACTGGTTCTTATAACAGAGCTGGAGTGTGTTTACTTTGTAGTTAAAACTTACATCAAGAGTCAGTCACCACATTTTCCTGGAAATTTAAATGCTTCTTTCACTCCCCAACTACTGACCAAAAACTTTTTTCATATGTGCAACAGTAAGCATTCAATTTTGATTTTTTCCCTTAATGACTGTAGTCTCAACAGTGTTGAACAACATACTGGTTGTTGTAGTTGTCATTATCGCCTTTGTCGTCGTTGCTCCTAGTACTACTACTACTACTACTACTAATAGCAGCAGCAATAGTATTAAACCTGATGAAAAAATCCTGTCATGTTCTAATCTGAAGACATATGCAAATGATATTAACCATGAACAAACAAAATATGTTCAGTCAGATAATGATGAACTCACTCACCTGCACTCCAGACAAAGTAAAAACTTTTCGCACAGCTCCAGTATCAAGTTTCACTGCATCTGTGATGCTGGAGAAAGCGTGATCAAGAGAGGGAGCATTCCTCTTGTTGAGCAACAATCGCACAACTTTTCGTGGTCTTGTTCCATTCCTTATTAATGTAATTAATCGAGGATGGATAACATCAGACAAGTTGGTACGAGATGTAGGTGAACGAGTAGTTTCTGAAGCTTGATGCATTGATGGAAGTGATTTGCGATGCTTCAGCTTCCCAGTTGGCATGCTGGCTGAATAATCCACCCTTTTGAAGGTTTCACCTAGACCTGAACATACATAACATTTGCCATCCTCCAGCTCATCAAGACCACCCACTTTCTGACCATCCATTGTGAACAGCGTCCGTACACCACTTGGAAGACTCACATTCTCAACAAGAGCACGTGTCAGATCAGCTACTAGGCTGTCGAAAGAACGATACCTTTCAGGAGTCACAGCCATCATTACTCCTTTGTAAAACCGATCACCATTTCGGTAGAAGCGAATACGTTTGGCTTTACGAGTTGGTGGTGTCCGTAATGCTGAACACTGACGGGATGTGAAATCTCCAAGACGTCCATTAAGATTCTCATCAGCTGGTAAAGAGGATGAGAAAGTAGAAGCTGAGGAGGCACTGCGGCTCTGCTGTTCCTCTCCAACCATTCCAGACATTTCACTATACAACAAATGCACATTACAAGTTTGGGCAACAACATCCCATTGTGCTAGTTACTCATTAACAAACCAATCCACACAAATGCAACATCCAAACACTACACATTCATTTATTATTTTCTATTACATGTTTCAGTTGTTCCTTTGACCATCATCAGGTAGAATGACACTAAACCTAAATAAAACCAACCTAGTCCATTTTATGGCTAAACTGACTACGAACACCCCAGACTATATTGAACTAGGCCAGAATCAATTAATAAACTCACAAACCATCAATTTTTTAGGCCTTACCCTGGACTACACATTATCTTGGAAACCACATATTGCACGAATAGGTAATAAACTACAAACAGCCTGCTACATTCTCAGGATACTAAAACCTATATTAATTGCCCAAAATTTGAAGATGATTTACTTTGCTTACTTTCATTCCATCATGTCTTATGGT
>JGI20166J26741_10390004_pt1 | contig 16148 bp, 12 predicted proteins | sample TergutCu122P5_FD_26741 | JGI IMG/M metagenome (IMG submission 26741)
AGTACAGTTTTTAAGGTGATGAAAATTGGACTCTTTCGGAAAGTAAATCAGAAGTACCTGAAAAGGCTGGGGGAGAATGGTGAAGATCAGTTGGATCGACAATGCCAGGAATGACGGAGTGTTACAAAGAGTCAAGAGACGAATATCTTAAGAATAATGAAAATAAGGAAGGCTAACTGGATTGGTCACATGGTGCATAGGAACTGATTCCTAAAACACGTTACTGGAGGAAAGAGTGTAGAATATGAATTTGTAAGACGAGGGAAAAGACGTAAGGACCTTACGAATAACAGAGGACCTTGTAAACTGACAGAGGAAGCACTAGATCCCATTATGTGGAGAACCCGCTCTGGAACAGGTTATGGACGTCTCGTAAGACAGAGAAGAGAATGATGATAATTACATTCAATTTTTACTAAGAATTTTAGAGTTTATGTGGTTTTAACTGAAATAATTGGTCACATAACTCTAAAGCATATAAGTTTTTGACCTTCAGCATAACATGAGATAGAGATTCAAGCTAAATTTTAAACTTTATGTGGAGCATCCCCTTTGTTGTATGTCACAATGATCTAAAAAATCTCCATTCACAACCAACACACTATTATGAATACGTTTATTAAGCGGCGACTAGTTTCGGCCAGTGTTCAGCTGGCTCCAAGTTTGCTAGAATAAGCTTTGAAAAAAGGAAGCTGTGTCAGGAGCACCAACGTTTACGCTATTAACAAAACTAAATCAGACAATTCTTAATCTCAGCTACCAGCACCTCCATCACAATCGTCACGCAAATATGTAATGTAGGTATACCAGTATTCTGAGGACTGATGTTATCCAACAGTAGCAACGTTTTAGATTTCTCAGGCTAACTAATACCTATTTTTATTCAGACTGACTTTTGACATGCAAGAAGCTAAATGTACATCATTTCAAGGTTTATCTCTCTTCTTCCTGCAGCTGATTACTTTGTAAACTCGCGAAATTTCCAGATCTTCACTTTTAAATGAATTAATTTTTGAACTCAAGAAATTCAAGTTTTAAACAAGAAATTTATCTTTCATCCAAATATATTACACCTGAAACAGTGACAATTATCTGACGGTATTAGCTCAAAGACCTTTAACATTCCCATGTCTAAAGTTACTTAAATTTATAGAAAGGCTGTACTCTTTTAATAAGAAACCAGTAGGTACGGCATTCGCCTAAATAGTAAACAAAGACTCGATTCCTACGTCACGGATGAAAGGTTTGTCTTCGTTACCAAGCTAGATGCTTAATGGTCATAGAAGAGAAATCGTTGTTTATTTTTAAAATTATATGGGATTCATCACTGAAATCTCTCTGCAAAGTGCACAGTTTATGAACATTGCGGCCATGCAGGTGTGTTTTGGGGCGTTTTAGACATTCAAGTTACGCAATAAAAACATTATTTTTGGAACATTTTGAAGTAAAGAGATGTCAGGGTAGATCCAGGCGCAAAAGTTGCATTAACATGGGCCTTAAACAAAGAGGATGGGAGGGCATGAGCTAAACTTTCTGTCTTAGGATAGCAGCATGTGTGAACACAGAAGTCAGATTTGGGTTAAAAAATTGCGCGAAATACTGGAGTCAGTACACTTACAGAATAGAGCAAATTATATTTAAAGTATATTTTGCCAAATTTTACCAAAGTTTTTATGACAGTAGCCATTCAAATTTTAGAAAACATTATGTAAATATAGCGCAGTAATTTACATCATTTTCATATTGTTTCTTTATGAACAATTTGTTCTTCTTATCGGTACAATGTCAAAACAAGGTCGACGGAGCTTTACAATTTACCAGGTCCAGCGTCGAGTTCTAACCGGGTAGTTATTTTAAAGTGTTTATGTTGGTTTCCAATAAGCTCCTGTAATCTAGTGGCTGATTTTTATTTGAAGTTTATGGATTTTCTAGAAAATTAATTTGAACCATACTTTTGGAACTGACTAGAATAATTTGGCTTGGGAAGGGTTAACAATTGTATCACATCTAATCATATCCCTCTTTCCTTCTTGGCTTAATTATTAGTTCTGTATGGGCTTAATGCCTTTTTTTAGTGACACTGTGGAAAGGTGCTGAAGCCCTGGGTATTTCAATCTGTACTTCAGGTTGAAATGAGTGTTTCACCTTCGGGCGCAATAACAGGTAACTTGGTCGGATGTGAACTGGAAATCACAACGCCAGTTCGAGGAATCAGACTCCTATCATCCGGTCCTAAGTGCTTCCTTTTACACATCCTCGCTCCAGTATTTCGATTTTATTCTATTTATTTTTTAATGACCCTCCTCTCCGCACATGGTACCCCAAATAAAGTCCTGCACTCGCACTGTAAGTCTCGTCTGTAGTATTCAAATCAACAAGTCAATTTTTTTCTGTGCGTGCGGACATTACCTCTTCCGACAACCAAACTGGTTTGAAAAATTACGCAAATTACAAGGGTGGGCAGCCTTGGATTAGTGGTATTTTGTACGTTTGAAAGTTGCTAACTCGAACACAAATGAATAATTTAAAGAAATTAAAAGAGAGAAGTGGGATATTTCACTGGCAGGGGGAAAGAAACACTGCCATCAACTAACCGTAGAGCCACGTCCACGAAAGCAGGTAAGCCTGTCACATGCAGAACCCAGAAGTTGGAAACGCAGAGTTTTCTGTTCTGTTTCTAGTTTGCCCAAGCCCGGGATAACGACTGTACACATTACGCAGGAACAAATGAAATGAATGAATTATATCTTTGTGTTGCAAACTGGAAAACACGCAACGAAAAGAGATCAGAGCACTCTAGTTGTTTAAAATGTTGAAGCTCCGGTTAGACGGTGTGACTACAATGGGAATCATTCAATACATGCAAATTACTACGAATTAAAATCTGTCCTTCACACTTGGAGTTGTGAGGATTTGGGCGCTCTTCACAAAGAAAAAGGAACTCTTCTGTGGAAACTTTGCCTGCCTATTTGACTTCCTTTTACCTGGCATCAGCACCTAAATCTATGGATAGATGTCGTTTGAACTATATATAACATATATAAATGGATTTGTCGATCAATTTCTGTTCTCCTTCATTTTCACATTAAAGTCCACATTGTATTGACAGTTTTTATAACCTCTTTTCCAGACAGGACCTAATAAGCTTTAACTGTAACACCTTTGGCAATTTTGTATATTGCATTAATCATGGACCACGCTCCTTCCCAAATTTGTTCCGTCAAAATACACTGCACAAAGTCTGTTGTATTGTTAAGCGGTGATATAAAACATAGTTTGCTGAAAGGAAAGTGAGGAGCTGAACGAAAGAGAATCCTGATATCGTGCCGGAAAAAAAATGGGAGAAGAAAAATACGATGACTTTTTTCAATCCTAACCCCAAAGGCCTTGAGAAAAATAACAATGGAATAAGAAACAAGGCCCTGGTTCTCAAAGAAAATTTGTAATTCCTATGCAAGGGTACATATACGCTTTGGACTGCCTATAATAATGGGACGTACATAAGAATAGTGCAAGGCATTAAAATCTAAAACCTGTAGAGAACAACATAAGGGACGAAAGTGAAACATTAAGCCCAAGAATTTCTTGAAAGCATAAAGCAGTATTTCCCCCAAATGTTTTGCGTGCTCGCTACTTTCGGCTTCGGAAACTAACCACCTATTCCCACATTCCTGCTCACGTAAATATGGTGTCCGAATGATAGGAATTAAAAATTAAGGATTTATATCTACTACCTGAATTTAGATAAAGGTTAATAGATACCCGTAGCATAAGTAATAAAGCATTGCATGATTGGAACGTAATTGAAAAGGTTGTCTTTAGCTTCGTGGGTACAGAAAGTTTCTTGTGTATTCTGCCATACTAAAAAAAGCATATCGCCAATTAAAAACGTTCCTCGATTAATTTCAATAAAATATTCCTGTAATTAAAAATAATTAAATTAAAATTAGCCATTACAGAAATTTGTCCACGGATCTCCTAGGAACTGGTTGCAGATCTCTTGGGACCCACGGAGCGCATTTTGGAAATAAATGTTTTTTTTTGCAGCGTACATTGTATTTTGTGTAATACCGTCAAACACAACTAATTTATTAAAACCTGGTTACAAGAATTATTTAAGATTTTAATAAATTATTTGTGTTTGACGGTATTACACAAATATATTTTGTCTAACACAACGGGATGGAAGGCATTAAGTAAAGGTACATTGTGTTGTAATTGTACAATATAACCCAAAAAATGCACTTTTCCTAAACGAATATTTGAAATTTTAATGTCTTCTACAGGTTTCGAATCCGAGGGTTCATTTTCAGGAAGACGGTTGTACATACGTACAGGTAAGGTATAGTATGTTATACATGCTGAAATTACAATAAAAGGCTTTAATTGTAATTTCAGTATGTAGAATATACTACACCATACCATATTTAAAATCGTCTTCCTGAAAAATAACCCTCGGTTTCGAAACATGTACAAGACATCAAAAATTAAAATATTATTTTATGAAAAGTACATTTTGTTGTTTTATATTGTATAACCAATGGTTTATAGCAGAAAATGTGCATTTTGTTGGTTTATATTTTATAACAAATTGTTTTGTAGATATCCCCAATTCCAGGACAGTTGCAGTTCCAAGAACGGTGGCATAACTGGAAAAATTTATTTCCCTTTTTTCACATCCTCTATACGCGCCTGAAAAATAATTTATTAAGTTTAATACCAAACATTTTAGCCTTAAGAATAACCTATGTCATTAGTTTGTTTCATAAAAATAATTTTATTTTACTTTAGTTTTGACAAGATTTATGGTTAAACCACAGTACCTGTACAACGTTGAAAATAATCTTTAGTGGTAAACAAATCCTGTTCACATGAATCTTAGTAATACACATTTCGATTTATTTTTGTAATATAGCGACATGTTTGGATTATAATGACGCCATCATCGGGCCATTTTGTAAAAATATAAAGAGAAAGTATTAAAAGAGTAAAGCAATCCCTGGAAGGGCCTGGATAGTCTCATAGAATTCCAGGAGTTTGAGGCACCCAGACTTCAAGACAATCGGCACATGAATGTGGTAAGTTTGTCATCCCTACACGTTGGCCACGATAAACAGTATTACACTATTTTAAATGCTCCTAAGAACTGAAAACCTAAATCGTAATTTAAAAAACTCCTTCTTATAATAGCTACAAAATGCAATACACCAGAATTCCGCTAACAGCTATGCACACAAGCAAAACTTATTTCCTTTATGCACAAAACTATAGTCCTCTGAGTCTTGTCGTATTTGGCTGGAATGCGCAGATTTTGAAAAGTAGCTCAAGCACATACACGGCTGGATCCACGCCTTATTAGCTTGAACTACACATTAGAAGTGGGATGAGCCAATAACGTATATTAAATGGCCCTAAGTTTGGCAGAAATAAATTATAAACAAAGCTTTTAATAGAAATGTTTAAAACGAGCAAAAATTGTAAATTTTCATAACTGAAAAAAAATTCGCATCACCTCAGTAAATTGCAAGATTCACACTCATAAAAAATGCAACTAATATTGCGCTTTTTTTGGCTACTTTAAGGATAATGTTCTTCTGAAATAGGATTGTTAGGTCTGAGATCTGAGTATATTACGGCTATTATTATCTGTATATTCTCTTAACAAAGTAGCTCGATGATAGTTCCATTATAAGCCGAATTTTTTAGATATGTTTTAAAAGAAAGCGCTCTGTTTTTTCGTTAGAAATTAAAGCCTAATTGAATTAAAATTTTTGGACTTTCTACCGCGAATTCAAGGAAGTATCTCATTTAGAAACTTTTGTTTTTATTAAAAACCTTAAATTAAACAATGAAAATTATATATCCTTTATGGGAAATTCACAAAATTTGATGGCATCTCTATGAATATTTTCTGGAGATATATTAACTAAGACCAACAAGCATATGAAATAGCATGTTAATAAGAAGCTGGATTTATTATTAACGATAACAAAAGTAGGAAGAATCTCGTGTATGAGAAAAAGAAACAAAGTGAAAATATAAGTTTGTGAAGATAAAGAATGTTTTAGAGAACTAAGCATGGATGGGAGGGTAATATTAAAGTGTATATTAATAAGCACTGTGTAATATTTTGTTGGATTCAAAAGGTTCGGTGTAGAAACCGGTGGCTGTTCATTCTGAACACAGTTATAGGCCTTGAGGTTGCATTTAAGGCCGTTTCATAAAACGTCGAATAACTGCATCTTGTTAGTTCTCAAGCCCTGCTCTTCGCCAAGTTATTAATATTTCATAATAATTTTTGTGAGCTGAGCCAGTAATACAAGTATATCATTCCAAAAGTAAAATATTAAAAACAGAATCGGGATGCTACGTCCACTAACACCAAGTATCCCGTAGTCATTTATGATTGTGACGATTAATTAAAAACAATAATTGCTTATAAATGGAGACCTGGTGCTTATATACGTAGACCGTTTTAAGACCCATTCAGCCAGTTTAGGCCACAGGCAGCGTATAACTTCAGAGATTCGTCAGTTTTGTGGCATAAATTGAAACCAAGTGTCCTACAATTATGTCACAAGAATAATCACGACTCTGATCCCTGGCTTCCCCCGGGGATTTGGGAAGACACAGAGAGTTCAGTTATTTCGTTTATCGTGCCACCGTCGTTAAAATTATTGCGGGTCGGATTAGCTCTTAGAGCCACATCCGATACATTATAGAGAAAGAAAGGGACAGAAGGAAATAACGTAGCATGTTTTATCGAAGTCCGATTTCAGATGTTTGTTCACAGTAGATAATATTAAATTTTGTGGGCACGTAAAGAGAATGTTGTCATACCCTGATTTGTTTGGTGTTGGAGTTTTCGTCGTTTTATAGTAATTAGACCTGAGTGATTTATATAATACTGGAAAGCGCATTTATCACATTATCCCACCTTTTTTACCTCTATGTAACATATGAGGTGGTGCAATATTAAATACCTTGAAAAGGACATGGATATTCTGAACACCAGTGACAGATCGTTGGTGTAGTGTCCTGGAAGCAAAAAGACTGTTCTAATAAACAATATTTAGGAACCTCTTCTCCCAAGAAAGCACTGTAAATTCGCTCCGTTAAACCGTTTATTTGTCTTCACAAATGGAAAAATTCAAAATTCACTGGACGGATTTTAAGAAATTTGATAGGAGGACATATTAACCATAATTTATTCAAACAGTCCAACATTTTTAACATAAAAAACAACAGTTCAAGCTGTACATAAAATTATATGTCTGTTTCTAAAAGCATTTCCAGTTTCATTCTCGAGTGACTTGCTAAAAACTTACCTGAGCAAGAAGTGTGAGGAACAAAGGTTTAAGTTAAAATGAACCGCATGTTGTAAGCTCCATACTTTTCGCAGGCTTTGAGGATGCAAGACAATTAAACCAAAGGAGCAAACGCACTAGAAGTAAAGCTAAACGCTTACACTTTCTAGCTTGAAATTTATTGTATCCAAGAAACGTGATACCATATAATATAGTAAAAAGGTGCCAAATTTTCGGAGAAATATTTTCGTTTAAGTTCATTCTAAAGTACTCTATCTTAAAAAACTCTCACTTTGAAGAATGATAAAAGCAGCGTTTATTTATTATACGTAGTAGATTTGTTTACAACAGTGTCGTAATTTGTTTAAATTCTTAGAGAATTTCAAGATAATGATCTCTATTAATTTTAATGCATAACTGACATTGTGACCTCTAGAATTCCTTGTAAGCTGAAATATTACAGGTGTGATGTCTTGTCGCTTCGTATTTTTATCGTAGCCGCTTCAATCAAGCGCCAAATCTCACCTTGCGTATTGACACTTTTCGAGGAATTTGTGTTATTTAGAGGGTCCACAGTTCGAATTCGGCAGTTATGAAGTCGGACGATCTCGAAAACCACGTCCAGTGTGACGGTCTGTGTGGTGACGGTACAAGAACTGGCTTATGACGTAAGTTGAGTCTAAGTTCCGTCATACATATTCCGCATTTAATGCACTTCAAGTCGCATCATAAATGATACCCTCTGTTCAACAAATATCAAGCGGCCTAATAAGTCCCGAACCGGAAGTGACATGACGTAAAGTTGCAATCATAATTCGAGTCTTTTACTTTCCCCATATTTGTGAATTTGTGGTGTTTCTCTTCCGTTCATTACAATCAAACACGCCGCGTACATATTAATCAAAGTTAAAACATGAATTACACTTCATTAATTTTCCCAGACTTACGACTAACTAGATCTGCTGCCAGGGATAGATGAAGTGGCAAGGGCATAGCCGAACCCGTTAACGTGATAGCAGTACTGTTCAGAAACGAACTACGTTATTTCGAGTCCCTCAGTTTGCTTCAAGACATGCTACAGAAAGGTTGTGTTGCGTGCTGAGAGCCTACCGTGTAGAAAGCCTCGGGGTAGTGGAAGTGAGTGTGTAGTGTTTACAAACCAGTGTGCGTCGTATACATACCCTTGTGTAGACGGAGGGAAAAAGGGACGACAATGAGTGAACGTCAAAATTCGCTTGTCTGTGCCTTCGATCAACAAAGCTCCCCTACAACAGCATATGATATACATGAGTGGATACACGACACAACGTGCTTACGGAACGATAAGGTGGCCATGATTCAGATAGACGGCCCTAGGCGACATGTCTACATAAAGTTTCGCGACGCTACAAGAATGCAGGAATTATTGACATTAACCAAAGGGCAGGGGGAATTCCGTCACACGAAAGGTGAAATCTCCAAGGTAAGAATTGAAGCTGTAGGTCTGGGAATGAGGAGAGTGAGGACAGCGAATCTACTCCCCGAAGTGGGCTCTGAGAGTGTCCCTGGGCAAATATGGGGAAGTAGGGGACAAACATGAGGAAAATTGGTCACGCACCTCCCGGTATCCAGTGGTCAACGGCAAGAGAATAGCGATGTTAACCCTAGTACAACATACCCTGTCACACATTGTAGTGACGGGGCATCGGACTTTGATATTCTACGAGGGGCAGCCCACGACATGTTATGGTTGCAACGAAACAGGACACATGTATCAAGTGTGCCGCATCGGAGGGCGAAAGAATCAGAAAAGACGACTACCACGACATCATGGGTTAACCTGGAGGCAAAGGGGTTGGTGCAGTCGCGTGCCAGCACGGAGGAGATGGAAGTGGGGACGGCGGAACCAGCGGACTTTGAGCCGCAACCTGCAGAGGACCACAGCAATGCACCCCAGAGAGGGGACCATCCCAGGCAGGGGAGGAGTGCGACCAAACGCCAGAGACCATGGAGATCACTGTGCTCAATGGGGAAGGAACCAGTAACGTGACACACACACTACCACGTTGAAAGAGAGACTGGAGGCGGTAAGGGCCAAGGAAGAGACGGCGGAAAAGCAGATGTCGACGCTGCGTGGGACCAAAGGAGGGGAGAGACGGAAAACTGCGAAGAAAAACACAGGCCGGCAAAGAGTGGACAGAGAGTGCTAACAATTTGTCGGAGGACGGCACGCAAACAACGGCGCCAAAATAAAGTCCATAGCGGTCCAAAAAACTTAAAGTTGAAAGACACGAGGAGACGCCTCAAGCAAGACGGCGAAGCAGAACAAGGACTACAATCCCCGCATCCTTATAAACACCAGGAAACCCCCTGCTAGCGCGCAACACGATGGCAGACATTTATAAGATAGCCACTCTCAACATCAATGGTCTGGCGTCGCAAACTAGACTAGCGATGCTAGAAGACTTTATGCGCAAACAAGGGATAAACGTCATATTTTTACAGGAAGTCGCGCAGCCCATTTTTGACACTTTTCGAGAGTACGCAGCTTATACCAATATGGGAACTACAGGGCGGGGTACGGCGATCATGACAAGAGAACACATGCCACTCACAAACATAGTACGATTACCGACAGTGAGGGGCATGGCAGCTGAACTCTAGGGAGTGTGACTAGTAAATATATACGCCCCATCCGGAGCTGAAAGACAGCATGAAAGAGAAGGTTCCATCAACACTGACCTTCCAAACTTGCTGCGGGCCATATCGACAACGATGATAGTGGAAGGAGACTTCAACTGCGTGCTCGCAAAAAAAGGGCGCCACGGGTCATTTCAATTACAGTCGAACCTTATACGAGCTACTTCAAGGATTTGATTTGGTAGATATGTGGGCAACGGCCCCTCAGCGCGGCGTCTATACACGCTACACGCGGCAGAGACCATCGCGTTTGGACAGGACATACGTATCACGCAACCTCAGTGGAAGGAAATTTGGGACTGAAACAGTAGTGACAGCGTTCACGGACCACCTACAGGTGGTCCTACGCATAGCTCTAAACGTGACCACTGTTCGCCGTGGTCCCGGTTACTGGAGAATGAATGCGACGCTGCTGCGGGAAACACTCTTTCAGGATAAGTTATGACAGCGGTGGGCGACATGTGTACAACAGCAAAAATATTACCCGAACACCGTGATGTTGTGGGAGAGAGTCACAATGACGCAAATACACAAACTCTTCATAAATGAAGGCACGGAGCGACATAGGGACGATGCAACACTGGAAAATTTCAACAATGCATGTTTATATGAAGTACTACAGCACCCCACCACCACCGAATGGAAGGGATGGTAACCGGGAACCGCATTAATGCTAAAATCGATAAACTGTATAGCGCGAGACTAGCCCGTGGGATAATAGAGAGGTAAAATCAAGGTACGTTGCAAAATGAAAGGATGTCCCTCTTCCACCTAATAAAACGGCGGCAATGGTGGGAGAAGCGAACGATTACCAAAGTGCAAGACCCGGTCAGTGGCACGCAGACGACAACGACGGGTATTGTTAAGGTATTCAGCTACTTCTTGAGGCAGAAATTCAGGCCCATTCTGGTGGACGAGTGTGTCAGGCAAATGGCGGGGACGGGCCACCCACGCTTGTCGGAAGAATGGAAGGAAGCCTTAGACATGCCTCTTACATCAAACGAACTAGAAGTCCCATTGTATAAGGAGGAAAGTAACAAGGTACCGGGAAGAGACGGCATAGGGTTTTAGTTTTTCAAGCGTACGTGAGGCGCCGTGAAACACATGTTAGATCCCTTGACTGAGATTTTAGCCAACAATAATATCTAGAAACAACATAAACGTGGGGTTATAGTGTGCATTTCCAAAATGGCGAGAGCTTACCAACCGACAGTTTTCCGGCCAATTACACTGCTGAACACCATCTATAAAATACTGGCGCTTATTATCGCTGGCCGGATTCGGCCTGTATTAGAGAAACTGCTCCACCCGAGCCAATATGGTGAACGACCGGGAAATACGACATTCGATGCAATTGCAACCGTGAGAGACGCAATATCTTACGCAGCGTTGCCACGACGCCTCCTGTGTGTCGTAACACTGGATTTCAAAGAAGTATTTGAGAGAATATCGCACAAATCCCTATTCACTATCCTACGGAGCTATGGTTTCAGCGACGTCCTCATGGAGCGAATCAAACAAATGTATAAGAACGCAACGTCGGTTGTCCAAATAAACGGGCACCTCTCCGCCCCATCACAATACAGTGCTCTGTACGACAGGGATGCCTTTTAAGAATGATACTATTTACGCTGTGCGTAAATCTCCTGATGCATTATCTGGAAATCCACCTCAACGGCATTTGTGTTCACCGGAAACAGAGGAAGGTTGCGGTGGTAGTGTATGCGGATGACGTCGCTCTCTTTGTGACCACACCTGAAGAGATTCCGGCAATTAGAGAGGCAATAAAGTGCTATAAGAAGGCAACTGCTGCAGTCTTAAACACTGGGAAAACCCAAGCCACAGCGGTGGGCATGTGGGACAAAACGCGGAGGGTATTGGTCATACCATATAGTGCAGAAATAAAGGTACTAGGCATCAGGATGACGACCAGTATAGCACAGTCCGGGTTATACATTTGGACACGGATCACGAACATAGTGCGAACGCAGGCGAAGGAAGCATATAGCAGGGACCTAGACCTGGCGCAACGCATACATTACGTACACACCTACCTGGTAGCTAAACTCTGGCACACAACCCAAGTGTTACGGCCACCACGCGAGTGCATAAGATAAAAAGTGTCAGCAAAAATATGGTTTATTCGGCAGGGTGCCATCTTCAGTGTACCCCTCTCCACCCTGCAGAGGGGAAAGGAAGAGGGGGATGGGGTCTCACAGATGTGGAGGCAAAGTGTCGGGCACTTCTGATAACCCGGATCTAGACCCAGAGCCAACGTGAGGGATCAGCGTCGGCAGAATGGCAACATCACTACAGACTGCCTATGTATAGGGCAAACCCGCCCCACGTCCAAACGATACCAAAAACCTTAGTATATCTGCTTATATACGCCCTGGAAATGCAGTACGTAACCCTCTAAAGCAGAGCGAAACCCATACGGCGTTCAGACAAAGAGCCAACGGGACATGGCGTACGATGGCTGTGCCGGATAACAGGCCCAGGGGCATGCGCACCACGCTGCTCAACCCAACGACAGAGTGGGCACGGGTATGGTTAAACATACGTGGAACTTGGGCGTCGAACGCCGTTGAGTCCAATTGGTAAATGGTGACCCACGACATCATACTCATCAACGATCGGATACACACATTCCGCCAACTGATTCAGTCCTCTGCACAGTGTTCGAGGAACGTGACACCAGCATGCACAAACTAACAGAATGTGGAGAGGGGACGAGGATTTGGGGTCTGAACAAGGAAACGTATTGCCTGGATACTGCGCACAGACCGGGCTCGGATAACCGAAGATTGGACCCTCAGGCAGCAGTTACACATATGACCCAAATGACGTTACGGAGCAGTGCTATGGGTAACTGCGCATATGGTGTGGTTTAGGATACGTGAAAGTCATACTACTTCCGCGCAGGAATATAGTGACTTCCTGTGCATGGCGCGATAGGAAACACATCAATCGACAGGATGTGTGAACAAAGTGGGGAACTACTTAGCGTTCCTTTAAACAAACACACACCCCGGACTTAAGGGGAGAGACTTGACGGTTTGTGACGTGCGAGTGTTTTGGGTCATCAACGGCAGATACCAACACAACCCTGAGAGATGCGTGATAGTGTTAAGTGCGCGGACACCAGTGTAGAGGACATTGATGGGCAAACGGGGGAGAGGGAGCTGAAGGGGGAACATTACAACTATGTAGTGCTCCTTTGTAGCAAAATTGAGGTTACTAAAATAAAAAAAGTCCCAATATCGACATTCTGATTTAGAGGGTGTGTGTTCGAATGGGGCCTAAACAGGGCATGTGAATCTCGTAGGTGTTTGCGGGCCGTAGCGGGTCACGAGATCTGATAAATTTTTACTGGCTACTCTGATGATAGTGTTTATGAAAACCCAATTTCGTATGTTGTAATAATAATAAAATCAAAGGCAATTAGGTGCTTATACTGGTTATTTTAAACTATGTTTTGCTGCATATTCAAAGGAAGAATGGACTCTGCCCTAACATATATTTTAGTGCTTGTCGTAAGTATGTTAACAACACGCAGTTTTGAATTTACACAGAAATATCGATACTGACCCATCTGATAATTTATTTTATGAACTTATGAAATCGAATGTTTATGTTTGTAAACTGTAATCTTTGAGTCGTGTTAAGTTTCTTTCGCAAATTTTCGTGTGTCGCTAGAACTGAAATGGGCCCCATGTGGCCCGTTTCACCCCCACCTCGATATGCTTGGTGTAGAAAACATTTGTGCAAAACATGCACGGTTTAAAGACTAATACTTTAGCCCCTATAAGGGCTGTTTTCAGAAACTGTCCACTTTAATAAGAAGTCCAAAACCCCTGCGCTTCGACCACTGATTTCGTTCGTCGTGTCATGGACTCATTCGTTGATCGAACGTAACACTGAGACGAAGCAACTTCATTCCATACGTCTGACACAACTGTCCATAGGCCTTTGCAATATCTGGGAGGGGGACAACACAGGTTTCCTGCATTGTCCTCTACACCTCACTCCATACATTTTCGATGGGATTCATGTCAGGCGCTCGCGGCGGCCAGTCAATTAGTTCGACGTAGGATGCAGCGATAGACATTCTTGTACCACATGAGAATAATAAATGGAGGAGTGGACTTGTTGGAAATGGATTATACCATCGGGATAAAGCATATGTACAGATGGCACCATTACTTTAAGCAAAATGTGCTTATAAAGAAGGCAGTCCAGGTGGCCGTCTATACGATGGAGCAATCCAGCCCCTTCATGGGAGATCCAGCCCCAAAAGAGTGCAGACACACGACTACTGCGTGTGCAGCAAGACAAATACTGAGAGTTATAACGCTCTTCCCGAGGTCTGTAAACTAAAACCGGCCCATCATTTGCTGAGATAAATGTAGATTCCTCAGAGAATATGACTCTATCCCACTTGCGATCTACATGGCTCTCAGCAAATGCTAAACGGACTGCACTGACGAAAAGATTTCTCTGAGCTTCAACTACTAACGCAGCATCCTGAGCTGGATTGGATACGCGCCATAATCCCGTTCCTCTGAGCCTTCCAACTTGACCATCCCTCTGGTATTTCTGTAGCCATGAGCAAGAGCGATGTCACGTTCGCGATTAGACCTGTCATGGTGAGCCATCGTGATTAGAATAAAGAAGGGAAAGCTTCAAATTTAACCCGACCCTTTCGATACGTCGGCTTAATGACAACCCTGATGTTGACAAACCCCTTTCACTTTCTTCCCTTATTTGGGCATCGCTCGGCGAACGGTCACTACTAGAAGGGGGGAAGAGATTCGTTGTAAGTTGATGGCCTCCGAATTTGATTCGGTTTGGAGTTCTCTTAGTAGCTGGCTCGGAAAAAATACAGCTCTCTCTGGCTCCTTTCTCTTTCTTGATGGCTGAAAGGCGGTCCGGTTATATATGTGTGCTGGTATGGTTTTGTTTGGGGATTTTGGTTTTTATTGTGATCGCTGTTCTCAGTGACATACCGGATAGTCTATCTAGCGATTGCTTTTGGGCACATCCATGATGGGGGAATGTGGGAGTTGGGGGATGCGGAGGCTCTCTGCTTTCGGTTAATCAGCTTGCTTCTTTCGGTTTTCTGGTTGAAACAACTCATGCTGAATCATGGTGTATTTGTTTTTATGTTAGAGAGATTTCGTAATGTTTACGACGTATGATCGTCTTATGCAACGTGATTGTTGTTACAGAACAACTTGTGCTTGCGTTTGTTTTTGTTCTCTTTCTTTTGTAAGTGCATTTATATCGTGAGCTATTAATATACACACAGGAATGTAAATTTGTTGTGTCGATAATGAACTGGATGGTAATTATTTCCCCACGAGAGCCAATGGTGCGGGACTCGGCGACAAAAACATCCGACGGCTAACTTATGGGTGCGGGACCTCAGATTTCTATCAGGTGCTAATTCCGTGTCCCTGAAGGCTCAACTTCATACGCCACAGCTGACACACCGCGAATAACGGAATGTTTACTGTTATGACAGTATTTGTGGTGAAGAGACTTTGGACCTACCCTCAACAAAAGGTTAATGACCATATTTTAAAAGGCAGGTTAGTTTTGGGGTAGCAGAAAATTGAAAGAAACCTGACGTAATTTAATGAGAAATCCTTTCGTAAAAGTGTTCTAAAATCGTATAACAATTTTTATCAGAAATGTGGGTTTTTTAAAATAAAATTCTTAAATAAATATTGTTACAACAAGCCCTAAAAAAGGAGTTAGGAACAGTTCATCATTCACTTTGATTGTGCAGCAAAAGTACAATTTAAAAATAACCAACATAAGCTCTTCATTGCCTTTGATTTCATTATTATTACAACATAAGAATTGCGGTTTTCATAAACACCATCATCAGTGTAGCCAGTAAAACTGTGTCAGATTACGTGACCCGCTACGGCCCGCAAGAACCGACGAGATTCACATGCCCTGTTTAAGCCCCATTCGAACACAAACCCTCTAAATCAGAATGACGGTAAGCAAAGAAAAGGAATTACGAAAAAATAACAGAAATATCTGCGCCACTCGCATTTCTAGCCCTGCCATTGGAACAAAGATAACTTTTGAAATATAAGTAAATAATGGACGTGTTACTGCACAGTGTTTGGGAGTATAAAACATATC
>JGI20166J26741_10391115_pt1 | contig 16139 bp, 11 predicted proteins | sample TergutCu122P5_FD_26741 | JGI IMG/M metagenome (IMG submission 26741)
TTTTGTGTCGTCCAGGACGAGGCGCATCACAGGTGGAAAAATCACCACGTTTAAACTGGGCCACCCAGTTTTTGACGGTGGCATACGATGGTGCATATTCCTCTAATGTTTATATCAGAATGGCGTGAATTTACTTCGGCGCTTTGCCTTGCGGGGGGGGGGACTTGATGACAGCTTGTGTCTCGATGTTGTTGAAATCGCGCGCGTCGCCTGAAATGCTTCCTTTCAGCCTATGTAACAAGAAAATATTTGCAATTCGGCACATGAACAGACCTTTCTTTCCAACGACACTATCGATTCCGTCCGACAACATAAGGAAGTAGGTCGGGCTAAGGACTTATCAGCACCTCCTCGTAGCTAACACATCGACAAGAAAGGCGATTATACCTGAGGCGACGGATGGGTACTTGTGTTTGCACTCGTAGGCCTACTTTTGCTTTACATAAGCAGTAGGAATATGCAGCAAAATTCACAGAAATATTAATTTCACATTAATGTGGACACACGACAGAATTAGCAAAATAATTCAAATATGGTTTCCCTGCAAAAACAGTAGAAAAAATATATATGCTCCAATAAATACTAAATATATCGTAAATAGAACAGCCAATCTGATAACACGACAGGCTGAATACAGTAACACTCCCCTCTCTACGTTTGGTTAGCCACTGATGAACATGCAGAAAAGCAAGTGAATTCAAAACCTACCAGCCCAGTGTGACTGAAACGTGGTGGTACACATGTTGATAACCACCAGAGTAAATTTTCGGTAGGGACATGACTTCTTGCTTGCAGGCGTCGGAGGTGTAATGCCGTTAAATATGGCATGAATAAATCAGATTCCGTTTTGTGAGGACAGAAATTCATAATGGATAATATCTTCCATGTCAGAAAGCACTGAGGCCGTCGCTCCTCTGGATTTACGCGGCGTAGGCTGGCAGTTAGTTACCGACGTTTCGGAACAACTTATCGGTCCCAACTCCAGGACCCCTGAAGATGGGGCCGATGGGTTATCCCGAAACGTCAGTACGAAATTAGCACTACTCGCTTCATAATAACCCAGAAGAGCGCAGTTCTCAATGAAACTTCTGAATCTCACTACCAGTCATTATTTCTTCCAATAGATGGGAATACAACAATTTCTGTACGCTCTAAGAAAATTGTTTTCTTCTCATTTCGTAACGAACAAACGTAATACTGCTGCTGGTGAAACACCTGCTGAATCCACAAAAAAACCACAGCTATTTAAAACATTCGTGTTGGGTGACGTAGCCGTATCAACCAAAACGTGCGATCTTAGAAGTGCTGCCAACTGCTGCACAAAATTATCAGTCTAGTTATTCTACTGACATCGAATGCTGCTACTCATCCAGGTACTCCGGTCTGTGGCTCATTGGGAGAAACATTATCAAGTACTTTGCTTTATCTACACAGCGCTTTTCCCCTGTTGTCTCCCATAGGATAAGATAGTTCGGTCAGACAATAAACGCGTAGGCGTCAGTCTGCCTCGAGTCCAGCATCTAACGATCTCATTAGTAAGCACAGTATAATGGTGACAAACTGCTTGTTTTGCACCAGACACAGGGTTGGATATGTAAGTGTGGGACAATTAACTACACTCCCACACTACAGATTTTAAACCCCTTCAGAGAAAAAAAAATTATCGTTCTCTTCATCCCCTTAACTTTATTGCCACAATTGTAGAATTGCATTTCCCTCCGCTCTCCATGAAGTCTTTTCAAGGAACACAAGATATGTAAAGCGTGGATCATTCTTAATTTGCATCCGTAAAAATGATAGGGGTTGCACAGGAAGGGGTGTTGGTGCTGAAAAGTATTTGTCTGCATTCCAAGGACTTAAATATGTCCCGTTACCAGCGTCTTGTAAGGAGCACTTTGAATAAGAAAAGGTGTCAATGTGCATTAGAAATGCAAAACTTTATTTTACTTCCCTGCATCTAAATGTCGGTGTCGTTTTAACAGCTACTGTTTGCAGACAAGTTACTATGTCTTAAACGGGAGCATATTTTATATTAAGACTTACACATGGAACACAAATATTTGACGTAAAAATTTTAAATAATTTCATAGAACAAAAAGAAGCAAAATTAAATTATACGGTACTACTTGTCAACAATTATAAACCACAACGAGCAGATGTATGGGGAAACAGGTGTAAGAGCACGCATTCTCAACCTTGGCACTAGATGGGAGGGGCCAGGTTCATATTCCGTCTGCTTAATCCTTGGAACATCCACAGAAGACGAAGTTGGTTAGGTTCCAGAGACATTCTAGCCTCCTTGACAACATAAAACCAAACTTACTCCTTCGAACCTAACCTTATAAATACTTCATACTCTCGATTTTATAACAAAGTCTCATGGCAGTGAAATTTGAAAATGAGACAGAGTGGCAGCTACAGACGAGCTCCAGGAGCTCCAGAGATGAAACGCTTCTGCCAAATAGTGCGATTATCCTCGTGAGCCTAAAGAAGTAAAGACATTTTGATGGAAGTCCAAGTGGATTCATTTCGAGGAAAACTTTACGGGGCTTAGTAAGGAAATAATTAATTTCAGTAATTAAACTTATATAACAAAGCCCAAAAATGCACATGTATAAAATGTTTTATCGCATATTATTAATTACCAACATGTTTCAGGGTAGCTTTACAAGAGTACCAAGAATACAAAAAACTACCAGATTGTTTGAGTGGACTCAGCGTTATAATGGATGTCTCAGACTCTCCATATAATCACAAACAACTAAACTGAACAAATAATTGTATCTGTTTTTAATAACATATAAGGTGGCATTTTGTGGCCATATGGAGAGTCTGAGACATCTTTTGTAACCTCCCATTGTCCCACTTACACAATCTGGCAGTCTATTCTTGTAATGCTCCCAGATGATGATCGCAAGAGCGATCGAAATATGTTGGTATAAAATAATATGTGTTAAACATATTTTATACATGTGAACTGGTTGGTTTATTACATAAGTTTACACACTCCTTAATGCAGGGACATGGAACATATTAGTGTCAATATTTATCGAATTGAAAACCACTTGTAAAACACAAATACCACCTAAAGCGAAAACGATAAAATGGGCGGCCTCTTGACGGTTTAATGCACAGTGGTAACCATGTGTACCACACGCTTTAACATTCAAACGCTCTGCATTTCTTCAGCAACTGTATACGTGTATTTCGCACAATTCTCAGAATAGCAATCCCTTAAATTAAACTGCATGGAATGGTCAACTGAGCAAATTTTCTTCGGAGACAATTTGTACTGGAGCCCGCGAATATCTAAGAACATTTAAAGAAGGCTATAGTGTATGGTATCTGCAGCAGTGTGGAAAAATGATATTATACTATAGCGCAAGGAAGAATCTGATTTCCTTTCAAGACAATTGTAAAATAGCTTGAAAATATAGGTATAATAGGGGGTTTGTGGTTTACACAAACAGCGTAAACGGCTCTGAACGATCATCAAACGATCACTGTTCTCCAGCAAGTATGACAACTTCGGCACATCAGACAGAGATAACCGGAACGTACCGCGCAGGTTACTGGCATTTTATGTAACTTGCACATTCAAACACTAATTCGTTTTTTTCACTAAAGGAAAATTGCATTTACATTATGCGGTCATCAATATATGAACTGCAGCGATTTGATCTGAGTGATTCAAATACCGGCTTTTCTCCGTAGCAGACTATATTTTCATCTCATCCTGTCACATGCAAAGCCAAACACTTCAACGAATATCCGAAAAAAAAAACCAATGCACTCCCCTAATAACTAGAATAATATTCGTATGCCACTCTCAGGTTGGATGCCACATTCCATCGCAGGAATTAAAAACCGTTTCTGAAACAAACAACTTCCATATCCAAACAAAAGCGCAACTCTTGTTTTATAAATGCACTAATTTGAGTGTACTCCCTCATCTCTTCCATTCTGTTTTCAAAATAAACGTTGCTATAGGAACTGAATAATTCTTAATGGCTGGCGGACGGGCTTACGTTGCAAGACCTGCAAAATCTGCATCGGATACAGTTGCCTAGTAACGCAAGGTGGTCCCAGACTTAGTCCACGCTTCGTTGCGAAAGGAACCGCGGTATATTCCTATCTACACCATAAGTACACGCTGGTTTGCAAATTACTTGTCCTTCTAGGAAACAACGCGTGTAAAGATACAGGGCATATAACGAAAAGTTCTTATTTCCATGGACTTCACGTTAGAAACTGCAGATATGAGAATGTAACGTTGCCTCCTATTTCGTTTTATTATTTAAGCAAAATAAATAGTGTAATTAGAAAGAAATTCCTATTAATTATGACATAAGTTCACAGTCATATATATTATGTGTATATTGTAACAATACTGATGACCATCAAAGGCGACACGGTAAACGTAACGATAAAGATCACCCTAGAACAGGCCACGAAGGCCCAGTGGGGGTAGAGGTTTAGCTCTACTCTTTCTTTAATCTCGAAGCTAGATGGTAGTGGGTGGTCAACGCCACACCCCGGCCGTTTTACCCCAGGAAACAGACCCGGTATCCATTGTATAGGAGGTTGGGTGGGCCCCAGGGCCAATCTGGAAAATCTCGCCCCCCCCACCAACATTCGTCCCCCGGACCGTGCAGCCCATAGCGAGTCGCTACTCTGACTGAGCTATCCACGGTCTAAGACAAATACAGTCTTGAAGTGGTGGGTTCGTATCCTGTTCTGAAAGTGGATGTATATCCGAAGTTGTTCTGTGTTCGTGACCTTTCACCGGCCCGATCCCCCATTGAAAGATTCCTACTGTATGTCTGGAAACGATTCCTAAATTCTGGAATTCGTTCTCAATTGGAAGAGCCTGGGAGGTCTAATTCGTACAGTAAGAAATGGAGAGATCCGGAACATTGGAACATATCAAAAAGAATTACTTAAAGCGCATAAATTACGTACTTGGCGATAAGGGAAGCGTAATTTGAAAAGGATAAAAAAAATGTCAGCTGGCATTTGGTCAAAAAGTAATTCTGTACCTGAAGTCTACTGTTTTCGTAATTTAGCAGTCCCATCTTTAGTCTTCTAATCCCATTTCTAGTAGCCAATAAACAAAGAATGTTGGTGACGGTGGTGAGTAAATTATGATTATTCGAAAAAATGTACACGTTTATATACATACAAACAAGTCAGGCAATGTACTTATAACGTAACACTGCGGCGCGTTGCAGCTGAAAAACAATAAGTATTACATATTCCGAGTGTGTGTTTCAAGCCCTAGTTATCCAGCATGCAATGCGCATGCGCCATATTGTCATCTATGGCCTGCCCGGCTGTACAGTATTTTTCCACATTATCTCACAAACGGCAAGATTTTCGAAAAAATAAAGTTACTGAAAATAAAATACCCGTTGTGATTTTATGTACAACTTTGTCTGAAACATTTCTCATTCTAAGAACTGGACGAGATATGATCAGAGAAGTACATTAGTTTTCATGTAAAATAACCGTTATTCCCGTCAGATTTTACGAAACTTCAACTTTCTTGAGAGATTTTCGAAAGGTATTCAAATATCAAATTTCATGAAAATCCGTCCCGTGGGACCCGTATTGTTCCATGCGGATAGGTCAGACGGACATTACGAAGCTAACAGTAGCTCTTCGCAATTTTGCGAACGCGCCTCCAAACAGACTGGGTCTATTGGACTGCGTAATAAGCATACTGTAATCTTCCGACGCACGAACAAGTCAGTATAATAGAGCTTTACTGCCCATTGCTTCCAGATATCCGCAAGAACACTGATTGGTTTGAAGGTTCCCAGCATTCGCCCGCTTGTCATGAACAGTACAAATATAAATATGAAAGTGGAGCACTGGTGGAATGACACTGACACTATCCAAAGAAACCCCTTTCCCATTGCCATTTTGCTTTTCAAATCTCACATGGACTGGTCCGTGATCAAAACTGGTCCTCAGCGGTGAGAGGCTGATGATTAACCACCAGAGCCATCGCACAGATTCTGAAGGGCGAACTTAAAGTGAAAAATTATATAAAGAACGCTTCCAATCCTACTAAACCGACAGCACAGTTCGTCTTCATTACAACCGGACAGTTCTCAAATAACTGCTGCTTATTCTGAGAATTACAGAAACCACCCACGCGCCGACGTACTACGTGTACAAAATGAGGTTTCTGAAGCCAAACCAGAAGATACATGTAGCAAATACTATGCTTCTGAGAGTCTGCGGATCCAACATTATCCATGTCCACATGCCGACTGCGGCTTTCCAAACTAAAGATCCGAAACAAATCAAAAGACTGCAATAACTGTAAATGACGATAAAGGTATTTCATAACTAGAGTAACAGACAGGGCAAAATAATAAATCAACGTAATTTACGGAGCATGGGGCATTCAGCTCCTTCCAGAAACAAGAGGAAATCGAATATATTTTATTACAGCTTGCTACAAACTTGTCAGGAATGTCCGTCTGCATCACTTTGCGTCACAGACCGATGGCGCTGAAGGCGCTGATGATAAGACAGCCCACAAATAAAGCCCCAGGCTCTTACACTGAAGGTAACTGGTTCGAGCCTCAGCAAATATACTGATTATCTTAATTTTCCTCAGTTCCTACAGGGGAATGGCCGCGATATTATTTCCAGCTTCTAACTTGTCAAAACGCATTCGGGTTTATTTCTTCCTCCCACAATATGGAAAAACACGACGGAAGCACGAGGTCTCTACGACACTTTCTGAAAATATTAATGGTGACAATGAGGCCTCTAAAACGACACATGATACTGCAGCAAATTGGAAAGAGGCCAAAAACAGAGCCGACTGGGAGAAGGTTATTAAGGAGGCGAAGGTTTGCATTGGACTGTAGTGCTATCTGAGGAGAAGGAGGAGGAGGAGGAGGAGGAGGAGGAGAAGGAGAAGAAGAAGAAGAAGCAGAAGAAGACGAAGAAGAAGAAGAAAGAAGAAGAAGAAGAAGAAGAAGAGGAGGAAGAAGAGGAAAAAGAATTCTACACGACAACTACGCAAAATTTTGAGGGTAAAGAAGACAATACACACAACCCATAAAAGGTACAGTTCACTCTATAATATACCATAAAGGCAGAGAAGGGAAACAGATGTACAGCTGTACTCTTTCTTTAACATCGACGCTATATGGGGTGGGTGGTTAACGCAATGCCCCGGATGCTGTACCCCAGGGAAAGGCCCAGTACCTTTCCTACAGGAGGCTGGTTGAGCCACCACCCCGGTATGGGCAGATGCGGAAAATATCGCCCCCTATGGGTTCGAACCCCCAGACCGTCCATCCTGCAGCCAGTCCGTATACGGACTACGCTATCCCGGCCCACAAGCGCGCGCGCGCACACACACACACACACACACACACACATAATCCACATTAGCTAAATACTTATATGTACTAATGAAGTGACTACTATTTCATAGCACCGGCTAGCCTAACCATTAAGTGCTGTAGAAGTGATTACACGCCGGCGTTCTAGCTTCTTATGTAACTTGACGTTCATCGAGTTCGTAAGTAGGAATACGACGAAAGCACCTTTATCCGATGGTCCTCGCCCCTGTTACTGTCGAGTATCAATAATCGATTGGCTCGAGCACAAAATCTTTAGACGCATAACATTCTTCTAAACAATACTCAATTTAATAACAGTGACTTATTCTGAGGCACATACCAAATAACTACATGGATACATCTAATTTTAACTTATGCCGTACTGTGCCTTAAACCTTCACTACGGAAGATGCTGTTTACCTCAGGTCTAAAAGGGCAAGTTGTCATTTTCGAAACATACAAGCACCAAACTTTGGGATATGCTGGTATGTATTTCATGGGAGCTGCCATATTTCAAAGTGGATAACAAAGCAGATATTTACCTGCTCCTATCTAAACTGCAACCTTTCAAATAGTATGCAAGATATTTAACGTTGACAAAAATCACCAGCAAACCACATCCAAACAGTAGGCCATGAGTATACACACAGGGGACGACGTGGTAAATACTGTGTCCTGGCTGCTGGAATTCAGACAAGGGTGAAAAAGGTTATGCAGACATTTCAAATGCCCTCTTTCTGTGGATGGTCGAAGAAATGGGGTTCATTACCAAAATAAGCAAGAGCGCAAGATTTCCCCTTTTGCACTAATACGTGAGGAAGAAATGTAGCAAGTATGTATTAAGATACAATTTTTACATAATTTTGAGTTTTTCACACATATTCTATTATTGTATGGAACGTCTATACATGACAACATTTGTAAAAATAAGGGGCCCCTTTTCTTGATATATACTTTCTAGATATTTTCTCCATGTTAGTATTTTTTGTATTCATATACCTGATGTTGGTCTCAGTCAAACCGAAACATGTAGTGTATTAGAAAGACTTTGGATGGAAAGTACAAAGTTCATGTTGTATCACACTGTTACATACAGCGCCGCAAATTTTCACTTTATCCAGAAAGTATATTGCGCCAGTTTCTGCGTGTGTCAAAACGTCCATAACGCAGTGCCATGTGCTTTGATCTATACCATGTTCATAAGCACAGACTATACACCAGTTACGTGCTTCATATTTTATAGCTCTGCTAGGGGCTTACAACTCCTGCCCTTCAAGGGGCTCTTTCGCTGGCGACTCCACAGCAGAATAACAAGCCTTTGACAACTTGCAAATATACGGCACGGCAGTGCTGAGTATGAAGCTATGTGGCAGCACAAATTAACACTACTGCTGCAGTTCACTGTTGGCACAAGGTGGATGGGCGCGTCATTATGACAATTCTTCGCTCGTTCAGTGGTTGGCATTCAGGAACCGGAACAAACCCATTATACCTCTGACATCTGACGATCCGAAGGCGAAGACTAGGCCGGGATAGCGTGGTGGATACAGTGTCTAATCGAAGGTGCAACTTGGAAACTGTGGTTCCATTCCCAACACGGGCACGAGGTCTCTCCATTCCGAGATGTGTGAAGACCGCCTGTGGGGCTCATCCGGCTTCCGATTCAGTGCGTACCACGAACCACGGACCCTTTCTCCGAACGTAAATCGGCCCAGAAGAAAACTTGACCACTCACCCCCACCCCCACCCAAAACCAAGTTTAAGAGTAACCGTAAACATACCTGCACTTCCCTATAAGCCAAGGGTTCGAAAAGCTTTTGGTCATGGAATAATTCTTAACTTAGTAAATATTTACATAACGCATAGGGCTGTGATCCCTCAGTCATCAAATAAAAGTGCAAAGAGATCTGTTAGTAACCAAAAGAAAGATTCTTACAAAAATTCTAATATGAACTGTATTTTAAACTATGAACCAATATGCTAAATTCAAATTAAATAAAAATCTAAGTTTTTTTTTTGTTTTCTCGATTTTTTCACGGAACGCCTACGCACCACACCTCGCGGTACACCAGTGTTCTGCGGAACACAGTTTGGGAAACTCTGCTACGAGCCTTCATGGCGTTCGTTGGTAAAACTTTACAATTATATTTAGATTTATATATTAATATTTTCTGAACTTCTTTTTGGACGCTGACAGCGTTTCGGAAATAACAAATAGATTCCAGTTCAAAATGAACAGAAGATTGTTAGGTTCTGAGATTCACCACTCACACCTGATCAGCAGTCGCTCTGACACTGTACTATAGCGCTTTACATATCCAGACTGCGTCGAGGAGCTTAAGGAAATTCCTCGGCCGGTCAAAGGTAAAGTTCACTCTAGAACAGGCCCTAGGAAAAAATATCAACCTGAAGCTGACCACTCACGTCCATCTAGTGTCGACGTTAAGAAAGCTAGGAGCTACACCTCCACTCCACACGTCTTCAAGGTGCCGTATTTATTTAAACACAGAGACACCTTCACATTACTCTTTTCATTATCTCCATGGTTTTCAAAGCAGTTGCTGCTCTGCATGTTTATATTTCTGCATCGCGAGGCTCGACAGCAGAATGCCGCTATGGCAAAGGATACGAAGAACATCAGAACATCACTGAAGGGGGTTGCTTTGAAATACAACCCCCAGGATCTCTCAGCGAGACAGGGGTTCCGTGCCCCTGTGGCTGCTGGTGTCAGGTCGCGTGTCAAGCACAATGGTACTACTCCGTTCTGAAATATAATCCGCTCACAGCAGAACACCATCACGAAGAAACTACTGCATTTCTCCACAAAATGTAACCTGCGCGTGTGGAGCTTCTATGCCTATAATTTATTTATTCATCTGCGGTTCAGTTTAGGTGGTTAGCGAAAGGTGGGGTCATGTAGCATTGTATAATAGGACTGGTAATAATGAACTGTTTTCAATTCATGCTGAAATATAAGGTCGTGGCGTAATTTCAGACAGCATCGAGGCACTTGCCTTGAGGAAAAGAGGAAATCCACGATACAATTGAAGCAGGAAAACCGGTCTCAGTGTCCAGATTTCAATGCTGGACTTCCGAATAAGAAGCGGGGTGCGACGTTCGATATATCGCCATAACAATCTTCAAATTATAGCTTAAGTTTAAATATTAATTTTTGTAAAAAGCCTTTTACAACAATACAGCAAGCGAAATTTAGGTATGACATCTGATCGCTGGACAGGAAGGTAAGTTTTTCACTATATTTGGAAAAAGGGCGTTACGGTGGATGTGAAACGTAACGGAGTTGAAGTAAGGGGTGGATAAAACAAGCCGCAGAGCGAGAAGCTGAATAATTCGTAGCGTTAATGAAACATGAATGTGATTCAAACGAAAAGAATAATTATTACATGAAGGGGATGAAAGGATGCACAAAACTTTAGCCCAAAAACCTAAACACAAAAACAACTTCGGAGACCATGGTGTCCATGAGAAGATAATATTAAAGGAAGAAAACATCGTAAAATGTGGGCTGATGTGGTCTGGCACATGCCTGAGTCCGTAGACGACTTACTGTGAACACGATAATGAACCTCAAGGTTAGTTTAAGGAGGAAAATTAACGGACAGTTAGCTTCTCAAGAAGGATTCTGCTCCGCAGAGTTCTTTTTCCGGTTTCTGTTACGGCGTTGTCAGTAGGGCAGGCGCTATAGCGTCTATGGAACAACAAGTGAAGAAACTGAAACAATTTGGCAAAAGCGGCCGTAGCCTGGTGGGGATACCATACAAGAATTTTCCTAAAACTAGTGAGAAAAAACATTAAATGTCTCAGAATAGTGTGTATGCTGGCAGATATTTGAGGCAGGAACCTTAGGAACAGATGTCCAGAAGCGTTGCAACTGTCCTGCAATCAAACTCTTTTCCTGAGGGTAACAGTAATTCCAGGACAAAAAGCGCCAATAAATTTATTCTGACTCGAATCCATGCACGTAACAGAAAAAAAAAGTTTTCCTTTCCGAATCGAATAATTCTTTTATTTACACTTACTCGCCACCAACACTAAAATCTGAGATTTAACGTCAAGGACAGACAAGTGTGCATATCGTCTGGGTTCTAAAAAATGAGAAGAAAACCATGAATTGCAGGCTCAGACACAAACACTGATTTCTCTGTCACTTATCATTATCCGCTCCACAGGATACCAGCCTCTATCAAAGCACAAAATTCCGATTTTATTTCGCTGCGTCCTTTTTTAACGGAATTTAGCTGGCATTTGCATTTGGGACGAACCGGTGAAGGGGTGATGGGGTCGGACAGTGAAACGATATTAAAAGAGCAAATGAGCAAATCTGTGCAGATCGTGTTTGAAATCACAAAGTACTTTATTTCCAAATCACTACCTAGTGTTGCTAAGTAATCAAAGGGAATCTTTCAGTTTCAGACTTCGCAATGGGAGCAAGGTAAAAAGATTAGCCACTCTTCGGGCGTCTGTCACCCTTAAACTAACTAAGGATATGGGTCTATTTTATAGTGAAAGAAGAGGGTAGCAACCCTTATAGCAGTGGGCCAAGTCATCCCGTTTTGTATAACAAACAGCCACCTGGAGCTGAGGGTTGGATTTTAGTGAAGTTACAGCCAGCTGCTTCAGCAACACCTGGATGGTATAATACTGCACCCAGTAAATTAAGTTACACGAAATATTGAAGAATTAGAGGCTTCCTGAGTCGTTTAAAACAGAAACGATTTCTGAAAAAAAAAATTATGACATATGGGACAACTTCTGTCAGGGGGCGTAGTACAGATCATGCATCGAACCGGAACTAGTGAATACCAGTATCATACAAATAAAGAACTTCACTGAAAAGGGTTCACAATCGTTCAGCTGTTCAAGAAGTTCACCACTGTTTATGCGAACCCAGAAATTCGTTATTATGTTCCTGAGCCAGATGACTCCAGTCCACGCCCTCTCATTCTGTCCCTCTTCCATCAAATGAAGGCTAAACACAACCTAAATAATAATGTCAGCGTAAGTATTTCATCCGGAACAGTTCCAAAAGCCCGAATATAAAAAATGACAAAAGTAACCACCGTTTCTACTTGAAGAATGATTTTTGGGATGTGAGGCCATGTCACCTGATAATTGTTTGTAAAGATTTCGGATGGTCGTGCTGCCTGTGTTTTATAACATTAAAGATATAGGCTGTTCGCCCCGTCGTAATGACGGTGACTTTCTGCAGGCAACATGAAGTGACAACCAGGAGAGAACAACGTAATATTACGTTCATTGGATGATGGAAAAAAAGCCAGTTTGCTAAACATCATGCATCACCAAATGTATATTGTACTACTCATAATAAGAGCTCTCACAGTCAAGGCCGAGAGCACCTCAGATCTCATTCTTAACCCTGTAGACTCTCAAATCTAATTCTCCTCCTCATCCATATTAAGAACTTGGAAGCAGTTAGTAGCTCGAAGATTATTAAACGACGCTGCATATGCTATGGTCGTTAATGTACAACTGCTTTTTCATAAGGAGCTATCTGTCTAAATTCGCATGGAAAACCCTACAAATCTTCAGTCAGCCGGCTGATACAGAATCGAATAGGGTACCAAACAATAAGCAGCATCATTTCAGCCAATCTGATCGAAAGCCCCGTCTTGGAAACTCTGGATACTTACATCAGGAATATTATTTTGGAGGGATGTAAAATAAGAACGAGTTACGGAATGTGTCTGATTCTCGGAGTCTGTGTTCCCGAAATTTCTTGTCAATGTGTAAAGGGTAGATAGCAAGCGTGCTTCAATCCGAATAGCATCAGCATAACACCTGGACCGCAAAACAACTACCAATATAACCCTCAAGTATGCCTCCAACGACACAGTGATTGAAAAAACCACCCCACCGTCGAAAAAACACACACATAAGATTGAAAGGGAACAAAAAAAATCAATGACACACCAAATACTGGGTTGGGAAGGGAATCTATTGTTGTTAACCCTTAGGGGAGGAAGTGGAGTGATGGAGACTGTCTCAAGGGAGGAAAATGGGGTTCCAAAATTTGGCAAGGACAAGGGAGAAAAAGTAGAACTGTATAAAATCGATTGCATGTGAAATTAGTTACCACCCAGTTCTGACTGCCGGCCTGCCACGTGTTTTCTCCCTTCTGCGAACTTGAATTACTAAGGGGGAGAGCTGCCCTTATTGAGAACTGGAGGAGTCTGCCGGAAGGATAAGAGGACTGCAGACAGGAGACCCAAGGACATGGACAGGACGAAACCCGTTTCTGGTGTAAATAAAAAAAATATATCTGGAAAAGAAAGGTGTTACGGAACACAGGAGAAGAATAGGAAAAAAGCTACATACCACAAGGGTAAGTCCGTTTGTATTGTTCATCTACTGTTGTTATCGTCATTATGACGGTGAAGGTAAAGTCCCTGTCTACGCCATGAAGAAATACGGGAGGATTGGAGGTATGGCTCCACTATTCCTAACTCGGTGCTAGATGGAGGCGAGTGGTCAACATCACGCCCCAGCCGTTTTACCCGGAAAAATAACACCGGTAACCACGGGCCAGGAGGGGGTCCTAGATTAGATATAAGCAATCTTCCCGAGTTTTTTGACTTGTATGACAAATACGAGCCAATTATCAGTCCTAAAAATGAGCAAGTACTCACAGACGCCAACAGTAATATTCTCCACGTCTTGTTTGTGTTAAAGAGACATGTTATTAATATCGGCATAACCACCAAAAGTGAGAACCGAATGCAGCTGCAGTGACCGCCAGTATGATGGCGGACACGGAGAAAGCATTAGGATGGCCCCATCAGACATTTGAAGAGAACTGGGCAAGTGTTATTGTTCGCAGGTTTTAAGGTCGGTTTTCGCTTGAAAGACCGTCACACAATGAGGCACGTGTGAGTATTATTGTCATTATACGACAGTTATTAAGTCACGGCAGGCGACAGCGTTGAATGAAAATTCATTTTCCACCCCACAGAACTCGTTAACTGTGTCCTCTTCATCTTCGACGCTGAAAAACAGTACAAGATGCTCTTTACAACAGTATGTACTCTACTGTCCCCCGCAACATGCGCAATATTTGCAGGTGTCACACATTCTGTGTATTCAGCGCAGTAACACCTTGCATACACCTTGCTTCACAAGTGCAGGAGATAATGAACGGAAATGGTGCGCAACCATCTGATATACTGCGAAAGAGGCTCGAAAACACTTGTGTCAGTTACATTTAATCCAGGGTTTGAAACTGAGTCTCCTAAGACGATTAACAGGATGAGACGCCTTAGGTTGTTTTATCCTGTCACTTGACATAGGTAAGAAAGAATTAAAGAAATTCTGGATTCGTTCAAAGAGATTACTGCCACGTTAAAAAAATCAGTCACAAGAACATGTCAGTTCTCATCTCTTATTTACTCCATATGTTCCTTAGGTTTCCGCACCCGTCCAGACCGGCCCTGGGGCCCATCCAGCTGCCTATATAATGGGTACCGGGTTTTTCCGGGGACTCCAGCGGCTGGGGCGTGGCGTTGACACCTACCCCCATCTGGCGCCAAGGTTAAAGAAAGAGTAAAGCTATACCTCTACTCTCGCTCTGGGCCATCGTGGCCTGTTCCATCGTGAACTTTACCTGTTCCTTAGATATCTGAATGGGAGGCTAAGGAAGTCTTTGGGATAGTTTATTCCGTTGTGTTCTCTTATTAACCCAAGATGCTGCGAACGTGTAACAAATACTTGCAAATCTGCTTAGGAGAGACATCTAGTGCATCAGACTCTACCGACTAGGTCAATCTGTGTCCGGGAGCTCTCAATTTCGTCTTCCCTCCACTTATCTGTAAATTTCTGAGCAATAGACCGTATTGCAAACGAATGGAGTCCAGCTGCAGCTTCCGAGTTCTGAGTTCACCTCAAAACACGCAAAAATAACGCATTCATCTACCTCAGGCCTGCATAACATGCGACCCGCAGGCTGCGGGCGGCCCCCTGGGTCTCACTGTGCGGCCCGTGAAAAATTTGGAATATTTAGGTATTGTTTTTTAAAAACTTAAACTGCTTGTAAGTTGCAAATTAAATGTCGTTGTCGACATGGAGTTCTGAACTGACTACGCTGAAGAATAATTGAAAACATTTATTTTAATTAGAAACATACTATTAAAAATTCACAACCCCTCATTTCCCATCTCTGGACTCTACGCCGTGGCCCACAGCTGTTTCATTTGAAGCAATACGGCCCTCGCCGCTTTACCAGCTGTGCAAGCCTGATCTGTCCAAATCTAGTTGACTCTACTACTGGCCAACTCACTAATTCAAGACAGTTTGCTTAAATGTGGTCCATGAAGTATCAAACGAATACAACGCCTCACTCCAAACGAGTTCATAAGAAGCTGTACATAACATCATTGACCTCAGATTCTCACGGTAGCGACTAAATAAATTTGTCTTCTCATATGACGTCGCAAGATTTGGTAGATATTCAGGAGGAAAATGCTGTTCTTACCTTCTGGGTACAACACATTGAGCCAGTAAATTCCTCCGGAAAGTAAGTAAATGTCTATCACACAGCTCGCTTGAGAAAAGTGTACCATTATTTACCTGGTATTTTCATTTCTTTGGACTTTAGATTGTTCACAATGTCCTTATTTGTTTGTTTATTTATTTATTACGCCCCATTTTCTTCCCTCTTTCCTTCCCCTAATTCTGTATTTTTCTACCTCTTGTCTTCTCTCAGCTACCCGGCGTTCACTTCACACACACACAAAG
>JGI20166J26741_10394448_pt1 | contig 16127 bp, 12 predicted proteins | sample TergutCu122P5_FD_26741 | JGI IMG/M metagenome (IMG submission 26741)
AATGCATAAGTCTCCCCAACCAGTGAGTTAAACAATACCAAGACATTAAGAAGCGACTTAATATAATATTTTATTAGTTATATTTTACTTACCATTTTAAACCAAGAATTTTAATGCAGCAGTCATTACCAACAATGTAAAACCCAATTGGATCCCATTGCGTTCTGACATACTCTGTTATATGCTATATGCTCTAGCTCTTAGACCTGATGATGGTCTAAGTAGACCGAAACATGTCCTGTTGAATTTTATAGAGGACACCCTGTAATCTGTGACCTTATATATTTGTTGTGTTTGACGGTTTCTAATAAGCTAAATCTTAACACAACGGTATGGAAAGCATAAAAAAAAAAATTATGGTTCAATTTCCAGAACAGAAAAGAGTTTTCTCCCTTCCATTCAACTCCAGACTGATTCTGCAGCACACCTGGCCTCTCCTCAGTGAGAACTAGGGTATGTTTTTGTGGGGCTTAAGCAACTAAGACCCAAAGCTGACCACTCACCTCCGTGTAATGCTGAGTTTAAGAAATGTGTGCAGGTATACGTTCACTCCCTCATATGCCTTCATGGGACACACAGGGACAATTTTACCTTTACTTTAACTGCAGCAAGGTGCACTCTATAAAAATTTTAACTATGGTGAAGAATTCACAAACAAAATTAGCAAGAATTTGTTTTAGACATCATCATAAACTTTTTGCAGTTGCATATGTCTCAAAGTCTCATGACAGCACACATGTTGGACATGTTACTATTTTAACATGCATATGTTTAAACTCATGATGATGTTGATGGAGGAGAAAAAATACATGCTGTCTTGGATGAAAACACAACAGTAAGCTACAACTAAAAAGAATGTATCATACATACGTAAAATATTTATTTCAATGTCTGTAACAATACCAGGCAACACATGCTTCAAAAGTTCTTCATATTTTACTTTAATAGGTGTTTTCATTGTCACATTGCAATATTACACGAGACAAAAGATCTCAACAAAACAGCGTAGCTCTTTAACAACTATCACCACAGGATGTTTCACACGGACTACTTAGTACACTGAGAATGGGAACCAACACTTTGTGCCGAAACAAGTTTACTAGTAACCTGAACTAAATTTCAAATTTTGACACATGGTTGGATGGGTGGGTACTGTACAAAGTGAAACACTGTGTCAAGACATGACAAATACACAAGATGTAACACTTATGTTGTTCTTGCAGTTTTCTATAAAATAAAAGCTCTTGGGACTATATGCTCAGCAATGTTAATAAAGATAAGTATGAACATTAACACACAACTACAAACATATGTAACAGGGAATCTTATTCACACTTCGAAAGTGTCTTACCGTATGACATCGTAGACTGAATGGCAGAATGACTCAAGTAAAGGATACAACTCACTAAATCAGAGAGGTGCGTGATCTGTGAGGGCATTAAAAAAGAAAGAATTTACAAAGCTGCACACTTCAGACAAAAATACATTCTTCAATATTCTGTGAGATTTCATGTAATACAGCAGTAATACATGGGCTACTAAACTTTCAGTACACGGGTATTTCATATAACCCAATGAACACTGTGCACAATTTGGGTCTGAAATGATTTGTAACTGCCAAAATAAACCATACAGTCATCCAGTCAATCAAATATTCACACAATACATCAAAACAAGCTCTTGTAGCTGTTTAACATCATATACATGTAATACATGAAATTTTTATTTAATATTTAAATATATACATGATACATATGCTCTTGTAACTACAACAGCATATGCAGAGTGAAGGAAAACTGCACAGCTGATGTTACAGAAGACGAATCTATACAACAAAGAAGAAAAAAAAAACTATGTTAACATAGGCCTCCTGAAGCATGGTTTCCAAGTTATGGCTGCCTGAAGATTAAAGAAAATGCTTGAAATGTTCACCTTGATCTTCAATGCAGGATGTTGCACACCTGAACAGTGATTTGAAGTAATTTATTTACTGCTGTCAAACACATCAGATTTATTAATGCAACACCGCATGCTACATGTTTCAGTCATCCTCAACTACATTCAGGCATAAGATACATAATTTAAAATCCAAGGGAACATATGTTACAAGGGTTTTATGATTTGCGAGATCTCAGATATTTTACAATTGTTATACTTCCTTACTGACTGACTCACTTACTTACTTACTTACTTACTCATTCCATGGAGCAGAGTCCTTCTTGAGAAGCTAAATGGATCTCAGGTTCTCAGCCAGTCAAGAAATTTTCCATATTTTATTGAACCCAAAGGATCATTACCGACTTTACAAATGCCTGCCACCTGGCCCTATCCTAAGCTTACAACTGTCTTAACATTGGATTATTATGGGTTTTTTATTCCGTACATATCTTTTTGTTTTGTTACTAAAACCATGCCATTTTACTTCTGGGATTGTTAGAAGCTTTTAAAAAAAAAAATTTATGAAGACTATGTTCTGTTGGACTTGCTCAAATATTTAGTTTCCCCAGTGTGTTTTATTTTATTGTATAGTCTAATAGTTTAAAAGTGCAGTAAAGTGAAGTGATGTGAAGTGTAGTGATGTGAGGTGAAACGGGGCAGTAAGAAATTTAAATGGGGTTAAGCCAAATGAGAGGGTAGTGAAGTGTAGTTGGGTGAAGTTTAAATGAGAGGAAGTGAAGTGTCAACAAGTGTACTGAAGTGTAGCTGGGTGAAGTGTACTTAAGTGGAGTGAAGGTCTTAGCAACAGTGTGTCTACCATTATTACAAGACATAGATCATATGAAGTTTGATGCTTATATGGCTTTTTCATTAATCACATTCTTTCATATTCTTTTCGTTTCATTTTTTATCATTGTATATATCTGTTTGTATGTTTTGTATGCTTCTGTTTAATTTTATAAATTTTATATTTTTATTGTTATGTATGTTCTGTGGATTCTGTTCCATTGTGTTGTTCTGTGTATTGTTGGCGTGTAAATGTGTACTGTACTACTGCCACCGGGTGTCAACCCAATTGCAGTTAACAAAATATATATCATATCATATATGCGTATACTTGCTGGAAACAAGTAGGTTCAAGGTGTATCATGTAAACAGCAATAAAGTATTTTAAAATATTTAGAGGTTGTAATATGGATATTACTTAGATGATATTTTTATATCTTTTACTTCTGATTAGTTATCTTTTTGGCACTAAATATTTAGTGGGTTGCATATGATGCTGAAGGTACCACACCTTATGTGTATTCATGGTTACTATTTAGCATTTTTCTATACAATGTTATGCATGCTCTTTCCTGTGTTTGTTTATTGTGCACGGGCCACTAAATACTGGTGGGATGCATGTCACATCAAGACAGGGTGATCAGCTTTAACGTCACCAGTTTACGTCATTGTGTATAATCACAGCAAATAATATGTTATTTTAAGTGGTGTTTTTGTCATTTATTTGGTTGTAATTTTTAGTTTTGATATAGATATTAAATTTTTCTAAGGTGCTGATATGTTGTTCTTTCTTTATTACATGCCAGATACTCATAATGGCTTCTAATCAGAAGTGAATGACTTGATGCAAATTCCAAATGTTGTACACATCACTTCCAATCCACAGTGTATTTGTTGCTTCAAAATGTGGAACTACAGATTAGGATTCATTTATGGTTCATATGTAATATAACTCAACCACATACCCTTCTTGCAGTTTGAGAATTTTTAACATGTTTCCAGAACAATGGATAAGATGATGTGGACCAACAGCATGGCCTGCTCATTCCCCCTGATTTAAAACCCTTAGGTTTCTAGCTCTTGAGAGATACCTAAATTTTACTGTTGACAGCACAGAAGTCAACAACATCAAGGATTTGCAACAACAAATACAAAATAGATATAAGGTGATTCTTATGACCTGGAATTTTCCTGTAAGTCATGTAATCTCCATTCAGATGTGCAATATCTTGTGTTGAAGCATTTTATTTAATCTTCAGGAGGCCATAACTTGGACACCACACTTCGTAAGACCTACGTTCACATACAATTGAATGCGGTTATATCCTGAATGGGACTGAATATTTTGTGTCATTATAAACGAGTGTTATTATAACCAAGAAGTATAATGTTATGGTCAGCAGTGAGGAATTAATTGGTACCACAGAATATCTGATGCTATAGGTGAGATGTCGCACAAATCCATGTTGTTCCAACCAAGTTCCACTCTAATATTTTTTTTTGTATTGTGGTACAGATTCACCTTCTGTGGGTACAGCTGTGGATTTTTCATTCTTTCTGTATATTTAATACATGAAATTATTATTTAATAATTCATTATATAACCTCAGAACATGCTCTCACAATTACAACAGCATATATATTTAATATATGAAATCATTACACATCCCATCTGATAAAAATAAATAATCCAGTCACCATGTTGACAATTGCCATTTTATTGAAATGCAATAACCTCAACATATGGCCTACAATTTTCACAAAATTTTAAGATTCTTCATTCAATGTAACTAAAATTGTTTCCAACTCAGAACTTTACACAACCATCCTCTTGGTGTTCATGAAGTCATTGAGTAAAATAGCACAAAAGTAAGAATGTTTCTAATGGCAAGATATTAATACTCTATTTTATAACATACACTCATCTATGCATATTTACATACTTTCAAGGAATTTAGCGGTCAGAATGGCTAATGAGCTATTACATACAAAACATATGGACAAGTTTTTATGGCAAATGTATAAAAATCTGTAGGTCTCTGTTGTGTTTAGGACTGAAATAATCTGCTTCTAGCACCTTATCCTCTGCATCCTCCAAATTTTGGTTCTATTCTGTTATCCATGGTACCTACAACATTGTTCCTTAAATGTTCATATGTAGCATACACATTAATTCTGTGGTAAAGTCTCCACCTCTACGCTAACAAATACATGCTGAAAGACCATTAACTATGTGACAGGTGAGAATCTGTATGTGGTAATGGCCTGCATTATGCACATTTCACTCCTCATACAATTAATCTTTGTTTTTATAAACTAATGTTAGGCTAGGTTCTTGGGTTACAATCTTACAGTCATTCTGAATTTGGTATGCAGCAGAGTATCCAGGCAAAGCAACAGATGTTTTCACTGTGCCATCAATGTTTTTTGAGTTTTTTTTTTTTTGGTACACCAGATAACAAATTACAACCCAAAATTTCTGTCCATACACACTTCACCTTTATTTCCAACATTTCAGTTTCAATGGACTTACAGTTACAATCCAGGCCAGAACAACAGCTGCTGCCCTCAGACTGCAGGAACAGCAACAGAAATTCCATTCCTTTAGTACTGGTGCACACTTCACTATGAATGTCATGTTGCCTGTAACAGAAAAAAACACACCATGTATTAAACCACTGCTACTTTTCCAAGACAAGTTTCTGAAACACAGCATGCCCATGTATATTTGTATATAATGTTCACACCAGTTTTCCTCAAAATTCCACTGGTTCAAGATTTCAAATGACAATAGAGACAGCATGGTGCTCTCATTTTTTCCCCCAAGGAAAACATGAAAATACAGAAGACACAACACACACAATTCAGAGTGGCATAAGAATAGCTGGTTTGGGAAGCTTGTTGCTTTGGAACAAGAATTCATTAATACTGACGAATTTTTCCAGTAACAAAATATGTCACATGTTCCTGACACAAAAATCACAATTCCCATGAAATTTGGTGCTAGAAGTCTACATTAAAACTACAGAGTAATTTGTTCTAACTTATCATGGTAAACAATAACACCTATGCCAACACATATCTAGGGCGTTATGCGTGGTGAGTATTATTAAGACGAAAAGAAACGCAACTAGACTGTTGGACTTAAAAAAAATCTTGGCAACCTTCAGACAGGGAAGGCACATCGTACACATGAGAATCATATACGTACGTGTGATAACACTAACCATCCAGACCTCTAATGCACTGGTTCTGCTACAGAAACAGGAGCATAACGATGCGGTACTGAATGAGAAATTTGGAAAAGCAGGCAGATCGGGAAGTCATGACCCGAAACTGCGGTCGTGCATACTGGGTAAATGGACACAACATTTCGCAAATTAATGACATCTATGCCTTACTTTATACAATCACACTGTACAAACAAAAATAACATGTTATAAATAATACCCTGGTTAATGTGAAAGGCAAGTTATAATAATTTCGTATTGTACGGATGAATGCAGGTACGTATAGAAAGAGGGAGAACCGAGGGTTTGAATCTTCATGTTCAAGGACAATGTTTCAACAACGAATTTCCCATGCCATTTCCACACAACATTAAACAGTAATGCACTCTGCTTCTATTCACAAGCATGGATAAAGACTGACAAATGCTACAAAACAGTACCTACCTATTTTCTCACTCCTTGATTGCCCTGGTGTAAACTTCAAAAGCACAGAGTATCTAGTGACAACGGAGTGTGCTGTAATCTGTGGCCGTGACGTGCCAATGCGTAAAGATCACAGTTTGTTGATGCGAATATTTAGCGACGTCATTCCCTTGGACACAGATAAAATTCCTGGCAATGTACGCTGGCACAATTGAACAAACCAAATCATGCCAGTCCAAAGATCCTTCTTTGGGCTAAGCTAAAGGATGTAAAATATGCCATAACACGGTGCTAAACGTATTTCACAAATACAGTAACTATTTCGACATACGCGTAACATGATACAAAAATAACTACATAAAACACCAAGGTGATTACCGACGTCCTTCCGGCAGAGCAAGTATTGAAAACGCACCGCTTCCTCATTAGATAGTGGCTGTCGATCTGATTCACCCACGGCATGACACGTAACGTAGATCAAGATGTAAAGCTACGTAAACAAACCGTACAGAAATGCCACTGGTGTTGGGTAGGTCCCAACAGCCCATAGACCAAGAGCGCCAGTAGGACTTGATGGTGGACAAGGCTGTGCGCATTACCTATATGCAAAGCGACCCGAATTTTTAATGACCAATGCTGGACTAGACAGTAACATAGCTGTCATTTAATTTAAATTCTTGATCCTTCGACTAAACTGCAAAAAAATTGTATAAAACTTTCCTGTTGGATATCTTAATAGTAATTTGTAAGTGTTGTAGCTAAAGGACGAGCAGATGCAAGCAACTGCATGACACAGGCATCTCCTTAGTATTTATGGCATTTATTGCCCACAAGCTCTTTCTCTTTCTACTCTAATCTTGAAGAGTACGGCGTCCCTGTGGCCTCATATAGGCTCTAGAAAATTAGTTACTTAGGGCGACCGTGGAATCGCACCACCAGGCCAAACAATAAAAATTCTTAATTATGTTTTAATTTTTGTAACTATTTCTGTGGTGTGAAGTTTGACGTAATAACTGACCAATCACTGACCGCAGAAATTTCTTGAATTTGGTAGGCGGAGGCGATTGAGTTATCAAGAATTGCAAGTGTAGGCTCGAGGTTACTTTCTTCGTTTGTGTTAACTAGTTACTGTGTGGGACTCCTGACTCAGTGTTCTCGTGTAAGCTGAGTTAATTTTAATGTCGTGTAGTGTGTCGTAACATCCTTCAGTTCTTCTCACTTTGGCTAAGAAATCGTTTAAGACCAATTTGGAAAAAGGTCAGTTACTGTTGAGGGAGGCGTCAGACTAAGTGGGCGACAATTAATAGTACCATTAGTATTTGTACTGTGTGAGAGAGCTCACTGTATACATCGATTGTGTGAAGTAATAAGTTAGTTTCTTGGACACTGTCAGTTGTAGTTAGAACCCAAATATCATTTAAAAGACCCTAAGTTCTAATTCAACATCGGCCTGGATCAGAAGGTCCTGTACCGTTTTGCAAAATACCAGGAAGACCTTCGACTGAAACGGTTCTTGAAATCAAAGCACATCATCGGGAGGTTAAGTAATTTACATTTTGTAAATTTTTATGTGTGATTTAATATATTATTAAATGTCAAAACCCCAGGGTGGCGCAAGTGCATCATCTTGTACCTAGCTGCCTCTGCCCCTGGCCTAGGGACCGTTATGACGTAGTGCTTCTTCCAGCAGGTCCATAGCCTCTTCCATAGTTAGTTCTCCAAAGAGTGCGATCTCGCGCTTCCTCTGTGAACTTTCAATATCTCTCTTTTCTTTAAGGTCATCCAGTAGCTACTTCCGTCTTCGTCTTCGTCCTCATTTTATTTCTGTGTCGCCTTCAATAATGTGGTTTAGATGGCAGTTGCAACGCAATATGTGACCATTGCAGTTAGCCTTCATTCGTTTTCTTGCATATAGGATATTGCCTTCCGCCTTGACAGTATATAATACTCTATTTTTCACACGACCGGTCTAACTGATCTTCTCCAACCTTCTAGAGCACCATAAATCAAGACTTTTCAGGTATTTCTGATCTACTTTAGCACTGTAAAAGTTTGAACAATATACAAATCTACGCTCCAAATGTAGCATTTTACTAGTTTCTTCCGTATATTTAAGTCCAGTGTGCTCGTGAAAAGACTTTTCTTTTTTGCTAAAGGCTGCTTTTGCCATGAAACACCTGTATTTAATTTTACGTGTTCATCTTGCATTATTTGTTGTCATGCTACCCAAATAGTTTAAATATTCCACATTATCCGATTCTTTGCTCTGCAGTGAACTGTACTGGAGATGGTTTCCTTGAGATTCTCATTACCTTAGATTCTTTCACGTTCTTGTCCACTTTCTAGCATATTCCAGTCGCGATTTGTTTATCAAACACGCTCTATAGTACCGTTTCTTCCTTAGCCAGTAAAAAAAGTTCATCTCACATTGCGATTTACTTGTTCTCCTATTTTGAAGCCCCAAACCTTTGAAGAGCTTCCTTGGCAAGGTACTCGCTCTATAAGTTGAATAGAATTTGTGACAAACAGCATCCTTGTCTAACTCTTCTTCTAATCTTCACATTTCTTGTCTTCCCTTGAACTAGTCGAACTTAAACACTCTGATCCAGGTACAGTTTGCTGATCAATCTTCTTTCGCGTCAGTCGGTAGCAGTTTTCTTCAGGATCTGCCTTAATTTGGTCCTTTTACACGGTCAAATACCTTCTACCACTCTATGAAGCAAGCAAACAATTTTTAATCCATGTCAAAGTGCCCTCTACACCTACCGGTAGAAGAGTTTCGACGAGGAGAAGTGAAGTTTAATGCAGTGAAGTGAAGAGCAGAAGTGTCCTAAGTTCTTTCTGACATCACTCGTAGTATCCCAGTTACTTTTCTAGTTCATTTTCCCCTTCCGCTTCCAAACTGATCTACTCCAAGCAGGTCTTCAATATTCTTTTCGTTCCTTCCTCTAAGCATCCTCGCTACTATCTTTGCTGTTTATGCGATGAGGCTGATTGTGCAATGTTCGCTGTACTTTGTAGCTGCTGGCTTCTTCTTCTCTAAGACAATAATTGTAACTTCAATGGAAACCTTGGTCCACTAACCAGTTTCGTTTACGTTGTTGATCAGTTATGCCAGTAGATGGAAACCACCTTCTCCCAACAGCAAAAGTACATCCTCAGGTACACTATAATCTCCCGTAGCGTTCTTATCCCTCCTCTGCTTGATAGCATTTTCCACTTTACTGTACAAGTAATAAGGGTATTTTTCGTCTCTGTCTACTTCCTCTTCAGTTTCGACTTCTAGGTTTTTTGGTCGGTAAGTTCGATCATAGAGCTCTGTAACATAACTCTCCAATATTTGCAATATATGTCTCTGACCGTCTTTCATATTCCCTTGAGGGTCAATGATGCCAAGGATTTGAATTCCATGAGTTTCTTTTCAACAAATTTCCCTTTTCTTCATACAAATTAAACCACGATTTTTTTTTAATTCCACAATCTCCTCTCATTTGCTTTCAAGATACAGCCACTCCCTGACATACACGTACGTAACGGTTGCGTTAGCGAAACTTTACAAAAGTCGAATTTTACGTAAGTCGGAATTTCCATAAATTCATTCTTTTTATTTCACGCTCAGGGAAAATTACAAAGTGTGCTTCTAAATGCACAATAAAAATATTAAGACAAGTGCCAGTACCTATTTTTGCCAGCCTAGTCGGGTCGTTCTTTTTTTTTTTTTCCTACGGGATGCAAAATAAGTTTCCACGGTTTTTTTAAGTTTACACCGGCCGAAAAATTTCCGTAAAGTCGAGTATTACGTAACTCGGGGAGTTACTACTTGGCATTGTCTGTATTTCTTTTCAATGCTTTCTTCAGTTTTCCGTAGTTGTTCCTTCTTTCTGACATTCTTCCACTCCCTTATTCATCTATTTTGCTGATCACTTCCTGTGTAATCTATGACCTACTTGCTCTCTTCTCGACTTTCCCAACCAAATACCTCATAGTATCTAACACACATTTCTTGATATTATTCCACTGTACTTCCAAATTCATACAGTCACATTCGATTGTACTGAGTCCTTTTATGCCTCATACCATACATACTATTCTAATTGCAGATAATACACCATTAATAATATAGCTTGTTGAATCACATGGCGAAATTTATTTCTCTCTCCCACACCATCCAATAAGAGTTTTTGTATATACGCAAACACACTTTTCAATGAGACTTGGATTGTATTTGTTTTATAACTTTAAAATGTGGTGAACCAGATAAAATGTAAAACTAGATATAATAACATATTAGGGATTAAAACATTACATTGGAATTTCTGAGGTACAGAAATATTATTTTGTTCAAATAGTAAGTATGACATCACAGCAGAAGTATCCTGTTGTGATTAGTTTCACAGGGTTGGATCGCGTTCATCTACCTATGTTCTCTACCTGTTCTCAGGCCAGTTTTCCCCGGAGACGCATTAACTTTTCGATTTCCAAGAGGCGGCGCAGGGAGAGGTGAATATATTGGCATTTCTTATATAGTTAAGCGAATGTTATCGTCCTCAGTATATTGCTTCCTTTTTTATTTCTTGAAGAACACAAACTCACATTAGGAGTGTTAGAACATGCTTGTCCAAAGTTCTTTTCAATTTATTTGCAACCGCCCACCAGCCGGTTTATTGCAGTCGTTCAGATGTCCCTCCTGTTCTTTTAAATAGTAAATTTCTTGACGGCGATGGAAGAAAAGTGTTCGGTCACGGAGGAAAATGCTGCTGTGGGTTGCACCATACAGTCATAATAACGTACCGCACAAACAGACAGAGTCGTTTCTTACTGACACCACAGATAACATTATCTCGCCAGAAAGGAGCTTTATGCTTCCTGCTTCGTGTACCTTCAAGTTGTATTTCTTACGGTCATTGAATTGGAGGTTTTCATGGAGAACTCTCAAAATGAAAAATGTTTGACGTGGGAGGGGGTTTAAGTTTCTCGAAGGAACATTACGCCAACACTTTGAATGTATTTTTACCTGAAATGCCCAAAATATCCTCCGAAAATGACATTTACTATACTTGAAATATTGTACATTTTTAGTGGATCTTTGCTTCTAATTTTAAGTTGCTTAAAATGGAAAGCGAAATAATTATCATAAGCACAGGCAGAACAGACTAGGGTTGAAGCTTAAAATGATCTGACCACAGATTGCATACCGTCACAAAAGCCGCCCCGAGACATATGGACGCCGCGGGCAGGCTAATAATTTGGCACCCTTTCAATATGACATTCTTCAAACTTCTACGGCCTACGACAGGGCTGGCGAAGCAGGGCCCATGCCTAAACTGGCTGATAATTTCGGAGAAAATTTTTAGGATGTGGAAACCTGAGTTTACTTGCAACACTCTTCTTCCAGCTGTTTCAGTAAGTCTCAGCACCCCTTAGATGTTGGATTCCTCGAAGCTGCCCGGCTGACCAATCCCTTAGTCCGGCTCTGACTGTCACTGCATTATTATTATTATTATTATTATCGTCATCATCATCATCATCATCGTATAACTCGTGTTTTTTGCTTTATGTTTGTTCTGTTTATTGTGTTTTTGTCATGTGTCTGCATATTGTCATGTGTCTGCATATTGTCATGTGTCTGCATATTGTCATGTGTCTGCATATTGTCCTTTTTCATCTACTGGTCTTTTGGCTCTTGAATCAACAAGTTAGTAAATTATTATTATTATTATTATTATTATTATTATTATTATTATTATTAAACTTTCTGGACAGGAAGGCACGTTCAGAACAAAAAATTAACACTTTCAACTTATCGAACGTAAATATAAGAGTCCTTTCGTTTACAATAATCCAAGAACATGTCCAGTAGTTTAACGGATAGGTTCCTGATTTGCATGACAGACGTACACCGTTTAAATTCCGGCCGGAGCAGCCTCTTGATTGAGGTGTTCGTAGTTGATGTCGGTTGCTAAAATCAGGACAGTATCCCTACAGAAAGAAAGAAAGAAATAAAGAAAGAAAGAAAAAAGAAAGAAAGAAAAAAAGAACAACAGACGATTTATGCCGCGTTCCATCAGACTCATCATTTTACATTTTACATTCATTCCACCATCATTTTTACGTTATATATATGAAACTGGTAGGTGGCAGTCAGAAAATAATTCTAGAAGTAAATACAGACTTTCCGACAATTTTAATTCTTATACCTGTCCATTACATAGCAATAAATTTGCAGTCTTCTTCTTTATCATTTAATTTTGAACCAAATTTCTGTGACCTGTACACGGCTTGTGTGAAACAGAACATGTGCAGTGCAGTCTGATCACCCCTCCACTTCCTCAATTCGCAACACTCAGCCAATAAATCACGAAAGGACGCAATTCCTTCTGTTTATAGTGTCATCTAATGCGCAATAAAGTCACAGTGTTTCGTGTGTGGGTATTGACGTTTTCAATTATCTTACGGTGCGCTCGAAATCTAATAGACACATTGGATAAAGTGCCGTTTTTTTGCTCTGGGTAACAGCCACAAAACACAAAGCTGTTGGGTTGTAGGTGGCGAAGGTTATAAAACCTTGTGTACGGACGGTCGACTTCCAGTTGCTTCCAGGCGAAGAAGTTATTTACCACTATTGAAGTTGGTGTTTCAAGGAAGTTTTCGATTTTGTGATAGTCCAAGCAAGCGACAAAGTATTCGGCAAGAAGAAGAATAAGATCAGTGTTTTTAGGGCGATATTAATTGTCGCTAAAGACAATATTTTTAACATTATTGCGAAAAAGGTATTTTTCATTATTGCAGAAAAGGTAGGTCATCATACGAAACGCAACAAGGCTTTGAATTGTAAGCCCTAAATACAAGGGACTGCTTCAGAAGCCTAGGATTGGACAGAAGGTTACTTCACACTTTGCGTCAAGATAAGTCCTTCATTTCTTAAGAGTTCTTTTGTGATATGGGCTTAGGGTCCCTTTTTATTTAAATAAAAATATTTCAAGTAAATACTAACGAGAAGCAGCCCTTATTGTGGCCGACATTTTGGAATAAAATAACAGCCCGTGCAGAAAAATCTGCACCGATAGCCGGATTCGTACCGCACGACAGCGACGACGCTGCCATCTCGTGTTGTTACAAGTACACTTGGTCATAATTGTTTCTGTAAAGTTACAGACTAATTTAATGTCATATACTTTCACCTGTTTGGGCCGGGTAGCGTAGTCGGTATAGCGACTGCCTACAGGCTGGACGGTCCGGGGATCGAATCCCGATGGGGCGAGATTTTCCGCACCAGTCCAGACCGGCCCTGAGGCCCACCCAGCCTCCTGTACAATGGGTATCGGGTCTTTCCCGGGAGTAAGGTGCTGCCGGGATGTGACGCTGACCCCTCACTCCCTTCTAGCGCCGAGGTCTAAAATAGAGTAGAGCTATACCTCTACTCTCACCAAGGGCCTTCGTGGCCCGTGAAAGGGTGAAACCTACCTACCTACTTTCACCTGTGCAGGCGGGGCGTGACGCTGACCCCTCACCCTCTTCTAGTGCCGAGGTCTAAAACAGAGTAGAGCTATACCTCTACTCTCACTAAGGGTCTTCGTGGCCTATGAAAAGGTAAAACCTACCTACTTTCAGCTGTCGAGTTATTATTTTTAAGTCTCAATAATGTAAAATATGAAAATATGCATTTAATTTTTTTTACATCTTCACAGAGACGAACAGAAACGAAACTGTTTCAGATCTCAATAGCCTCCACAATTTTCGCGTGCTACTCAATTGCCATGGAGTACAACTAAATACACTTATAGTAGTTTTTAGGCGCGTTCGCAATTTTGCGGAAAGCGACTATTATCTTCGTCATTTCTGTCCGTCTGTCCGTCCGCCCGCATAGAACAATTCGGTTCCCAGTGTGGAAGAATTTATGTGAAACCTGATTTCAGTATTTTTAAAAGATCTGCCGAGAAAAATTCAAGTTACATTAAAATCAGACAATAATAACGGGTAATTTACAAGAAGACCAACATACATTTTCAGTATATCTCGCTCAGTTCTTCTTAGAATGAGAACTGTTGCAGACAAAAGTTGTAGAGAAAATCAAAACACATTTTATGTTCAATAACTTCTTTTCCTCGAAAATCATGCCATTTATAAGATAATGTAAAAATATATTGCACAACCTGACACGCCATATATGACCATAGGACGCACGCTCTTTACATGCTGGATACCTACGGCTATATACAAACACTCAGAATACGTAATACTTTTTTTTTAATTTTCCACTGCAACAATGTTTGCACGAACGCGCCTCGATGTTACATTATACGAACAATGGCTGTCTTGTTTCCCAATTTCTATGTATGTTATTATAAGTTCCTACACGTTTCGGTCCTACATGGAACATCATCAGAGAGAAACATAGGTATAAGTGACGCACATGCCACTTACGTATGTCCTCATAGAATGCAGCTCTTGCATGTGTAATACATTATAATTTTATATATTTAAAAATATGTCCGAGCTGCATTTTATGAGAATACATGCCTCTGTTCTACGTATGTTTCTCTCTGATATGGTACATGTAGGGCCGAAACATGTAGGAGAATATAATAATATATATAATGATACTGTAAACAACTACTACTAGTTTATATAGTGGAAATTTTTCAGAATTTTGTCAGATGTTTCAGCTAAATTGTTGAAAAATTCTATAGGAAATAAAGGCCAATAGAAGGATATAAGTAAATCAACTTATACAAATTAGTGGTACATATTTATAAACAATTGTTTAATGCAATCTGAATTACCAAAACTTTTCCCTTCTATATCACGATCACTGTTCTGACCACGTTTTCACTCGCTTCACAGTTTTCCAATCGACTTCCCAACCAGAAATCTGTATGGGTTTCTTATTTTACTAATCAAGCGTATATTTCCTACACATCTGAAGCTTCTTGACTCAACGACCCTAACAAATCCAGGAGAAGATAAAAAAGTATGGTGTGATTTCTTCTGTCCAAGACAGTTTTTACTTGCAGCAATTTCCTTAGATTTTTTCTCAAAAATTTGTAATTTTTTGACCTTAAGTAATCAAGTCAACAAATGCACGTGTATAAAACAAGTTTTATCACACATTATTAATTACCAATATGTGTGGATCGCTTTTGAAATCATCAGGGGAGACTTACAGGAGCATAAAATACACTGCCAAATTGTAAAAGCGGAACCACTCAAAAGTTATAATGAATGTCTCAGGTTCGCAATATTATCACAAATTTTAACTTATGTACTGTTAAAATCGTATTCAATTTTGTTGCTAAAACAAAGAAAATTGTTTGTGTTGTTGTATGTGGATAAAGTATAACCAGTTTACCCGTTAGAGGTGTATATCACAAGGGAGACTTGGTTTTATTACATAAATCTTAATATTACTTTAATGCACAGATATGGAACATATTCAATTTTTAATTGGTTTTTCTTGCAGGGTAAAACTGTGTACATACCACAATCACAAAACAGAATAGCTCTAATTATTTTGTTTTTTGGACCGTGCATTTTCAATAATGAGGACAAAAATAAACCAACAAAATGCACAAATTAATTTTGGATTAATTTATTACTGATCAATCACTCCAACATGTTTCGGCCCATCAGTCGAAGCCATCATCAGGGATTTCGAAATCCTTGAGAGTTACAAAGCCATTGTATTGATCTGTTAAAATGTTGTTATGTATATGTGTTCGCGTCGCGATATGATAGCTGTGGAATGCTAAG